>JAABUI010000250.1_pt1 | contig 59985 bp, 58 predicted proteins | sample 5559111 | NCBI WGS metagenome assembly JAABUI01 (sample SAMN10711870, study PRJNA513365) | rock metagenome | isolation source: Antarctica rocks | place: Antarctica: Victoria Land, Buttleship Promontory | reverse complement strand
GCAGAAGGGTCAGGAGCAGAAGGGTCAGGAGCAGAAGGGTCAGGAGCAGAAGGGTCAGGAGCAGAAGGGTCAGGAGCAGAAGGGTCAGGAGCAGAAGGGTCAGGAGCAGAAGGGTCAGGAGCAGAAGGGTCGCATACAGCAGGATGTGGCGCAGGTCGAGTTGCCCCGTCTGCTCGATCCGATCCTGGTCGCCGCGTTCGAAGGCTGGAACGACGCGGGCGACGCGGCGACGGGAGCAGTGGAGCACCTGGAGCTGTGCTGGGACGCCACGCCGCTGCTGGAGCTGGACTCCGAGGACTACTACGACTTTCAGGTCAGCAGGCCGACGGTGCGCATGGTGGACGGCGTGACCAGGGCCATCGAGTGGCCGGCAACGCGGCTGTCGGTGTGCCGGCCCGCGGGTTCGGCCCGCGATGTGGTGCTGCTGCGCGGGATCGAGCCGAACATGCGCTGGCGCAGCTTCAGCGCCGAGCTGATCGACTACTTCGAGCGCCTGGGGATCACCACGGTCGTGACCTTGGGCGCCTTGCTGGCGGACACCGCGCACACGCGTCCCGTCCCGGTGACGGGCACGGCGTACAACATGGACTCCGCCAAGCGGTTCAACCTGGAGCAGACTCGCTACGAGGGTCCGACCGGCATCACCGGGGTGCTGCAGGAAGCGTGCGTGCGGGCTGGTCTCCCGGCTATCTCCTTCTGGGCGGCGGTGCCGCACTACGTGGCGCAGCCACCCAACCCCAAGGCCACCATCGCCCTACTGCACCGGGTGGAGGACGTGCTGGACGTCGAGGTTCCGCTGGACGGCCTGCCCGCCCAAGCCGCTGACTGGGAGGCAGGCGTCACCGAGATGGCCGAGGACGACGAGGAAGTGATCGGCTACGTGCGCTCGTTGGAGGAGCGCGGCGACGCCGAGACCGACATGTCCGACGCGGTCTCCAACACCGACGGTGAGGCAATTGCGGCGGAGTTCGAGCGCTACCTGCGTCGGCGTGGTCCGGGGCAGTCCGGCTAGTTCTGGTGGGTGGCGGTGACGAGCTCGACGGCCGAGCCAAGGCCGGAGGGATCGGGCAACACAGCCGCATGCCGGTCCGCGGCATTGGGAGCCGTGCCACCGGCCAGTTCCGTGAGCAGCTCACGTTGCCGTTCCAGCGGTGGACGGCGTTCGGGCGGGGCAACGGCGAGCAGATCGTCCAGCGCCGACATGAGCCGACGGGTCACCTGCGGAGACGCTGCACCCGTCTGCCGGATCTCGTCGAACGCAAGACGCACATAGCCCTCCCAGCGCATGCTCGGGGCCAACAGTCGAAGCGTGCCGTTGGCGTCGTGGTGTCGTCCTGAGTGCAAGGGCCGGCCGATCAACTGGCGCAAGATAACGTGCAGGCGGTCGATGGCCTGCACGGCGGTCGTCGGGTCGTCGAACGGGCCGGCGGCCAGGGAGCGCTCGGCGATGTCGACGAGCATCCGAATGCCGTAGGCCACGTCCTGGTTCATGGTCCGCTCCGGCCCGAGGGCAATCGATCTGACCACATCGTGGCGGGCAAGGCGATGAGGGTCACCGACGACGCGCAGCAGCGGTGCGCCGGTGGGCACGAAGTCGCCGACCGCCCACAGCAGCTCCAGGCAGCAGTCTGCCCGCTCGGCCAGTACCACCAAGCGCTGGTGGTCGATCTTGAAGACGACACCGCTGCACGGGTTGGCGATGAGCTCCGGCGATAGCTTTTGTCCGGCACCGTGGTCGGGATACACCTCATCGAGTGTCTTGATGGTGTCCTCGGCGACCCAACCGACCAGCGCCGCGACCCGCAGTGACTGGCCGATGTGATTGACGTACCAGACGAGGGTGGCGATGCAGCTCAGCACGAGAACCAGGGCCACGATCACCGCCAGACCGGGCACCGACCCACCGCCAGGGACCGTGCGGACCTTCCGGATCGCCAGGACGGAGTGGGCGAACGTGCCGGCGAAGAGTCCGATCGCGGCTTGGCTGGGGCGGTCCTGCAGGATCTGGCGCACGATCCGCGGTGAGAACACGCCCATCGCGAGCTGGACGACGACCACGACAAGGGACAGCACCAGGCCGGTCAGGGTGAGCATGGAGAACGAGATGAGGTAGAGGATCTGCAGCGCCGCGGCGGGGTCGCCGGTGACGCTCTGCGGGATCATGCTGCCGTCATCGATCGACGTCGTCACCAGCGACAGGATGATTCCGGCGAGCACGAACAGCAGCGGGACGAACCAGAGGGTGGTCTTCAGGTAGTGGCCCAGCCGGAAACGTCTCATGGTTTGCACCCTGCTCGTGAATGAATACTGGCGGCCTACCGCCAACTATCACTCACGAGTGGCGCAGGCGCACCCCGACGAGGGCATCGGCGGCAGCTGCAATCGCGTTGGGCGCGGCGGCGTCGGTTCCCCGCCGCAGCAGGGCTTGCTCCGACCAGGCGTCGATCGCCGATAGCGCCTTGGGTGTGTCCAGGTCGTCGGCGAGGTACTGGCGCACCCGGGCGATGGTGTCCGTCGCGTCGGGTGCCGCAGGCAGGGACACCGCCTCCTGCCAGCGTCCCAGGCGCGCCTGTGCGTCGGCGAGGGTCTGGCTGGTCCACTGGCGGTCACTGCGGTAGTGCGCGTCCAGCAGTCCCAGCCGGATGGCCATGGGGTCGACACCCTCAGCGCGCAGCTTCGACACCAGGACGAGGTTGCCCCGACTCTTGGACATCTTCTCCCCGTCCAGGCCGACCATGCCGGCGTGGACGTAGTGCCGGGCAAATCGAGTTGTACCCGTGAGGCATTCGGCATGAGCAGCGGAAAACTCGTGATGCGGGAAGATCAGATCGCTGCCGCCGCCCTGCACGTCGATGCCGGTGCCGATCCGGTTCAGCGCGATCACCGTGCACTCGATGTGCCACCCGGGGCGGCCTGGCCCGAACGGTGAGGGCCAGGACGGCTCGCCCTCACGTGCGGCCCGCCAGATCGTGGCATCCAAGGGGTCGCGTTTGCCCGGCCGCTCGGGGTCTCCCCCGCGTTCGGCAGAGTAGCGGGCCATGGTCGCGTGGTCGTAGCCGGACTCGTAGCCGAACTGCCGGGTGGCATCCGCGCGGAAGTACACGTCGGGGTACGCGGCGTCGTCCACCACGTACGCCGCACCGGAGGCCACCAACTGTTCCAGCACGGCGGTCACTTCCCCGACCGACTCCACGGCGCCGATGTAGTCCCTTGGAGGCAGGACGCGCAGTGCCGTCATGTCCTCGCGGAATAGCTCGGTCTCGCGCACGCCGAGGCTCACCCAGTCCTCGTTGTCCCGGGCGGCGCGCTCGAACAACGGGTCGTCGACGTCGGTGACGTTCTGCACGTAGTGCACGCCGTGCCCGCCGTCTCGCCACAACCGGTTCACCAGGTCGAAGGTGAGGTAGGTGGCGGCGTGGCCGAGGTGGGTGGCGTCGTAGGGGGTGATGCCGCAGACGTACATGGTGGCGGTCTTGCCGGCTGCGACGGGCCGAACTTCACCGTCGGCGGTGTCGAACAGGCGTATCGGCGGTCCCGATCCGGGCGCGACGGGAACCTCCGGGGCCGACCATGACTGCATGGGGGCACGATAGCCTGTGCGTGAAAAAGGCCCGCAGCACAGCACAAATCACTCACAGGCGCTTGCGCAGGTAGTCGGCGACCACCGCGGCGCCGAGCCGATCCAGATCCGGTGCCACCACCCGTCCGCCGACGCGGCGGGCCATCTGGTCCACCACCGCGGCCAGCCGTGGCTCGTCGCCGAGGCGGAAGATGGTCACCTGCGCACCGAGGCGGGCGATGGCGTCCAGCTCACGCACCGTCAAGCCCAGGGTCTGCGGCAGTGGCGGGTAGTCGAACACGGCGTACCCGCCCGGCTCGAGGTGCGCGGTGGGCTCCCCATCGGTGACGACGAGCACCACCGGCTGCGCGTCAGGATGGCGACGGAGGTGCCGTCCGGCGAGCAGCAGCGCATGGTGCAGGTTGGTTCCCTGTTCCCAGGCCCCGTCCAGCGCAGTGAGCTCCGCCGGCGTCAGGATCTGCGCATGGCGGCCGAACCCGATGAGTGCCAACGCATCCCCGCGGAAACGCGTGGACACCAGATGGTGCAACGCCAGCGCAGTCCGCTTCATCGGCACCCATCGGCCCTGGGTCACCATCGACCAGGAGGTGTCCACCAGCAGCGCCACCGCGGCCCGGCTGCGCTGTTCGGTCTCCACCACCTCGACGTCGGCCACCGAGAGTTGAACGGGCGGACCGGACCCGGCCGTGCGCAGCACCGCGTTGGTGACCGTACGGGTGGTGTCCCAGGGCTCGGCGTCGCCGAACTCCCACTCGCGGCTGGCGCCGGTGGGCTCTCCGGCAGCCCCTGCCCGGCGGGTCTCCCGGTCGCCGCGGCGCGCGGACAGCTGCTCCGCCACGTCCCGCAGCGCCGACTCTCCCAGCCTGCGCATCGCCTTGGGCGAGAGCCGCCAGTCGCCGTCGGGGGCCCGGTCGAGAAAGCCCTGTCGCGCCAGCTCCCGCTCGATGTCGCTGAGCGTCCTGGCATCGGCGACCGCCTGCGGACCGAGCTGACGCTCCAGCGCATCCAGGTCGACGTCTTCCATTCGCGCACCCGGATAGGCCTGGCTCAGCTGTTCGGCCAGCTGCTCCAGCTCACCGATGTCGGCCATCGCCTGGGTCGCCTCCCCGAGTCCCATCCCCTGCTGGCCGCGGAAATTCTCGCTGCCCTGCCAGTCTTCCCCGGGGCGTGCGGCCTGCAGCATGCCGTCCAGCTCGGCCAGCTGCTGCGCCAGCTCGGGGCTGCCGAAGGCCTGCTGCGCCAACGCGTCCAGCTCGGCCTGCTGCTCAGGGGTCATGGAGTTGCGCATCCGCTGAGCGGCCGCTGCGCGCTGGGCCAGCGAGTCGAGCAGCTCCTCGACGGAGCGGGGCTGCTCCGGGAAAAACTCGCCGTGCTCGGCCATGAACTGGTCGAACTGCTCCTGACTGTCCTCACCCTTGGCGTGGGCGGCGAGCAGGGCATTGAGGTCTTTGAGCATGTCGGTGACGCGCTGACGATCGCTGTCGGTCGCCCCCTCGAGAGCCTGCTTCATGCCCTGAAAGCGTTCCTCCAACAACTCGCGGCCCAGCAGGTCCTTGATCTTCTCGAAGTCCTGACGCGCCTGGGGGTTGCGCCAGTCGTAGTCGCTGAGCTCGCGGACCGCTTCGGCGGTGGAGGGGCTGCGCGACTCCAGCTGCATCTCCGCGAACCGCGCCTCCTCGTCGAGCGCGCGGGCCAGCTCCTTGCGTTCTTCGAGCACAGCATGCTCCAGCAGCTCGCGCACTTCCGCCAGCGTGCCGTCGAGGTTGTTGCGCTTGAGCAGCTCGCGGCGCTGCTTGTTGGCCCGCGCGGCGAGCTGGTCCAGACCTCGTTGGCCGGGCATCCCGCGGCGCATCAGCTCGCGCAGTGCGGCGCGCGGCGATGCCCCTTCCATCACGTCCTGGCCGATCGCGTCCAGGGCGTCACGTAGATCCACCGGGGGGGCCAGCGGGTCTGGTCCCCCGGCGTAGGGGCCGTAGGCGTAGCGATGGCGCCGTGTGGTCATGCCTGGTACACCGTCCGACCTTCGTCGTCGGCATCCTTGGCGATACGTCGGGCCAGGTACAGCCCCTCCAGGGCCAGCTCCGCAGCGGCCGCTCGCTCCCCGTCCGACTCGGCCTCCAGGCGGGCGTCCACCTCGGCGAGAACCGTGGCCGCGGGCAGTGCGTCGAGCAGCTCGGTCGCAGTCACGGTGTCCCCGGTGATCACGGCCGCACCGGCATCGATTGCCGCGACCAGTGGCCCGAGGTCGATACCGGCCAGGTTCGCGCGCGCTGTATCCGCGGTCGCGCGGCGCAGTAGATGCTCCAGCACTTCCAGCTCACGGCCTTCCTCGCCGGACTCGAACTCCAGCTTGCCGCGCAGCACGTCGATGACGGTGCCCAGGTCGACGGCGCGGGCCACCGGCACCTGCTCGCCGAGTACCGCGGAGCGTCGCAAGGCCGATGCGGCCACGGTCTCGGCTGCGGCAATCGAGAACCGTGCCGATACGCCCGAGCGCTGGTCGATGGAGGTCGACTCCCGCAGGTAGCGGGTGAAACGGGCCAGCACCTCCAGCAGGTGGTCGGGCACGGTGGCCACCAGGTCGGCTTCCTGCACGATCACCGCAGTCTCATCGGCAAGCTCCAGTGGGTAATGGGTCCGCACCTCGGCGCCGAAACGATCCTTGAGCGGGGTGATGATGCGACCGCGGTTGGTGTAGTCCTCCGGATTAGCGGTGGCCACCAGCAGCACGTCCAGCGGCAGCCGCAGGATGTAGCCGCGGACTTGGATGTCGCGTTCCTCCATCACGTTCAGCAGGGACACCTGGATGCGCTCAGCCAGGTCGGGGAGCTCGTTGATGGCCACGATGCCGCGATGGCTGCGGGGCACCAGTCCAAAATGGATGGTCTCCGGGTCGCCCAGGCTGCGACCCTCGGCCACCTTGATGGGGTCGACGTCGCCCACCAGGTCACCGACGGAAGTGTCCGGGGTCGCGAGCTTTTCCGCATAACGCTCGCTGCGGTGGCGCCAGCTGATCGGCAGCTCATCGCCGAGCTCGGCGGCGTGGCGCAGCGAGGTCGGGGTGATCGGCTCGTAGGGGTGCTCACCCAGCTCGGCTCCGGCGATCACCGGTGTCCATTCGTCGAGCAGGCCCACGAGTGAGCGCAGCAGGCGGGTCTTGCCCTGACCGCGCTCGCCGAGCATCACCACGTCATGCCCGGCCAGCAGCGCGCGTTCCAGCTGCGGCAGCACCGTGTCGTCGAAGCCGAGCACCCCGGGCCACGGGTCGCGGCCTTCCCGCAGTGCGGTCAACAGGTTGTGGCGGATCTCGTCCTTCACGCCCCGCTGGACGTGGCCGTGCGCGCGCAGGGCGCCGAGGGAGGTGGGCAGGCTGGTGGTGGTGGCATCGGTCACCCGTCCCACGCTACGAGTGCTGGGGGGTTGGGGCGAACCCGCATGCCGTGTGAATGCCGCATTCGCGACACGGTGGGGGGTTGGCGCGGCGGGATACCTTGGGGCAATGACCGAGCCCACTGCTGTCGTCACCGCGTTCTTGAGCGCCTTGGAGCGCTTCGACATGGACGAGGCGTTGAGCTATGCCGCAGAGGACATCACCTACCAGAACGTGCCGCTGCCCCCGGCCCCGCGGCAAACGGGCCTTCGCCAAGCAGATGCGGGGCATGGCCAAGTACGGCATCGGGTTCGAGGGACGCATCCACAACATCGCGGCCCAACGGGGACGTGGTGCTGACCGAACGCACCGATGTGCTCAAGGTCAAACGGTTCGAGGCTGCCTTCTGGGTTTGCGGCACCTTCGAGGTCCGCGACGGGCAGATCGTGCTGTGGCGCGATTACTTCGATTGGACCACGCTGGTCGCGGCGAGCATCAAGGGTGCGGGGCGCGCACTCCGCTCAGCGGTCAAGCGCCGGCTGCGGGCGTAGCCGGCGCAAGCCAACGAGATGCGTTACTGAAGTACGGACGTTGGCCGGCGAACCTCCGGCAGCGTGGTTCGACATACGCAGAACAACAGAAGCTCCGCTACCGAACGAGCACGAGCGGTAGACATGCACCGACCCCCAGAGCATGATCAGAGTGCATGAGTGCCAGTGCGCGATCTTTTCACGGAGCGGCGTTCGAATGCGCCTGCCGCACCGCCAGACTTGACCTCAGCGTCGAGCGTCGTTCGGTGGTCGGGCCAGCGTTGGAGGGCGTTTACGCGCTCATCGACATGCTCGATGCCGTGGAGCTCGGGGAGACGCCGCCGGCTACCGCCTTCAACGCCCGGTGGGAGTGAAGACCTGATGCAGCCTTACGAGTTGAGCCTGAGCGACGCCGCGGAGCAGATCGAAACGAAGCAACTCTCCCCAGTCGAGCTGCTCGAGTCGGTTCTGGGCCGTATCGACGCGGTGGAACCCAAGATCACCGCCTTCGCGTGTGTCACGGCCGAGCTGGCCCGCGACGGGGCCAAGGCCGCGGAAGCGGAGATCGCAAACGGTGCGTACCGCGGTCCGTTGCACGGAATACCGGTCGGGATCAAAGACCTCTACGACACCGCCGGGGTGCCGTCCACCTCCAGTTCGAAGGTGCGCGCAGTGCGGGTGCCAGACAGCGATGCCGTCATCGTCGACCGTCTGCGTGCGGCGGGAATGGTCATGCTCGGCAAGACCCACACCCACGAGTTCGCCTACGGCGCGATCACGCCGACGACGCGCAATCCGTGGGACATCCACCGGATCCCGGGCGGGTCCAGCGGCGGTTCGGCGGCCGCGGTCGCGGCCGGGATCTGCACCGTCGGGATGGGCACGGACACCGCCGGCTCCATTCGCATCCCCGCATCGTTGTGCGGAACCGTCGGTCTCAAACCCACCTACGGGCGCACGTCGCGCCGGGGAGTGGCGCCGCTGTCGTGGTCGCTGGATCACGCGGGTCCGCTTACCCGCAACGTGCGCGACGCGGCGCTGGTGCTGGGCGCTATCGCCGGCTACGACCGGCTCGACCCTGCATGCGTGGACGTCCCGGTGCCGGACTACACCGCCGATCTGAACCGCGGCGTTGCCGATCTACGGATCGGGGTACCCGTCAACTACTACTTCGACCGGGTCACTGCGGACGTCGACCGTGCGGTCCGCGGCGCGGTCGAGGCCCTGCACGGCCAGGGCGCCCAGCTGCGGCAGGTGACCATCCCGTATTCGGAGGCTGTGCTGGCGGCCGAGTGGGGCATTCTCCTGCCCGAGGCCAGTGCGTATCACCAGGACGCGCTTCGGGATAACGCCGAACTGTACGAGCCCGACGTGCGGACGTTCCTCGAGGCAGGCGAGTTCGTCCTGGCCACCGACTACATCAAGGCGCTGCGGGTGCGCACCCTGATGCAGCGGGCGTGGGCGGCGATGTTCGCCGACGTCGACGTCGTGCTCGCCCCGTGCATGCCCGTGGCTGCCCCGGAAGCGGGGGCAACCGAGGTCAACTGGCCCGACGGCACCGCGGAGGACGTCACGATGGCCCTTGTCCGCCTGACGTCCCCAGGCAACCTCACCGGCTTACCGACCCTGTCCGTGCCGGTGGGTTTTGACGGCGCCGGGCTGCCGCTGGGCATGCAGATCATCGGCCGCCCCTTCGACGAGCAGACAATCCTGCGGGTCGCACACGCCTATGAGGAGGCATCCGACACCGTCGGCCGGATCGCACCACTGTGAACGCGCTCAATTCGCCATCAATCAGGCGAAGTCGTCCCGGATGCGGTCGGACACCCCGGACAGGTTGAGCTCAAAGGTGTAGCCCTGCTCGTAGCGGTAGCTGCGGTTGACGTCCCACGGGTCGATGCCGTTGAGGCAGGCCTTCGCCGCGCGGATCACGGTGGGGTCCTTCTCCGCGATCTGCCCGGCGAGCGCCAGCGCCTTCTCCCGCAGCTCTGGCAGACGCACCACTGAGTGCACCGAACCGAAGTGCAACAGCTGAGCGGCGGTCACCGTCGCCGAGGTGTAGACCATGGCGCGCATCGTGTGCTGCGGGACCAGCCGGGACAGGTGCGTCGCCGCACCGAGTGCGCCGCGGTCGACCTCGGGCAGCCCGAAGGTGGCGTCCTCGCTGGCTACGATCATGTCGGCATTGCCGATCAGCCCGATACCTCCGCCCAGGCAGAAGCCCTGCACCGCAGCCACCACCGGCACGGGGCACTCGTAGACCGCCTTGAACGACTCGTAGCACCCCTTGTTGGCTCCCAGGAGCGCGGCGAAACCCTCGGTGCGCTGCATCTCCTTGATGTCCACGCCGGCGTTGAACCCGCGCCCCTCGGCGCGCAGCACCACCGCCCGCACGTCTCGATTGGCCCCGGCCGCGCTGACCTGTTCGGCGATGGCGAACCAGCCGGCGACGGGTAGCGCGTTCACCGGGGGGTTGTCCATCACGACCTCGGCGACGCCATTGGGATGCACGGTGGTGCTGACCAGTTCAGTCATCGGGGGCTCCTCCACAAAACTAGGCGTGCTGGCTGCTGACGGAGACGACCTCGCCCGTCATGTAGGACGAGTAGTCGCTGGCCAGGAAGACGATGACGTTGGCCAGCTCCCAAGCCTCCGCGGGACGGCCGAAGGCTTCCTTGGCGGACAATTCGGCGAGCAGCTCCTCGGTGGTGACCTTGGCCAGGAACGGGTGCATGACGATGCTGGGCGCCACCGCGTTCACCCGGATGCCGTACTCCGCCACGTCCAGGGCGGAACACCGGGTCAGCGCCATCACGCCTGCCTTCGCCGCGGCGTAGTGGGCCTGGCCTTGCTGCGCGCGCCAGCCGATGACCGAGGAGTTGTTGATGATGACGCCGCGCTGGGCGGGCACCATGTGCCGCAGCACCGCCCGGATGGCGCGGAAGGTGCTGGTCAGCGTCACGTCGAGCACGCTGGACCACTGCTCGTCGGTCATGTCCACCACGCTGGCGGTGCCGCCGAGGCCCGCGTTGTTCACCAGGACGTCGATGCCGCCGAGCTCTGCGGCGACGGTGTCCATCAGGTGGTCGATTTGCTCCTGATCGGTGACGTCGCAGGGCACGGACAACGGCCTGGTGCCGGTGGACTTTTCGATGGCGTCCGCGGCTTCGCCGAGGCGGCGCTCGTGGCGGTCACTGATGGCCACCCGCGCCCCTTCGATGGCGCAGCGCTCGGCGGTGGAGAAGCCGATGCCCGTACCCGCGGCTGCGGTGACCAGCACGGTCTTGCCGGCCAGCAGGTTGTGCCCGGGCCCCGGTTCCCCGGCTGTGTGTGCGGACATGCTCAGGCCTTTCCGAGTCGGTTGAGGACCGCGTCGGCCTCCGAGACAACCCGGGTGATCAGCTCCTGGCAGCTGGGCAGGTCGTCGATCATCCCGACGACCTGGCCGGTGGCCATTACGCCCACATCGGTGCGTCCGTCGACCAGCGCGGAGCGGTAGAGCATCGGTGCGTTGGCGGCCATCACCACCTGGCTCCAGCTCAGCTCGTGGGTCTTGCGCATGGACAGGCCCTCGCGGACGATGTCCGGCCAGGACGTTCCGGAGATCTTCTTGAACGCCAAAGCGTTGCGCCCGGCCCGGGCCAGTCGGCGCGGGCCGGAGCTGGCCTCGAGCTCGGCGATGGTGCCGGCGTTGAGCACGCGCTGCGGCACCCCGTCGACCTGCAGGGTGCGCACCGTGTCGTTGACCGACTTGGCCAGGTAGACGTCCTTGACAGCCGGCGCGACTGGCGAGTCGGTGGTGAGCAGGAAGCGGGTGCCCATGGCGATGCCCTCGGCGCCGTAGGCCAGCGCGGACACCAGGCCGCGGCCGTCGAAGTAGCCGCCGGCGGCGATCACCGGGATGTCCACCGCGTCCACCACCTGCGGCAGCAGCAGGCTAGTGGGCACTTCACCGGTGTGGCCACCGCCCTCACCGCCCTGCACCAGCACCGCATCGGCGCCCCAAGCGGCGACCTTCTCGGCGTGGCGACGGGCCCCGATGGAGGGAATGACCACCACTCCACCGTCTCTGAGCTTGCCGATGAGGTCCTCCTTGGGCGCCAGCGCGAACGAGGCGACCTTCACCTTGGCGCGAATGAGCAGGTCGATGAACTTGCCGATGTCCGGCGAATCGGCGCGCAGGTTGACCCCGAACGGCTTGTCCGTGAGGCCCTGCACCTCGGAGATGGCCTGGGCCAGTTCTTGGTAGTTGAGCAGCCCTGCGGAGATGATGCCGAGACCGCCGGCGTTGGCGGTGGCCGCGGTGAGCTTGGCGTCGGAGACCCAACCCATCCCGGTCTGCACAATGGGGTACTGCACACCGAACAGCTCGGTGGCGCGGGTTTTCAGCGCCGGGTGCGTCACGCCTTCACCTCGCGGTCCCGGAAGGAGCGGGGGTCGAGCACCTCGCGGATCAATTGCAGCTCCTCCTCGGTCGGCAGCCGCGAGGAGGGCACATCGTTCGGGATGACGAGCTCGAAACCCGTCGCCGCGACCACCTCGTCCACGCTGACCCCGGGGTGTACCGAAGCCAGGCGCATCTTCCCGGAGGCGGCGTCGTAATCCAGCACGGCCAGGTCGGTCACCACTTGCCGCAGGTCGTGGAACTTGCTGGCCGCGGGGCCGGCGTTGGCCGCGTTGTCGTTGCCTACCCCGCAGATCATGTCCACGGTGGAGGTGAAGATGCGGTTGCTGTGCTTGGGCACCCAGTAGCTCGTCGGGTGGCAGACGCTGTTTCCGGGGGCTCCACGAGCCCCGAGGAGCTGCACCTTGGGCTTGGCGTGGTCGCCGATGGCGGAGGTGTTGGTGTTGCCGTAGGAGTCGATCTGGCTGGGGATCATCATCACGTGTCGCTTGCCGTTCCACACGATGTCGAAGATGGTGCGGAACGGAATCCATGCCTCCACCTCCTCGGGCACCGGTGCGCCGACGGCCCAGGTGCCGCGGACCAGGGAGGCCTCTCCGTCGGAGAGCAGCAGGTCCGGGGAGAAGGTGTGTCGGGCCAGGCGGGCCCCGATCGTCGGAATGGTGCCGAAGGCGCTGACCAGGATCTCGCCGTTGTCGCGAAAGGTCTCGGCGCAGGCGATAGCGCACACCTCGGCGCGGGTTACTTCGGTCATGCTGTGGTCTCCTGACTGAACGCAGCGACGGCTCGTTGGTAGTCGGACTCGCTGCCGGAGAGGTAGCGCTCGGTGAAAGCCGTCCAGGTCTCCGGTTCGGCGGCCGCGGCGGCGTAGGCCTTCTGGAACTTTTCGTCGCGGCCGTAGTCGGGCACGCAGGAGGTGAAGTGCGCGCCGTTGGGTGCCTCGATAACGCCACGCACCATCATCCGGGAGATCTTCATCGTCGCCGGGTGCGCGGTCGCCGACATCTCGGCGGTGGGCACGATCTGCTCACAGGAGACGTAGGCGCGTTCGGCGGCCATGCAGTACAGGTCGTCGAAGTAGGGGTCCGGCCCGAGGAATTGGGCGTTGCCGTGTTGATCGGCGCGGTTCATGTGCACCAGCGCCGCGTCCAGGTGCAACGCGGGCACCGCAACGAGTTCTGCACCGCTGCCGTAGGGGTCGGCGACGGTTTTCAGCTCGGGGTTGACCCGCATGACGTCCGAGCCGAGGCCGGCGCGGGTGGGCAGGAAGGGCACCCGGATGCCCGCTGCGTACAGGCCCCACTGCAGCATGCCCTCGTCGTACTCGGTCACGTCGATGTTGCCGGCTTGGCGGATAGCCCGGAAGTGCGGGTCCAGGGCGATGGTGTCCAGCGACACGAAGCCGTAGACCAGCCGCCGCACCTTGCCCGCCGCGCACAGCAGGCCAGCGTCGGGTCCACCGTAGGTGACCACGGTCAGGTCGGTCAGGTCGGAGCGCAGGATGGCCCGCACCAGCGACATCGGCTTACGACGCGAGCCCCAGCCGCCGATGCCGATGGTCATCCCCGAGGCGAGCTCGCCGATGACCTCCTCATGGGTCATGCGTTTGTCAGCCACGTACTTCCTGCCTCCACTCGATGTAGCAAGCGCTTGGTTGGTAGGCTAGCAGAGCCGCCGATCAGACTGATTCCTCCCGCTCGTGCGGGCAGGTGGCGGGCCCGCAAACGGCGCAGTACGACTGCTTGTCCACCGCCATGACGTGCTCCGGTTGAGGTTGCGTGCGCACCAGCGCGGCGGCGACCACCGCACCGACGATGAGCAACCCCGCGCAGATCACCATGGCCGCCCGGAACCCGGAGCCGAACGCGCCAGGCTCGGTGTAGTCGGCGCCGCCGAGCCCCACCAGCGCCGGCAGCGAGGCGACCGCCAGCAGCCCTGCGCTGCGTGCCACCGCGTTGTTGACGCCCGAAGCGGTGCCCGCGAGGTGTTCCGGCGCCGCACCCAGGACGGTCGCCGTGAGCGGGGCCACCATGCAGGACAGCCCGAGCCCGAACACGGCGACGGCCGGCAGCACGTCCCGCAGGTAGGACGAGTGTGGACCGATCCGCAGGGTGAGCAACAGTCCGCCGGCGGCGATCAGCGGGCCGAGGGTCATCGGCAGGCGGGGACCGATGCGTGGGGCAAGGGCACCCGCGCGTGCAGACAGCAGCAGCATCAGCGCCGTGATCGGCAGCAGCGCCATGCCGGCGCGCAGCGGGGAGAACCCGGCGACGACCTGCAGTTGGAGCACCAACAGGAAAAACACCCCGCCGAGTGCCGCGTACACCACCAGCGTCACCACGTTGGCCGCGACGAACACGCGGGAGGTGAACAGCTCCAGCGGCACCAGCGGATGCGCGCTGCGCCGCTCCATCAGCACGAAGCCCGCCAGCGCGAGCACACCCAGCACGGCCGGGACCCACTGCACGCTGATCAGCCCATAGGTGAGGCCGGCGAGGCCCGCCGCCGCGAGCCCCGCGCCGGCTAGGTCCAGCTCGCCCGCGGCCGCCGGGTCGCGGCTCTCCGGCACGTGGCGCACCGCGACCCACAGCACGACCGCGGCGAAGGGCAGATTGACGAGGAACACCGCCCGCCAACTGACCTGCTCGACGAGCCAGCCGCCGACGAGCGGCCCGATGGCACCGGCGATGCCGCCCAGGCCGGACCACGCACCCACGGCGGCACCACGGTCACGTTCGTCGAAGCTCGCCGCGATGAGCGCGAGGCTGCCGGGGGTGAGCAGCGCGCCCCCTACACCCTGCAAGGCGCGCGCGAGGACGAGCGACTCGACGTTCCAGGCCAGCCCGCACATCAGCGACGCGGCCGCGAACCACGCCACCCCGATGACGAACACTCGACGACGTCCGTAGCGGTCGCCAAGCGAGCCGCCGAGCAGGATCAGCGCAGCCAGCGTCAACGTGTACCCGTTGAGCGTCCACTGCAACCCGCTGAATCCCGCGTCAAGCTCCTTCCCGATGTGCGGCAGGGCGACATTGACCACGGTGGAATCGAGCATGGCCATGCCGGAGCCCAAGATGGCGGCGAGCAACAGCCACCGTCCGCGCGCGGAGCCCATCCGAATGGGTGCGGTGCTCATCTCTGGACGGTAACGCGGACGCGGGCCGAGGAGTTGTTGACCTGACCCTTCGGGGGCGCGCTCGCCGACGGCTTCACGACCACGACCGAGCCGGGAATGCTACGCAGCAAGAGCATGTTAGTTGATAGAGCAAGACTCAAGGAGCGGCGGCGAGTGACCACCGCGTGAGAAAGGGTAGGAATGCCTGGATTTGATGACTTCTTCTCGGCAGCGTTCGGCGCCGACCGCTCCGGACCGATCCGGCGGGTCGACCTGTCCAAGCTGCTGAGCCAGCAGGCCCAGCGGATGGTCAGCGCGGCGGCCAGCCACGCCAGCGAGCAAGGGCATACCGAGCTCGACTCGCTGCATTTGCTGTGGGCCCTGGCCGGTGAAGAGCCGACCGCGGTGTTACTGCAGCGGGCGGGCGCGGACCGCGACACGCTGCGCGGCGCGATCGTGCAACGGCTGCCCGCTGCCCAGGACGAAGCGCGTGGTACCTCGCCGTCACTGTCCCCCACCACGCAGCAGGCGCTGATGGCCGCCCACCAGGTGGCGCGGGCGCTGGGTTCGACCTACATCGACTCGGTGCACGTGCTGCTCGCGTTGGCCGCCAACCCCAACCTTTCTGCCGGTCGGCTGCTGCACGCCCAGGGCGTGACCCCGCAGTCATTGCAGGTCGCCGCGGGAGAACTCGGTGGAGACGGAAGCCCTGCTGAGCAGAGCGGTACCCCCACGCTGGACCAGTACGGCGTGGACCTCACCGCCCGGGCTCGGGCCGGCGAGCTCGACCCGGTGATCGGCCGGGCGAGCGAGATCGAGCAGACGATCGAGGTGCTGAGCCGGCGGACCAAGAACAACCCGGTGCTGATCGGTGAGGCCGGCGTTGGCAAGACAGCCATCGTCGAGGGTCTCGCTCAGCGCGTGGTCGACGGTGACGTGCCGGATCTGTTGGCCAACAAGCGCATCGTGGCGCTGGAGATCTCCGGCATGCTCGCGGGCACCCGCTACCGCGGTGACTTCGAGGAGCGGATGAAGAAGGTGATCGACGAGATCGTCGCGCACAGCAATGAGCTCATTGTGTTCATCGACGAGGTGCACACCGTGGTCGGCGCCGGTGGCGCCGAGGGGGCCGTGGACGCAGGCAACATGCTCAAGCCACGCCTGGCGCGCGGTGAGCTGCACCTGGTCGGCGCCACCACGCTGGATGAGTACCGGCGCAACATCGAGAAGGACCCGGCGCTGGAACGGCGCTTTCAGCCGGTGCACGTGGACGAGCCGAGCGTCGCCGACGCCATCACGATCCTGTCCGGGCTGCGCGGCCGCTACGAGGAGCATCACGGCGTGCACTACACCGACGAGGCGATCACCGCGGCGGTTGAGCTCTCGGCCCGGTACCTGCCTGACCGCCGGCTGCCGGACAAGGCAATCGACCTCATCGACCAGGCCGGCGCGCGGCTACGGCTGCGGCGCAGCAACACCGGTGCCACCGCACTGCGGCAGAAGCTGGAAAGGCTGACCCAGGAAAAGGACAAGTCGGTAGTGGAGGAGGACTACGAACGCGCCTCCGCGCTGCGGGACGAGATCACCCAACTTGAACAGCAGATCAGCACGCAGGAGATGGCAGTGGCCGACGAGGTGAGCGCGAACGACATCGCCGAGGTGCTGGCCCGCGCCACGGGCATCCCTGCCAGCCAGCTCACCGCCGCGGACAAGCAGCGCCTGCAACGGCTGGAGTCCGAGCTGCACCAACGGGTGATCGGGCAAGACGACGCGGTGCGCTCCATCGCGCGCGCCGTGCGGCGCAACCGCACCGGCATGGGCGATGCGGACCGCCCGGTGGGCAGCTTCCTGTTCCTCGGGCCGACCGGCGTGGGCAAGACCGAGCTGGCCAAGGCGCTGGCCGCGTCCCTGTTCGGCGACGAGGAGAACATGGTTCGCCTGGACATGAGCGAGTTCAGCGAGCGGCACAACGTGAGTCGGCTGGTCGGGTCTCCCCCCGGCTACGTCGGCTATGACGAGGCCGGCCAGCTGACCGAGGCGGTGCGCAGGCGTCCGTACACGGTGATCTTGCTCGACGAGGTCGAGAAGGCGCACCCGGACGTGTTCAACATCCTGCTGCAGGTGCTCGACGATGGACGGTTGACTGACGGTCAGGGCCGCACGGTGGACTTCAAGAACACCGTGCTGATCATGACCAGCAACCTGGGTTCGGACATCATCGCCAGCCGCTCCGGTGGCATCGGTTTCGCCACCGATGCTCAGCAGCGTGAGGGCAGAGGAGTTCGCGACCGGTTGATGGGCAGGCTGCGGGAGAGCTTCCGGCCGGAGTTCCTCAACCGGATCGACGAGATCGTGGTCTTCGCCAAGCTGGAGTCCGAGCAGCTGCACCAGATCACCGACCTGCTGCTCAACGGGAGCCGAGACCGGTTGGCCGCCTTGGGCATCGAGGTCGACTTCAGCGCCGAGGCCGTGGACTGGATCGCCGAGCAGGGCCACCAGCCGGAGTTCGGGGCGCGGCCGTTGCGGCGCACCATTCAGCGGGAGGTGGACGACCGCATCGCCGACCTGCTGCTGGACGAGGAGCTGACCGAGGGTGCGCGGGTGCAGGTCGGTGTCGCCGACGGGGCGCTGGCCTTCCAAGTGACCGAAGCGGCGATGGCCGCATAGCAACGCTGTCATCGATGGCCGGTACGGGGATTGGCCCCGGTACCGGCCATCCTTACTCATCCACAAGAACTCCGGGGTTGAGGATGCTGCGTGGGTCCAGGGTCTTCTTGGCGCTGCACAGCACTGCGGCGAACAGGTCCGGGCGTTGGCGGTCGTAGTAGGCACGATGATCGCGGCCGACGGCGTGGTGGTGGGTGATGGTCGCCCGGTGGCGGACGAGTGTCTCGCTCACGGCCGCCTTGATGTCGTCCCACATCGCCAGCTCGCTGCCGCGTCGTCCGGGTGCGATGACCGTGAAGTACGGCGCGGCGCCGTCGGGGTAGACGTGGGTGAGGCGACAGTTCACCATTCCCGGTGCCCCGCAGACCTCCCTGGCCGCGGACATCGCCTCGGTGCGTACCGCGTCGACGAGACCCGGCAGCCGGTCCCAGGTCGTCGCCGTCTCGAAGGTTTCCACAATTGCGCTCATCCGGGCCAACCCGTCCCGTACGTAGGGCATGCGCAGAAAGGCCGACCGCCAGGCCTGCACCGCGCCGGCGTCCTCCTGCGCTTGTGGGGTTCCACCGTGCTCGCAGGCCAGGCCGACCAGCGTGGCCAGCGTGTCTCCTGCGGAGGGCCACGCTGACTCGTTTCCGAGTACGAGCACCGAGGAGGCGCCATCACCGGAACCCGAGAGCGCCGCCTCACCAGGGTCAAGCAGCCGGCAATTGCTGGGGTGCAGCCCCGACTGGGCGATCGCCCGGACCGCAGCGAGCCCGTCGGCGAAGTCGGTGAACGTCACCGCCGCACCCGCCTTGTATGCGGGCCGATCCTGTATCCGCATCCATGCCTCGGTGATGACCCCGAGCGCCCCTTCGGAACCCAAGAACAGCCGATCCGGTGATGGTCCCGCCCCGGAACCGGGCAGGCGCCAAGACTCGGTGACTCCGGTGGGGGTGACCACCCGCATCGACTCCACGAAGTCGTCGATGTGGGTGGGCCCGGTCGCGTAGTGCCCACCGGCCCTGGTAGCCAACCAACCGCCGAGCGTGGAAAACTCGAAGCTCTGTGGAAAGTGCCGCAAGGTGTAGCCGTGCGGGCGCAGTTGGTCCTCCAGTACCGGGCCCAGAGCGCCGGCCTCGATCCGCGCCGCCCGGCTGAGCGGGTCGATCTCCAACACCCGATTCATGCGGGTGAGATCCAGCGACACCGCCGCCCGATCACCGCGGTACTCCACGCCGCCCACCACCGAGCTGCCGCCACCAAAGGGCACCACCACAACATCATGATCGCCCGCCCAGTCCAGCACTGCGGCGACGTCGGCCTCGCACTGCGCGAAAGCCACCAAGTCCGGGGCAGCCCGCACGTCGCCTCGTAAGGCGCGGACCACGTCCCGGTAAGCCTGGCCGTAGGTGTGGCCTGCGCGATGCCCGGGTTGGTCGGAGACGATCGCCCCCAGCACGGGTGGTGCGGTGATCCGCGGCGGCGACAGCGAGAGGTCGGCGATGGCCGGGACGCAGAGTGGGGCGCTCGAGGGCAGTTGCAGCGCGGAGGCCAGCTGCACGCATTCCGCATCGGGCACGGCCTGTTGCTCCCAGCCCCAACCCCACCATGAGCGGATGCCGTTCATGCGTCCTGGTGAACCAGCGCAAGCACTTCCTGCAGCCCCTCCTCCATGCACGTCCGCAGCAGCGCAGTGTCTTGCACGGCGGTGGCGTCGAGGTTCATGCCGATGCAGCAGGTGCCGTTGTGCGAGATCAGCGTGATCATCGCCGCGCAGCCAGGCAACGGCCCGAACGGGTACATCCGGGTGATCTGCGCCCCCGCGAGGTACACCGGCCACGGAATGCCGGGCACGTTGCTCGCCTGGACATCGTTCGCGCTGGTGATGCTGCCCGAGATCCAGGCGAATACGGGCGCAGGCAACCGGCTCAACACCGGAGCCAACAATCCGGTGGCGTCGATCGCCGGTTCCTCGCGAGTGTTCAGGACGAACTCCCGGATCTGGCGCATTCGCTTGCTCGGGTCGGGCTCACCGACGGGTGCGGCGAAGCGGGCACCGGCGAAGCGGTTGCCGCCGAGGGAGTCCGCGCTCCCCCGCAGGCTGATGGGAATGCCCATGGGCATGGTCTCCACGCGCACCCCGAAGTGCTCGTGGTAGCGACGAAACCCACCCAGCACGGCCGCGAGGTAGGCGTCGTTGAGCGAGCCGCCGCCAGCCTTGCCTGCCGCTTTGAGGTCGGCCAGAGGAACTTCGAGCACCTCGAACCGGTAGCCCAGTCCACGGTTGTGTAGCAGCGGCGATGGCTCTCCGGCCGGCGGGCTGGCCACCCGACCCAGCGACCCCGCGTAACGTGCGGCACCGAGGGCTGCGCGGTCTGGTCGACGCAGGATCCGACCGGCCAGCCCCAGTGCGGAACCGGTCAGCGACACCACTTCGCCGGGGGCGTTGCGGACCCGGTGCACCGCCTGCTCAGCCAGCACCTCGAGAGAGCCACGGGCCGTGCTCGGCGGCGCGGCGGGTTCGGCCCGGTCGACCATCGGTTCCCGGGTACGGCTGTGCAACAACCCGAGTACCTGCATACCGCCGATGCCATCGCTGACACTGTGGTGGGACTTGAGGATGTAACCGGCTCGCCCGCCCTCCAGGCCTTCGACCAGGGCGGCCTCCCACAGCGGGCGCGCCCGATCGAACGGGCGCATCGCCATGGACTGTGCTTCCGCCATGAGCTGCGCCATGGTGCCCGGCCCGGACAACCGAATGCGGTACATGTGGTAGGCGAAGTCCACCTCCGCATCGGTCACCCACGTGGGGCTGCCCAGTCCGAACGGCGGCTCCACCACCCGCTGGCGGAAACGCGGCACGATGCATGAAGCCCAGTCGTGCGCGGCGAGCAGGCGATCCCAGTCCGGGACACGGTCGAGGATCTCGACGGTGGTGATGGTGGAGCGCAGCCGGGGATCAGCCTCGGCCCGCCACATCATCGCTTCCATCGGACCCATCTCGACCGAGGCGGACCAGGCCGCACCCAGCGCAGCCAGATCGGGCGACGGTTCTGACTCGGGCGTGCTCATGCCTGCGTCCCTGGCACGCGGTCAGGCCAGTTGGCCAGCGTGTCCAGATAAAGCTGGTGGACTCGCTCGACGCCGTCGTCCAAGCGCTTTTTGGTCCACCCGACGGTCGGCACCGAGGAATGGACGACCACGTCGATGCGGCCCGGGCGGATGGTGCGGGAGTCGCGCCACATCAACTCGCCGGCGTTGCGGATGACGATGGGCACCAGTGGCACCCCGGCCTGCATGGCCATGTGAAACGCCCCTTTCTTGAACGGACGTAGACGCGGGGTCGGTGAACGGGTGCCTTCCGGGGCCACCACCAACGACACGCCGTCGTGCAGACGTTGCACTGCCGGCTCCAGAGCCCGCTTGGCCTGGGTGGTGGAACTACGGTCGACGAAGGCGGTGTCGGCCAGCCGGAACGCGGCGCCGAAGATGGGGTCGTTGGCCAGCTCCTTCTTGGCCACCCCGGCAAATCCGCCGCGCAGCAGCTTGCAGATGATCAGCATGTCCAGCTGGCTCTGATGGTTGAACAAAAACACCGCGGGCCGCGCGTCCCACAGGTGTTGCTCGCCCTGCACGTTCAGCTGCACTCCGGCCAGCCCGAGCCCGAGCTCCCCGGCCAGCGACACCGCGGTGTCCACCCCCCGACGACGACTGCGGTTGAGGAGGCCGACCGCCGTGCCCGCGCCCATCGCCGTGAACATCCCGGCCTAGGCCGCGGCGGTTCGGGCGAGCTGCTGGACACCCGGGCGCCCGCGCCCACCGAAGCGCAGCAACGGCCAGCCCTGTTTCGCCGCGGTCTCGGCCAGGCGGTCCTCGGGATTGACGACGTGCGGATTTCCGGCCGCGGAGAGAAACGGGACGTCTTCGTCGCCGTTGGAGTAGGCGTAGCTCTGGGCCAGATCGATGTCGTGCTCTTGGGCAAAGGAACGCACCGCGTCCGCCTTGCCGTTGCGCCACAACGTCGGTCCCGCGGCCCGGCCGGTGAGAACCCCGCCCACTACTTCCAGCGGCGTGCACAGCACGTGCTCCACCCCGAGGGCCCGAGCGGCCGGTTCCACCTGGAAACGGGTGGCGGAGGACGCGAGCACCACGGTGTGGCCCCGCTGCTGGTGCGCGGCCACCAGCTCCCAGATCTCCGGAAACAGCCGGGAGGCGATCTGTTGCACAAACAACCGCTCGCCGAGCTCGGTCAGCTCATCCTCCGAACGCCCTCCCCATGCCGCGAAGCTGATGGCCACGAACCGCTCGAAATCTTCTTCACTGGTGAGACCCCGCAACCCGGCCAGCAGTGTCTGCGCCGCCTCTACCGGACCGATCTCGAAGTGCAGCAACCGTTCTCGATAGAACGCCCGGGCCGAGAAGCCATCCATCACGGTGCCATCGAAGTCGAAGAACGCCGCCACACCAGGGCCCTGCGGGGCGGAGTGAATGCCAGTGATCACCTCAGCGAGGGCGTCAGAGGGCGACACTGCTCGCCTCCTGCCGGTTCGACGTGTCGAGCGTCTCCGCCGCCGCCACTCGCGCCACCACGTCGCGCACCTCGGCGGCGAACTGGTCGCGTCGGGCCCGCAACTCGTCGCGCCCCGGGTCGACGAGGTCGCGGTTGGCCGCCAGCTTCAAGGCGTTGTCGAACAGCTCACGGGAGAGCGCCTCCGGGCTGTGCAACCGACCTTGCAGCAACATCTGCTGGCCCACCCCGGAACACTCGGTGAAGAACGACTTGGTGTCGATGGGCTGGCGAGGATCGTGGGCGGCCAGACGTTCGGCGACCACCAGCTGCGCCTCGACAAAGGACCGCAGCACCCGGTGGGTCATCAGGAAGCCCGCACCGGCCAGCAGCTCGCGGGCCGAGTCGACCGTGGTAGCCAAGCTTTCCCACTCGGGGCTCATCTGCTGCAGCTCGGAAATCAGGTCGGCCCGGTACTCCGCTTTCTCTGGGAAGAAGAACTCGAACTTCAACAGGTCCTGCAGGCGCTTGGCTTCGGCCCAGGCGTCCGGTACCGGATCGCTGCTGCCGCTCTGGGCGACGTAGAGGGTGGCGAGCTCCACGATGGCCCGGTCGACGAACCAGTGGATGGAGTTGTTGCGGTAGAAAGCGGCCACCAGGTGCTGGCCCCGCTCGATGGAGTACACCGGGTCCTGCCCCCCGGAATAAGTGGTCACCACCCCGGCACGAGTCAGGTGGTCGAGCACGGTGCGCACCAACCGCGGCCGGCGCAGGTCGACGCCGCACGTCGGCAACTTCCGGCTGTCCACATAGTCGAGCACGGGCTGGAGCACCTGGGAGACCTCGTGCAGGGTCAGGGCGCGGTCGCGCAACCCGAGCAGGGCCAGGGTGACCAGCGACTCGGCGGTGACCGGGGTGGCCCGGTTGATCCCCACAGCAAGCTCGAAGGCAATCTTCTGCAGCGCAGCCCGTTGCTCCTGCGGGTCGGCCTCGGGGGCGGGCAGTCGCTCTCGCATGGAAAACGCGGTTCCGAACCGGACGCTCGCCGTACCGGAGCGTTGGTGTTGCTGGCGGGCGTAGTTGGCCAACCAGCTGATGCCCTCGGCCTGCTTGGTCCCGCCCGCCTGCTCCCCCGCCATGGCCGACACCTCGGAAAGATGTTCGTAGGTGATGGACACCGGGACCAGTGAGACGTCCGGGGCACGCCCACTCTGCAGGGCAGCCGCGACGTAGCGCAGCAGCCCGTAGCGGGGGGCGCGTAGCTTGCCGGTGCGCGAGCGCCCGCCCTCGAAGTACCACTCCAGGTTGAACCGCTTGGACACCAAGAAGCCGAAGTACTCCTGGATGACCGTCTTGTAGACCTGATCGTCGGAGAAGCTGCGCCGGATGAACACCATGCCGGCGCGCCGGGCGAGCGGGCCGATCGGCCAGAAGCTCAGGTTGCTGCCGCCCATCACGTGGTTGCGGGGAAAGTCGTGCTGGTGCAGCACGTCGGCCAGGACCAAGGTGTCGGCGTACGAGCGGTGCGCGGGCAGGAAGGCCAGGGCCTGCTTCCGGTTGCGCTCGCGCAGCCGGTCCAGTCCCGCCTCGTCCACCTCGACCTTCCACGCACGGGCGTGCAGCGGCCGCATCGCGCCGACCACACATCGATGGCCAACCTGCTCTGCACCGCGACCAGCTCGTGCAGCGCGGTCATGGCCCGCTCGCGCACCTCGCTCTCGGGCAGGTCGAGCTGGTCGGCGAGCTCGCGCAGCTGGGCTCGAAACGCCGAGCTGCTGGTGATCTGCTCCACCACTTGGCGCGGCACCTTGTAGCGGTCTCCGGTCAGGTTTCGCTCGGCCCGCTCCAGGGCAAGCATCGCGCGCCCGAGGATGAACCGGGCGAGGTGCTGGTCGTCGTGCGGACCGTCCGTGGCAGTGAAATCGGCGCGCAGCTCGCTGAGCATCGCCGGCGTTCCGACCACCACCCGCGACCGATCCGGTTCCCGTTGGGCCACCCGCTGCTGGAAACGCAGGATCGGGCTGCGCAGAGTGGCCAACGAGAGCACCTCCGACCAGCCCGCGGGCGAGTCGCCAGCGCGCTCCCGGGGCAGCCACGCCACCCGCACCGGCACCACCAGAGGGTCATCGTCTTGGTCCAGTCGCGCGGCCAACGTCGCCTCGTGGGCGTCGATCACCTCGGTGGTTGCGGCACCGTCACCGGACTCGCGTGACCAGTCGTCGATCAGGGACCGCTCGACGGCGGTATAGGACCGCGCGAGCACCAATCGGGGTCCGTCATCCGTGCTGACGTGACGTCCTTCTGCGGCCACCCTGTGCTCCTTAATCCCGGAAACTGCTGCCTGCGCTCATTATGGTGACCGGCCTCACGCTAGTCCGTGAATTTCCGAGGTCGGCGACACCCGACGCAGGCCCCGGTAGGCCTGCTCTGCGCTGTGCTCACCGCGCAGCACGGCATTGACCTCCTCGGCGACCGGCACTGCGATGCCGGCGTCGTGAGCCAGCTCGACAACGGCCGGTGTGGTCTTCACTCCCTCCGCGACCATGCCCAGGTCCCGGATGACCTCCTCGAGCGCGTGGCCCTTGGCCAACTCTTCACCGACCCGGCGATTGCGACTCAACGGGCTCAAGCACGTGGCCATCAGGTCGCCCAGGCCAGTGAGTCCGGCAAAAGTCCGCGGGTCCGCACCGAGCGCCGAACCAAGTCGGGTCATCTCCGCGAGACCGCGGGTGATCACCATCGACCGGGTGTTGTCGCCGACGCCGAGTCCTTCGGCCAACCCGGCAGCGATGGCGACGACGTTTTTCAGCGTCCCGCCCAGCTCGCAGCCGAGGACGTCGGTGTTGGTGTACACCCGGAACACCCGGCTGGCAAACATCTGTTGCAACGACTCGGCCACCCGCTGGTCGGCCATCGCGATCACCGCGGCGGCGGCATAGCCTTCCAGCACCTCACGGGCCAGGTTGGGCCCGGACAGCAGCCCGGCGGGGTGCCCGGGCAACGTCTCGTTGATCACCTCGGTCATCCGCTTGCCGGTGCCCTCCTCCAGGCCCTTGGCCAGGTTGACCACCGGCACCCCGGGACGCAGCACGGGAGCCACCATCTCCAGGGTCTCCCGCAGCGCCTGCGATGGCACTCCCGTCACGAGGACATCGGCATCGGCCACGGCCTCCTCCACCGACGTGGTGGCCCGCAGCTCCGAATGCAGCGGCAACCCCTTCAGGTAGCGCCGGTTCTCGTGCTGGTTGTTGATGCCCTCCACCGTGTCGGCCGAGCGGGTCCACAGGATGGTCTGTGCGTTGTTCGCCGCGAGCGAGGCCACCGTCGTGCCCCACGATCCGCCCCCGAGCACCGCGACCCGGACTCCGCGCGTAATCGGCCTACCCCGCGCCGTCGAGGTTCCGCACGAAATCGACGGCGCTGTCCGCGATGAGCTGCGCGTCGTAGTCCAGGGTGGCCACATGGAAGGAGCGCGGCAAGCTCACGCGGCGCACCGGACCGGAGACCGCCGAGGCCAGCAGATCCGAGGACGCTGTCTCTACCACGTGGTCCTCGACACTGGTCAGGATCAGCACGGGGCAGCTGATCTTGGCCAGCTCGGGCTGCAGCTCGCGAGTAGCTTCGACCAGGCTGATCAGCGGCTGTACCGGGGTGCCCGGGTAGGCCAGCTCAACAACGCCGGGCAACGCGATGTCGGAACCGATGGCCGGGAACATCTCCTCCGAGCTGGCGCGTACCGCGTCCAGCGTGGCGCTGAGCACGGGTGCATGACCATCCACCATCGGGTTGACGCAGATGATGCCCGCGATCTCCGGGTGACGAGTTGCCAGCCAGACGGTGAGCGTGCCGCCCATCGACAAGCCGGCCACGACCACTCGGGAGCACCGGGCGGCCAGCGCGTCATACGCCGACTCGGCGGCCGCGGACCAGTCGGTGAACCGGGTGGGAAGCATGTCCTGCAGGTCGGTTCCGTGCCCCGGCAGAAGGGGCAGCTCGACGGTGTAGCCGGCATCGGCAAACGCTTCGGCCAGCGGACGCATGGACTGCGGATTGCCGGTGAAGCCGTGCAACACGAGCACCCCGACGGGGCCACCCGCCGCCGACCACGGTTCTGCCCCGGCCAGTACCTGTGTCATCTGTCCTCCTGCATCGTCGTTGTAGAGAGATGGTGCACCATTAGGGCCGTTCGCGGGCGACAAGCCGCACCGGGATGCGGTTCCGGTGAAAACCCACCGCGAACCCCGCACGGCCATCTTCTCCTCCTGCGGGGCGTCGCTTCGCGGCTGCGGCGTCGAGCTCGTCAGCCGGGGCTCCCGCCGCTACGCACGGCAAGGTCGTCGCGCGTCGTGCTCATGGCGGCGAAGAATACTTCCAGCGCGTCGCTCAGGTGCTCCGGAGCGAACGGCCGCCCCGAGATGAGCAGCGTCTGCCACACCGCGCGCTCGCACAGGTTCCACTTCGGCCAGGGGTGATCGCGGTTGAGCAACCCGAGTTCGACCGCCGTTTGACGCCGCGAGTGGACGTTGTGGACGACCCGCGCGAGGATTTGCACCTTCGGTTCGTCCTTGCAGACCCTGACCCAGACCGGCCGACCGAGATGGATGAGGAGGAAGTCCTCGTCGTCGTCCATCGTCGGCTCGTCGTCGTACTCCTCGCGCAGGGCGTCTCGCACATGGCGCAGAAGCTGATCACGATCTTCTGGGTACAAGACCATGAGCGACCGCGACGCCCGAGCGCTGTCCACAATGTCCGCAGGAACGTCCGCGGTGTCCGGAAGGCCCAGCACCGCAATCCCCGTGGCGGCCGGTCCCCAGGCCTGAAGCGAGAGCAGTTCCGGGCAGGGCAGGTGGAAGTGGTCCCGCAGGACCAGGACGGCCATCGATGCGAGAAGCTTGGCATCGGCCACCCCGCGCTCCAGGTAGTGGTTGGGGTCCTGCTCTTCGCCTCCCTCCCAGCCCATGCCCTCGAACTCGGACAACTGCCGGGCGCTGAGGCGGTGGGCGGGAGAGAGGTATCGGTTGCTCGCAACCTCCGCGCGGATCATCTCGCCGTCACTGAACGCCGCGAACTGCACATAGGGAGCGCAGCCCTCGGTCCCACTCTCCCCGGGCACCTCGAGCACCAGGTGGTCCTTCTCATCGGGATCGACCATGGTCGACAGGTACACCGCTAGTCGGAGCTCGAAGCCCTCCCAACTGAGCACCGCACCGACACTGCGGTCGGTGGGTTCGGCAGGCGTGTTGTCGGTCGGCTCTGCCATGGGAGGCCTCCTTGACTGTCTTCGTACGAGGTCGGTGCTGGCGCCACGATGACGACCGACCTTGCAACGCTGACGTTAGCGGCCCCCACCGACAGTTCGAGGAAGAATTTTCCAGACCTGCCTGCGGATCCCGTGTGCACGCAATGAATTCCGGATAACTGGCAGATCACCGCACAGATGCTGGCGCAGAACTAGAACTCGTTCTAGTCTGCTCGAATGGATCTGGTCGTGCTCGAAGAGCTCAAGCGGTTGAAGTACCGCTACCTCCGCGCCTTGGACCAAAAGCTGTGGGACGAGTTCGCCGACACCCTGGCCCCGGACGCGACCTCGAACTACGGCGCAGAGCTGAGCTTTTCCAGCCGCACGGAGATCGTCGAGTTCATGCGCAGCTCGCTCGACACCGGCATCATCACCGAACACCACGTGGGTCATCCCGAGATCGAGATCGACGGTGACACGGCGACCGGAGTTTGGTATCTACAAGACGTCGTGATCGTGCCCGAGCAGCGAATGATGCTGCGCGGCGCGGCCTTCTACGAAGACAGCTACGCCCGATCCGCGGAAGGGACCTGGCAGATCACGCACACCGGTTACCAACGCAGCTACGAGTACTGGGTGTCGCTGGACGACCTCCCCAGCCTGAAGTTCACCCAGCCATGACCCTGGAGGCAGCAGTGCTCACCGATCGGTTCGCCGCGGCCATGGCCGAGGCCGAGAAGCTCATCGTCGAGGCGGCGCACATCCAGACGGAGCAGGATCTGCTCGAGGGTCTGGAGTATCTTGCCGGCGGCATCCGCGCCTCGATGCAGTTCGCTTTTGCCTACGAGCGGGATTTCCCGTACTTCTCCCAGTCCACCGGGCCGTACATGAAGATGGGCCTGGACAACCCCGACACGCTGTACTACAGCGCCGACATTCGCGACAACGCCGAGTACGTGGTCACCGGAACCCGCGGCAGCGCAGCCGATCTCAACTTCCAGGTGATGGCGGGCCACCACGCACCGAACACGGTTCCGGACAGCCCCCCTGCCTTCGACGACCGCGCCATCGAAATCGGCGCCGACGGGACGTATGAAGTGCGTTTCGGCCCGCCAAGCCCGACGCCGGACCGAACTACGTCACCCTGCCTGCCGGGACGACCACCCTGGTGGTGCGCGAGGTGTTCAGCGACTGGGCTACCGAGCAACCCGGCCGGATCCGGATCCAGCGCGCAGACCGCACCGGGCTCGCTCCGACGCCAAAGTCCACGGCGCAGCTGGAGAAGGCGTTCGAGGTGGCCGCCACAATGCTGATCAACCGGATCAAGACGTTCCTCGTCTTCCCCGAGATGTTTACCTCTCCCGGCCGGCGAACACGATGTGGGAACCACGGCTGACCCCCGGCGGGCTGACCTCACAGTTCTCCTCCGCGGGGCACTATGAGTTGGACGACAACCAGGCCCTCATCGTCACGGTGCCGGCCTCCGACGCGCCCTATCAAGGTATGCAGCTCGGCAGCATGTGGTACGTGTCCTTGGACTACATCAACCACCAGACCAGCCTCACTACGTCGCAGGCCCGCGTCGACCCAGACGGCAAGATCCGGTTTGTCGTCGCGGAGCGCAACCCCGGCTTGGTCAACTGGCTGGAGTGCACCGGGCACCGCAAGGGCTACCTGCAGATCCGCTGGCAGCGCCTTTCCCGGGAACTCACCGTCCAGGATGGACCGGGAGTGGAATTGGTGAGCTTCAACGAGCTGCCCGAGCGTCTGCCGCATTACGCCGAGGCCCAGTTGAGCCCGCGCGAGTGGTCGCAGCGCATTGCGATCCGCCAAGCCGCTGTGGCCAACCGGATGCTGAGCTGATGGGGATACTGGACGGCAAGGTCGTCGTGGTCTCCGGGGTCGGCCCCGGGCTGGGGCGCTCCATCGCGGTGCGGTGTGCGGGCGCAGGGGCCGATGTGGTGCTGGCCGCGCGGACGCAGTCGCGGTTGGACGAGGTCGCCGCGGCGGTCCAGGAACTCGGCCGTCGGGCGTTGACCGTCCGTACCGATATCACCGATGACGACTCGGCCGCCGGCTTGGTCGAGAAGGCAACCTCGGAGTTCGGTCACGTGCACGCGCTGGTGAACAACGCGTTTGGTATGCCGCCGATGACCGATCTGGCCGCGGTGGACTTCGACGCGGTGCGTGCGGCCTTCGACGTCACGGTGCTCGGTGGGCTACGGCTCACCCGGCTGTTCGCTCCGGCGTTGGCCGCCAGCCGCGGTGCAGTCGTCATGATCAACTCCTCGGTGATCCGGCACACCCGCCAGCCCTACGGCCCGTACAAAATCACCAAGGCCGCGCTGCTCGCGGCGTCACAAAGCTTGGCCACCGAACTCGGTCCGCACGGCATTCGAGTGAACACCGTGGTGCCGGGCTGGATCTGGGCGGACACCCTGCAGTGGTACTTCGGACATCTGGCCAAGCAACGAGATGTGCCTGCGCAGCAGGTGTACGACGAAACCGCGTCCACATTGGACCTTCGTAAGCTGCCCGAACCCGACGAGATCGCCGACGCAGTGGTGTTCTTGGCGTCGCCGATGGGACGGGCGATCACCGGGCAAACCCTGGACGTCGACTGTGGGGAGTTCCACCAATGAGCGCACCGCGCACCTCGGTCGGCACGGTTGAGAACCTGCACGCCTCAGCCACCAAGCTCACCGGGCTCAGCGACTTCGGCGACCTCGGTTACCTGGAGGGTCTGCAGGTCTTGCTGGACTCCTACACGAAGGAAGCCGGACTCACCCCGGCGGGCAGCAAGATGTCCCGGGTCTTCCTCCGCGGCGCTCTGGTGGCGCGTCTGCTGAGCGAGGCTGCATGGAAGCAGTACCCGGAGCACGCCGACGTCGCCGTCGAGCGACCCATCTTCGTCACCGGGCTGCCACGCACCGGCACTACAGCGCTGCACCGCCTCCTCACCGCGGACCCGGCACACCAAGGCCTGGAGATGTGGCTGACTGAGATGCCCCAGCCGCGTCCGCCCCGCGGCACCTGGGAGTCCAATCCGGTGTTCCAGGCGCTGCAGGCCGGCTACAGCCAGCACCATGTGGAGCGCCCGGAGTTCATGGGCGTGCACTTCATGGACGCGGCGGAGATGGAGGAGTGCTGGCAGCTGCTGCGCCAATCGCTGCAGTCGGTGTCCTATGAGTCCCTCGCGCACGTCCCGACGCACTCCGCCTGGCTGGCTCGGGAGGACTGGACTGGGGCGTACGCCCGGCACCGGCGCAACCTGCAGCTCATCGGACTGCACGATGCGGACCGCCGCTGGGTGCTGAAGAACCCCAGCCACCTGTTCGCGTTGGACGCGTTGCTTGAGGTCTACCCGGATGCACTGGTGATCCAGACCCATCGTGACCCCCGTACCGCGATCTCGTCATCCTGCAGCCTCAGCGCGCAGGCCACCGAGGGATGGTCACACGTGTTCACCGACGGGGTCATCGGACGCGATCAGTTGGAGTTGTGGGGACGCGGGCTGGACAATTTCACCGCTGCCCGAGCCCGCCACAATCCGGCTCAGTTCTGCGATGTGTCCTATGCGGACTTCATCGCCGATCCACTGTCCACCGTCGAGTCGATCTATACCCACTTCGGCCTCCCGAGGACCGAGGGGGCCCGAGCGTCGATGCGGGCGATGCACGACGAGAGCACCACCGGCGGTCGTCGGCCCGCCCACCGCTACGCCCTCGCAGACTTCGGCCTGACCGATGCCGAGGTGGACGCGCGCTTCTCACCGGCGTGAATGCGGCCTTCCGCTCAGAACGCCGGCCAGGGAATGGCGGGCCGGGTACCCGAGGGCGCGGGCATTTCCCGGTGGGCCAGGACGCGTCGGAGACGTCTACTGACGGCGTCGACCTCGCGGATGGTCAGATGCTCGTGCAGCGCCTCGCCAAGGTGTCCCTGCAGCTCCGCGGCCAGGCGGCTCAGCACCTCCGTCGCCTCGTCGCCGATGCTCTCCCCCGCCCAGCCCCAGAGCACTGTGCGCAGCTTGTTCTCGGTATGCAGACAGATGCCGTGGTCCACGCCGTAGACGCCGCCGTCCAGGCCGGCCAACACGTGGCCACCCTTGCGATCGGCGTTGTTCAGCACCAGGTCCAGCACGGCCATCCGGCGCAGCTGCGCCGAGTCGGCGTGCGCCAGCACCACCACGTCGCCGCCGTAGTCCTGGGCCCGCAGGATCTCTTTCCAGCCCGACGGCACCTCACCGGGTGCACAAAGCTCGACCAGGTCACTGACCTGCTCGACATACTCCGCGGTACCCGACTCGCTGATGCTCGCCGCTGCTGAATCGATCCACAGCTGAACCATTCCGTCGCCAAAAGGGCCGGACCGCAACACCGTCGGCGGGATCACTCCCCAGCCCGTCGACTCCGCCAGTAGATAGGACGCGACCTCACGCCCGGCCAGGGTCCCGTCCGGAAAGTCCCACAGCGGACGCTCACCGCGCACCGGCTTGTACACGCAGTGCGCGCTGACGCCGTCGAGCTCGATGGTGCACAGCAGCGTCGCGTTGCTGGCCTCGACGATCCGCCCGGCGACTTCCAGGGTTCCGCGGCGCAGCAGTTCCAGCGTTGCCGGGTCGTGGACCTGCACCGTAGACGTCAGTCCTGGTCGGCTTCGCCGGCAGAAGGTGCGATGCCCACACCGCGGCGGTACCCGTTGGTGCGCACACATACGTGCCCGGCCGGGTCGAGTGGCTCGTTGCACAACGGGCAAGGCAGGCGTCCGGCGGTGATCACCCGCTCGGAGCGCGCCGCGAAGTCCCGCGCCTGCTCCGCGGAGAGAAAAACCCGCACCGAGTCGGGACCCTCTTCGGTGTCGTCGAGCACCACCGACTCGTCCACCTCACCCTCGGTGACCGCGAGCAACTCCACGACCACCGAGTTGGCCTCGGCGTCCCAACCCAGGCCCATGGTGCCCACCCGGAACTCTTCCTCCACCGGCGCCGTGAGCGGCTCCAGGTCATCCACCGTCGGGGCCTCGGTCGGTACGTCCGCGCCGAAACGCCGGTGCACCTCTTCCAGCAGGGCGATCACCCGCTCGGCGAGCACCTGAACCTGCTGCTTCTCCAGCAGCACGCTGATCAGTCGGGCCTCCTGCACAGCTTGCAGGTAGAACGCCCGATCTCCCGGCTCGCCGACTGTGCCGACGACGAAGCGATCCGGGGCGCGGAAGACGTGGATTACTCGTGACATGGCATCTCCGACCCTAGGGGAATCAGACGTGATCGGCACAGTCGGTTCACGCTCGGCGTATTCACGCGCCGGTCGAGCCACCAACTACCGCATCCGCCGGCTGCGCGCCGTCCCCGTCGGCGGCGGGTGGCGCCGGGATGACGCTGGACAGGTCACCGCCGGCATCGTTGCTGCGCAAGACAAACGGCCGAGTCTCGGTGTAACGGATGACGCTGGCCGAGCATGTGTCGGCGACGATGCGTTGAAAGGTGTCCAGGTGGCAGCCGAGCGCGTCCGCGAGCACCGACTTGATCACGTCGCCGTGGGTGCAGGCCACCCACAGCACGTCATTGCCGTGCTCGGCGGCGAGTCGCGCGTCGTGTTCGCGCACCGCGGTGACAGCGCGGGCCTGCACCTGGGCCAGACCCTCACCATCGGGAAATATAGCTGCCGATGGGTGCTGCTGCACCACTTTCCACAACGGCTCGCTGAGCAGGTTCTTCAGCTCCTGGCCCGTCCACGCGCCGTAGTCGACTTCCACCAGCCGTGGCTCCGGCACCGGTTGCAAGGCACGTGCCTCGGCGAGCGGCGTCACGGTCTGCTGGCAGCGCAATAGCGGCGAGGTGATAATCGCGACAAGAGGCAGCGCCGCGAGTCGCTGCACCACGGCATGGGCCTGCTCGGCGCCCTTCTCGTCCAGTGCGACGCCCTCGCTGCGCCCGGCCAGCACGCCTGCGGTGTTGGCGGTGGAGCGGCCGTGGCGCAGCAGGATCACCGTCATGGCGTCAGGGTAGCGGGACTCACGAGGCCGCCAGGCCGGTAGTGGTGAGCAGCACGAGCACCAGGATGCCCAGCGCGATGCGGTAGTAGACGAAGAGGTAGATGGTGTGGTTCACCACGTAGCGCAGCAACCAGGCGATCGAGGCGTAGCCGACCACGAAGGCCACCACGGTAGCCACCAACAGCTGCGCACCGCTGGCCTGCAGCAACCCGGGCTCGGCGGGGGCGACGGCGTCCGGCAGGCTGAACAATCCGGAAGCCAGCACGGCCGGGATGGCCAGCAGGAACGAGTATCGGGCGGCCGCCTCGCGGGTCAGGCCGACGAACAATCCCGCGGTGATGGTGCCGCCGGAGCGGGACACTCCCGGGATCAGGGCGAGGGCCTGGGCGGAGCCCATCACGATGCCGTCGCGCAGGGTCAGCTGCTCCACCGGCCGCTTCTTGACGCTGTAGCGCTCCGCGGCGGCCAGGACCAACGCGAACAGGATCAGCGTCGTGGCGATCAGCCAGAGGTTGCGGGCACCGGTGGGGATCTGGTCCTTGAACAGCAGCCCCAGCACGCCGACGGGAATGGTGCCGATGATGACATACCAGGCCATCCGGTAGTCCAGGGTCTTGCGGACTGCGGCGTTGGTGAAGCCGCGCAGCCAGGCGGCGACGATGCGGACGATGTCGCGGAGGAAGTAGATGAGCACTGCGGCCTCCGTGCCCAGCTGAGTTACCGCGGTGAAGGAGGCGCCCGTGTCGTGGCCGTAGAAGATGCCGGAGACGATCCGCAGGTGCGCAGAGGACGAGATCGGAAGAAACTCGGTGAGGCCCTGGACAAGTCCCAAGATCAGCGCCTGAGCCCAGCTCATGTCCACAATCACGCGCCGACTCCCGCGAGCTCCAGTGCCTGGGCCGCTGTCCGTAGCGCCAACACACCGTCGGCCCCTGGCGGGGGGGCGATGTTCAGCGTGGTGACGCCTGCCTCGGCCAGCGCCGCCATCCGCTCGGCAATCCGTTCGACCGGGCCCAGCAGGGCGATCTCGTCGAGCAGCTCCAGCGGCAGCGCGGCCATCGCCTCCTCGTAGCGCCGGTCGAGGTAGGCGTCCTGCACCTGCTTAGCGGCGTCGGCGTAACCCATGGAGCTGGCGAGGGCGTTGTAGAAGTTCTTGTCCCTGCTGCCCATGCCGCCCACGTACAGCGCGGTGTAGGGCCGGGTCGCGTCCGCGCACTGCGTCCAGTCGTCGCCGGGCACGAGCGGGACGGACGGCGCCACGTCGAAGCCGCTCAGATCGCTGAGCCCGGCTTTGGCTCGCCCGGCCACGATGTGCGACAGGTGGGTGCCCAGGTGCTTCGGCGAGCAGAAGATGCCCAGCCAGCCGTTGGCGATCTCCCCGGTCAGCTCGAGGTTGCGCGGGCCGACCGAGGCCAGGTAGATCGGCAGGTCCTTGCGGGCGCCGTGCACGGTGAGCTGCAGCGCCTTGCCCGGGCCGTCCGGCAGCGGCAGCGGGTAGTGCTCGCCGGTGTGGCGCACGCGCTCGCCGGACAGCGCCTGGCGCACCACCTCCACGTACTCCCGGGTCCGGCCCAATGGCTTGCCGAAACGCACGCCGTGCCAGCCTTCGGACACCTGCGGGCCCGACACACCCAACCCCAGCCGGAACCGTCCGCCGGAGAGGGTGTCCAGCGTGGCCGCGGTCATCGCGGTCATCGCCGGGGTGCGGGCGGGAATCTGCATGACGGCGCTACCGACGTCGATGGTCGAGGTCTGCGCGGCCACCCAGGACAACACCGTCGGTACGTCGGAACCGTAGGCCTCGGCCGCCCACACCACCGAAAAGCCAAGCCGCTCAGCCTCGATGGCCAACTCCAGCTTGGACGCGTCGTTACCGGCGCCCCAGTAGCCCATGTTCAGTCCCAGTCGCATGCCGCGGAGATTACCGGGTGGCGTCGGCCAGCCCGGCGAGCCTGGCCGGGCATCGGACAGCTGCGGCCTAGGGTTGCCAAGCTGTGGAGCACAGAGCGGTAGGAGCGAGCGGTCTTCGGGTGTCCCGGACCGGGCTGGGCACGCTCACCTGGGGCCGGGACACCGACTCCGACGAGGCCGCCGCGCAGCTGGTGGGCTTCGTCGACGCCGGTGGCACCCTCGTCGACATCTCCCCCGGGTATGCGGGGGGTGCCGCACAATCGGTACTCGCGGAGCTGATCGGCGACCTCGTCCCCCGAGCTGCGGTGGTGCTCAGCGCGGCGTCCGGCGCACAACCGGGCGGACTGGTCGACTGCTCCCGTCGTGCCTTGCTTGCCCAGCTGGACGCCACCCTCGCCGAGCTCGGTACCGACCACCTGGACCTGTGGCAGGTCTGTGCCTGGGACCCACTGACCCCGGTGGCCGAGGTGGTGGACACCCTCGAGCACGCGGTGCGCTCGGGGCGCGTCCGTTATGCCGGGGTGCGCGACTACACCGGCTGGCAACTGGCCACGGCCGTGGGTGCCGCGTCCGGGCCCGGGCTGGTGGTGGTGCAGACGGAGTACTCGCTGCTGGAGCGCGGTATCGAAGCCGAGCTTGCTCCGGCTGCCGCGCACCACGGCGTGGGAGTGCTGGCTGCGGTCCCCCTGGCCCGTGGGGTGCTCACCGGCAAGTACCGCCAGGGCACCCCGGCCGATTCCCGCGGCGCGAGCACGCACCTGGCGGCATCGCTGAAGCCCCACCGCAACAAGTCGGCGTCCCGGGTGGTGGAGGCGGTGGTGACAGCGGCCGAGGGGCTCGGCACCTCACCACTGGCCGTGGCGCTGGCCTGGGTCCGCGACCGGCCCGGTGTGGCCGGCGCCATCGTCGGGGCTCGCACGGCCGCCCAGCTCACCGGCGTGCTCGCCGAGGACGACGTGACGCTGCCCACGGCCATCCGCGCTGCCCTGGACGACGTCAGCTCCCGTTGAGCGCACCAGGCACACTGGGCGGGACACAGGGGAGTTGACGATGGTGCGCTGGAAACGAGCCGCGACAGCGGTCGCGGCTGGCTGCATGCTGCTCGTCGGGTGCTCGAGCAGCTCTGACGGCTCCTCGTTGGCGGTGCGCGTGCCCGCCACACCCGCCGTCGCCCCCGTGGCCACCACGGTGCCGGCAGGTGTTGTCACTCCCGTGGGTGCGGCCCTGCATGCCATGGTCCTCGACCCCAGCACCCACGTGCTCGCAGCCGTTGCTGACCCCCCGACCAGATTGCTGCTGCTCAACGCCGACGCGCTTACCGCCCCTGCCCGCACTGTCGCGCTACCCGCGCCGGCGGCGCAGCTGGTGCTGAGCGCTCCGGGCGGTCCGTTGCTGGTCGCGGTACCGGGCGCGCTGCTGCGGGTCGATCAGCACACCGGGGACGTCGCGACCACCAAGGTCGACGCGGACGTTCGCTCGGCGATGCAGCTGTCCGACGGACGTATCGCGGTGGGCACCGCGAACGGTGCTGTGCTGGTGCTGAGTGCCGACGGCACGGTGGCGCAGCGCATCACCGGGCTGGCGGAGACGGATGTGCTGGTCGACACCCCGCGCGGTCTGGTGGCGCTGGACCGCAAGCAGACCGCGGTACAGGCGGTCAACGTCGGCAAGGGCACGCTCGGGGAGAGCTTGCGCACTGGAGAAGGCGCCACCAACGCTGTCACCGACCGCTTCGGACGGGTGCTGGTGACCGATACCGCGGGTGGCGGGCTGTTGGCGTTCTCGACCGGCCCCTTGCTGCTGCGACAACGCTTCCCCGTCCCCGGCGCCCCGTACGCGCTGGCGTACGACCCCAAGACCGACCTCGCCTGGGTGACGCTGACCGAGCGCAACCAAGTGGTGGGTTACGACGTCGCCGGGGGCGAACCGGTGGAGCGGTACCGCTTCCCGACTGTCACCCAGCCCGATGCGGTGGCCGTGGACGCCAATACGGGTGCAGTCCTCGTCGCGTCAGCGGCTGGCGTGGGCGTCCAACGCATCGAACCCGCGGGAGGCAGCCGGTGACCGAGTACGAGTACCACCCGCTGCGGCTGCCGCCGAACGTCTCCCGCGTGACGGCATCGATCCGGCTGTCCATCGAGGCCGAGTTCGGCGGCTGGGAGCTCTCGCAGGTCCGCCTGTACCCCGACGGCAGCCGAAAGGTGTTGCTGCGACGACGGAAGACCACGCCGCCGCTGCCCACGCCGAGCACCTGAGGAGATCCGTTGTACCGCCTGCTCTTTGCACTCCTGCTGCGTCGACTACCTGCGGAGACGGCGCACGCCATCGGCTTCGGGCTGATCAGGGTGGCAGCGAGCATCGCACCGGTGCGCTGGGCGATGCGCACGGTGCTCACGGTGCGCGACCCGGTGTTGCACAACACCGTGTTCGACGTTGACTTTGCCCTCCCGCTGGGCTTGGCCGCAGGCTTCGACAAGAACGCCGAGGGTGTCGACGCCTGGGGCGCACTGGGTTTCGGTTGCGTCGAGGTCGGCACCGTCACCGCCCACGCCCAGCCCGGCAACCCCAGGCCGCGCATGTTCCGGCTACCGGCCGATCGCGCCGTCATCAACCGGATGGGCTTCAACAACCATGGGTCCGGTGCCGCGGCAGATGCCTTGCGGACCAGGCGTTCCCGGCTGCCGGTGGGGGTGAACATCGGGAAGACCAAGGTGGTGCCCGCCGCGGCGGCCGCGCCGGACTACGCGCACAGTGCCCGGCTGCTCGCTCCCCTCGCGGACTACCTGGTGGTCAACGTCAGCTCTCCCAACACCCCGGGTCTGCGCGACTTACAGGCTGTGGATGCCCTGCGTCCGCTGTTGAGCGCGGTGTTGGAGGTGGTGTCCGTCCCGGTTCTGGTCAAGATTGCGCCCGACCTCTCCGACGCCGACGTGGACGCCGTCGCCGATCTGGCGGTGGAGCTGGGCCTCGCCGGCATCGTCGCCACCAACACCACGCTTTCCCGCGCAGGACTGCGCAGTGACGCCGACCGCTGTGGCGCCGGTGGCCTGTCCGGGGCTCCGCTGGGGCGACGATCCGTCGAGGTGCTGCGGCGTCTGCACGCCCGCGTGGGCAGCGAGCTTGTCCTCGTGTCCGTCGGCGGCATCGAAACCGCCGAAGACGCCTGGGAGCGAATCACCGCCGGTGCCAGCCTCATTCAGGGCTACACCGGGTTCGTCTACGCCGGCCCGTTCTGGGCGCGCATGATCCACCGGGGGCTCGCGCAGCGGGTGCGTCAAGGGGGGTTTGCCACCATCGCGGACGCCGTGGGCAGCGCCTGACAAGGCTAGGGTCATGGCATGGGACTGATGGACATCATCACGCTGCCGATCCGGGTCACTGTCGCCACCACACAGGCGGCGCTGGGGATGGGGCAACTCGCCGCCCCCGATGGTCCGCTGCGGCGCAAGGGTGGTTACGCCGACCAGCTCAGCACGCTCATCGAGCTCGCCGATCGCTTGAACAAGTTGTTGGCTGATCCCAAGGGCCCCCTCGCCCTGGTCAACAATTTGGCCGCGCTCACCAGCGACGACCGTCCCTTGGGCAAGGCCATCGCCTCGGGTGGGGCGTTGGACCGCATACTCGCCGAGGACGGAGCGCTGGAAAGGCTGCTGTCGGCCCAAGGACCGCTGGATCGCCTGTTGTCCGAGGGCGGTGCGCTGGACCGCATCACCCAGGACGAGGGACTGCTAGAGCAGCTGCTGTCCCGCGGCGGTCCCCTGGACCGGCTGCTGGCCACCGGCGGCGCGTTGGACCGCATCACCGAGCAGGGCGGTGTGCTGGAGCTGCTGCTGCGTGAGCAGGGTCTGGCGGACCGGCTGCTCGCCGAGAACGGTTTCGTGGAGAAGCTGACAGCCGAAGGCGGCACCCTGGATCAGCTGTTACGTCTCGGTGACGTACTTAATCACCTGCAGGAATCGGTGTTGATACTCAACCGGGCCGTCGGGCCACTGGGTGAGCTGGCCAACCGGGTACCGAGCTCGCTGCTGCGCCGACGCGGCGGCGAGAGTGCGCGGCCGCAGGAGATCTCGTCGAGCCAGCTCTGAACCTGTAGGTACCACCGCGGCCCCTCAGCAGTGACGCAGGAAGTGGTCGAGCACGCGGACCCCGAACTTCAAGGCGTCCACTGGAACCCGTTCGTCCACTCCATGGAACAGCGCCGCGAAGTCCAGCTCGGGTGGCAGCCGCAGCGGGGCGAACCCGAAGCAACGCATGCCCAGTTTGGCGAAGGCCTTGGCGTCGGTGCCGCCGGAGAGCATGTAGGGCACCATCCGCGCGTCTGGGTCCTGCGCCATCAAGGCGTCGTTCATGGCCTCGACCAGCTCGCCGTCGAAAGTGGTCTCGTAGGGCTCGAGGTTGGCTACCCACTCGCGCTGGATGTCCGGGCCGATGAGCTCGTCCACCTCCCGCTCGAAGGCGGCGAGGCGCCCCGGCAATACCCGGCAGTCGACGACGGCCTCCGCGCTGGCCGGGATGACATTGGCCTTGTAGCCGGCCTGCAACATCGTGGGGTTCGCCGTATCGCGCAGGGTTGCCCCGACGATGCGGGAAATGGGCCCCAGCTTGGCCAGGCTGCCGTCGAGATCCGGCGAGTCCGGATCGAAATCCAGGCCGGTCTCCTCGCTGACGACGTCGAGGAACTGGCGGACGCTGTCGGTCATCACCAGCGGGAAGGTGTGGTTGCCGAGCTTGGCGACGGCCTCGGCCACCTTGGTGACAGCATTGTCGCTGTGTAGGAACGAACCGTGCCCGGCGTTGGCCGTCGCCCGCAGCCGCATCCAGGCGATGCCCTTCTCTGCCGTTTCCAGCAGGTACAGCCGCCGGTCGCTGCCGTCGGGGCGGGCCACCGTGAGAGAGAAGCCCCCGACCTCGCCGACGGCCTCGGTGCAGCCCTCGAACAGCTCGGGGCGGTGCTCCACCAGCCAGTGCGAGCCGTACTTGCCGCCCGCCTCCTCGTCGGCCAAGAAGGCGAAGACGATGTCGCGCGGCGGGACGGTGTTTTCGACCTTGAACTGGCGGGCGACGGCGATCATCATTCCGACCATGTCCTTCATGTCCACCGCGCCCCGACCCCACAGGTAGCCGTCCTTCACCGCCCCGGAGAAGGGGTGCACCGACCAGTCGGCCGGCTCAGCGGGGACCACGTCGAGGTGCCCGTGCATCAGCAGCGCACCACGGGACGAGTCGGTACCTTTCAGGCGCGCAAAGACGTTGGCCCGGCCTGGGGCGCCGGACTCGACTTGGGTGGTCTGGTAGCCGACCTCTTCGAGCTGGCGGACCACCCAGTCGGCGGCCTCCTGCTCCCCCACGACGGTGGCCGGGTCGCCGGTGTTGGTGGTGTCGATGCGGATCAGCTGGCTGGCCAGGTCGACGACCTCGGCCTCGGCCCTGGAATCGGATGTGGGTGCCACTGCGTCTTCCTACCACTGGTCGGCCGGTGGTGGTTGCGGCCAGGCGGTTTGGGAGCGGGCACCCCGGTCGGCTAACCTTGTCCGGCGCACGGGGATGGTTTGCCCGTGCCCGGTCCGAGTGGCGGAATGGCAGACGCGCTAGCTTGAGGTGCTAGTGCCCTATTAACGGGCGTGGGGGTTCAAGTCCCCCCTCGGACACTTCGCACGGCACGCCGGGCGCGGCCGCTGCCATACAGTCCGACGATCGCCCTCGCCTTGTCCGTGCGCCGGCGAGGTGCGCAGCGCGAGCTACAACGCCACCTTGGCGCGACGCGCCCGCAGCACCTCGACCAGCACCAGCGAGACCACGACGATCAGTACCAGGATGATCTCGATGTGGTCCCGGACCAGGCCGACGCCACCGAGCAGGTAGCCCAACGTCGTCACCCCTACTCCCCAGACCACACCGCCGACGACGTTGTAGACCAGGAAGGTGCGGTACGGCATGCCCGACGCGCCGGCGACCACCGGAGCAAACGTGCGCACCACGGGGACGAAGCGCGCCAGCAGGATGGTCCGCGCGCCGTAGCGCTCGAAAAAGCCGCGGGAGCGCTCCACATAGGACCGTTTGAACAACCGTGAGTCCGCACGCTGGAACAACGCTTGCCCCGCCCGCTTGCCGATGAGGTAGCCAATCTGGTCACCCACGATCGCCGCGACCGGTACCAGCACGAGCAGCAGCCACAGTGGTGCGAACGGGGCGGGGCGAGCGGCAAACAGTCCCGCGGTGAACAGCAGGGAGTCACCCGGCAGGAAGAACCCCACCAGCAGGCCGGTCTCGGCGAACACCGCGGCGAGCACGCCCAGCAGTCCGAGGCTGCTCAGCAGGTTTGCGGGGTCGAGGACGCCAGGTCCTAAGGACAGTGGCACGTCAGCTCCATGGGTCGGTAGCGGTTGACTGCCGACTGTGCCCAACAAGCGCTGTGCGGACGCTGAGTACGCAGCCTCAGCGTCTCGCTGCTGAACCGCTGGGCCTGCGCACTCGTTCTCGGCCGAAGATCAGACAGACCACACCGATCGGCCAGAGCGCTTGTGCGCCGGCCAGCAAGCGCTCGCTCAGGCCGGTCAGCGCGCCTCCACCTAGTTCCACGAACAACCACACCAACAGCGCCAGCAGAACCGTTGTGGCCAAGACCGCGCTCCGCCTGCTCGGCACGGTCGAGGCGGCGGGCCATAAGGCGAGGGCGATGAAGCCCACCGTGGCCGCAGGAATGTGCCCGCCGGAGGGCTGCGGCAACAGCGCGACCGCCACGGTGGCCCCGCCCCCGACGGCGAGCAGGACGCGCCCCGCGGCTGCGGCCTCGGTAAGACCGGCAGCGGTCGCCAAGTGGCAGCTGCCGAGCAACGCGAGGCCGACGGTCATGATCCATCGGTCCGACGCACCATGTTCGGCCAACGCACTGATCGTGTCTCGGACACTGTTGTAACTCGGCGGCTGACGGCTGGCCGCCACCGTCCAGCCACCGATCAGCGCGAACGGAGCCACACTCGCGGAAAGCACGGCCCATCTGCGCATGTCCGCGAGTCTGCCGCATCGCGCGCAAGCACCCCGTACCGTTGAAGGCAACACCGGCACGAAGGAGACCTGATGCGCACGCCCCGGCGATGCCTGAGCGCTGCGATTCTGGCCGTCGTGACCGCTGTGGCCCTGACCGCATGCTCATCCGGTGGCACCGGAGCTCCACCGCCCGCCGCCGCCTCAGCTCCCGCGGTCCCGGCGAATCCGGCCACCACCATCACCGCCACGAACTTCGACTTCGGCGCACCGATCACAGTCGCCCCCGGGGCCTCGGTCACTTTCGTCAACAACGACGAGACGCGGCACAACGTCACCTCGGACAGGGACAAAGAGTTCGCCTCGCCCACCGTGGTGAAGGGCACGACGAGCTTCACCGCGCCGACCACCCCGGGCAGCTACCCGTTTCACTGCACCTTTCATACCGTCATGCACGGCACTCTCATTGTGAGGTAGGCCCCGGTACGGTAAGGCCTTGTGACTGCCCGGGTGCCTGCGCGGTGGCGGCACGCGTCACGGGTACGTCTGGTACTCCTGCTGGCTCTGTTGCTGGTGGCCACGGGTGTCGCTGTGGCCGTGCGTTTGCCCGGACCCGTGCAGATTCGCGACTGGGCCGACCACGTTGGCCCAAGTTTTCCGCTGGTGTTCCTGGTGTGCCACGCACTCATCACCGTGGCCCCTTTTCCCCGTACGGTGCTGACCCTCGCCGCCGGGCTGCTGTTCGGTCCGCTCACCGGAGTCAGCATCGCGTTGACCGCGACCACCGTCAGTGCCGTCCTTGCGCTGCTGCTCGTCCGCAAGCTGGGCCGTGACGCCGTCGCGGAACGCTTGCGTCACGGCGCCCTACAGACGGTGAACACACGCCTGGCGCAACGGGGTTGGCTCGCAGTGACCTCGCTGCGCCTCATACCGGTGGTGCCGTTCTCAGTGCTCAACTATTGCTGTGGGGTGTCCGACATCCGGTTGAGGCCCTATGTGCTGGCCACCATCGTCGGCATAGTGCCTGGCACCGTGCTGTTGGGCGATGCGATCACGGGACGCACGTCGCCGGCGTTGCTGGGAGTCTCGGCGGCCTGTGCTGGTGTCGGACTGCTCGGCTTGCTTGTTGACGCCCGGCTCGGCGTCAAGCCGACATACTAGTCAGTCGGAAGACAAGCCTTGTCTGTTGTCTTGACTGATGGATATGGTCTCCGCGGCGGCGGGGGCCAATTCTCAGGTCAACCGCGTTTACGATGAGCTGGCGACGACAAGCGGTCTGGGATCAGAGGGGCGAGGTGGAAGCGAACGATGCGTTTCAACCCGCCGCCGAATTGGCCTCATCCGCCGCGGGATTGGATGCCGCCGCCAGGGTGGGAGCCTGATCCTGCGTGGGGACCTCCCCCGCAGGGTTGGCCACTGTGGGTGGCCGATGACCAGTCCAGCCCGTACGGCTCCGTGTCGGCAAAGGCCGCTGGGTCGAAGACCGGGCTCATCGTCGGAGCAGTCGCCGTGGTACTTCTCCTGCTTGTCGGTGCCGGCATCGGCGGCTACTTCCTACTGCGAACGAGCAGTTCGTCGACCACGGCGACGCCGGCGGCCCCCAGCGAATCCGCCATCGCGAGTACTACCGCGGGTTCCCCGTCTGACTGCATACGCTCGAGCAGCGTCGGCACCAAGACCAACCCGAACTCGCTGGGCGCGCGGGCCAAGGTGGGTGACTACTGCCTGAGTGTCACGGGTGTCGTCAAGGACGCTACTGCCGAGGTCCTGGCCGCTGACCGATCCAATGCGCGGCCGAAAAACGGCCAGTTCATGGTGGTGACGCTGGCGGCGACCTACACGGGGAAAACGCAAGGCGACACCTACCTCGATGTATTCCTCAAGCTTCAAGGCGGCGACGGCCACGAGTACGACGACACCGACTGCGATGCCAACGCTCCGAACGCGCTTATCGACGCCGACAAGTTGCCTCCTGGCCAGTCGCTGTCGGCATCGGTGTGTCTGGACGTGCCCGCCGCCGCGGTGCCGGGCGGCGTCATCCAGCTTGACGGCTACCAGAGTGACGACAAGGTGTTTTGGCAGCTGGGCTAGCGGCACGGCCTGCAGCACCCCTCGACGCCGCTGGTGCGGCGAATCCAGAACGGCGCCGCAGTGGATCTACACATCAAGTTATGTTCCTGGACTATGTTAGGACAATGCCCCATGCTTGACCTCGGAGGTGAGCTGTCATGTTCGTGTTGACCATCGACCAGCGACGCAGCCGCCGGGATGCCGACCGCGTGCCCGACCTGCTCGAGCATGTGTCGCCAACGCCGGTGGTCCGGTGCTTCGAGCGCACCGCAGGCGATGAGGTGCAGGCGGTGCTGAACGACCCGGTTGCAGTGGTGTCCGTCACGCTGGACCTTGTCCGTCAAGCACGATGGAGCGTGGGTATCGGGATCGGCCCGGTCGAACACCCCTTGCCGGCAAGCACTCGCGCCGGGCGCGGACCGGCATTCGAGCACGCCCGTGTCGCCGTGGAGCGCGCCAAGTCCGCGGTCACCCATCTGGCGGCCCGCGGCTCCGACCCGGCGCCGGCCATCGCGGTGGCTACCGTGCTCGACCTGTTGGCCCTGCTGGTGCAACGCCGCTCCCCCGAGGGCTGGGCGGCGGTGGAGCTGGTTGCGCAGGGACATACGCAGAGCAGCGCCGCCGAGCTGCTAGGAGTGAGCAAACAAGCAGTGTCCCAACGCATTCGAACCACAGCCTGGCAGCAGGAGGAGTCCGGCCGTGCACTGGCCGCGACCTTGCTCGCCGAGGCTGACGGATGATCGTCGCGGTGATCGCGCTGGTCTTGCTCGGCGTCGCAGCCGTGTTGCCGACCGCGATGGGCAGGGCGCGGCGGGAGTCGTGGCTACCGCCCGCCGCGCAACTGGTGCTCTTGGCGATCGCCGGCGTGCTGGCCCCGCTTCCCCATCACCTCACCGGGTTCCCGCGGGCCGCTGCGGTGGTGCTCGGGGTGGCCGCTGCGGCCGGTGGGGCCAGTCCCCTCGTCCGTGCGGTGTTCCGCCTGGCCGGGCGCGGCCAGTCTTCCGCGCTGCGTCCGCAGAATGCACTGCGCGGTGGTGGGGTCATCGGAGTGCTCGAGCGCGCCAGTGTCGCCGTCGCGATTCTCGCCCACTGGCCGGCGGGGATCGCCATCGTCCTCGCAGTCAAGGGCCTGGCGCGGTACCCGGAACTGCGCGATGCCAAAGTGTCCGAGCAGTTCATCATCGGCACGTTCACCAGCGTGCTGTGGGCGGCCGGTTGCTCCGGAGTGGTGGTGGCGCTTATCGGGTGATGTGATGGTCCGTATGGCTAACGACAATCCACTGCAGAACGTCAGCTTTCCCAGCAACGGCTCCACCGCCCACGGCTACCTGGCCCTGCCCGAGTCGGGAAGCGGCCCCGGAGTCATCGTCATCCAGGAATGGTGGGGCCTGGTCAGCCACATCGCCGATGTGACCAACCGTCTGGCCGCCGAGGGTTTTGTCGCTCTGGCTCCCGACCTGTACGGCGGCACCACCACGCACGACTCGGACGAGGCCGGCGAGCTGATGCAGAAGCTGCCCGTACAGAGCGCGGCGCGTGATCTCAGCGGCGCCGTGGACTTCCTCCTCGGCCACCAGGGCGTCACCGGCTCCGCGGTCGGCGCCGTCGGGTTCTGCATGGGCGGTGGCTTCGTGTTGGTTCTCGCCGCCGAGCAGGGAGACCGCATCGCTGCCGCGGCGCCGTTCTACGGCGTCCTTTCTGCGGACATGCCCGATTTCTCCACCATGACCGCACCCGTGCAGGGCCACTTCGGAGAGAACGACGACTTCTTCCCCGCCGACCAAGCCCGAGAGCTTGCGACCACCATCGAGCAGCAGTCCGGCCATGCTCCGGAGTTTCACTTCTACCCCGCCGGACACGCGTTCTTCAACGACGAGAACCTGCTGGGCACCTACGACGCCGAGGCGGCCCGCGTCGCCTGGCAGCGCACCGTGAAGTTCCTGCACGCCAAGCTCGACTGAACCCGCGTTGGTCAAGTGCGGACGGCGCACACCCTCTAACATCGCCGGTATGGCAGAGGACACGACACACGAGGTGCTCATCGTGGGGGCCGGCTTCGCCGGTATCGCCACCGCAATGCAGCTGGCACGGGACGGGGTGCAGGTACTGCTGATCGACAAGAACAACTATCACCAGTTCCAGCCGCTGCTCTACCAGGTCGCCACCGCGCAGATCTCGGTGTCCGATGTGGCCCGGCCGTTGCGCGGGATCTTCCGCAAGGACAAGTGCGTGCAGGTCAAGACCGCCGAGGTGGAATCTGTCGACGCTGCCAACCGCGCGGTGACGACGGCGGACGGATCGACCTACCGCGGGCAGATCCTGGTGCTCTGCGCTGGTGCCGAGGCGAACTTCTTCGACACCCCTGGCGCCAAGGAGCACGCATACCCGCTGTACTCGGTGGATGACGCCGCTAAGCTGGCCTCACGCATGCTGGGTGCACTCGACAGCGCCGACAGCGTCCCGCACCAGGTCGGCGAGGGCGGGTTGGACGTCGTGGTCGTCGGGGGCGGCCCGACCGGGGTGGAGACCGCGGGTGCGCTCGCGGAGAGTGTCAAGTACGTGGTGTCGGAATACTTCTCCCCCGAGTTCGCCGACGCCTGCACCGTGTACCTGGTCGACATGATCCCGAAGGTGTTGGCTCCGTTCACCGAGAAGTCCCAGACCTATGCACACAAGCGGCTCATTGAGATCGGGGTGCAGGTCAGGCTGGGTACCGGGGTTTCCGAGGTCAGCAAGGACGGGGTGACCCTGGCCGACGGAACCAGAATCCCCAGTCGGGTCGTGGTCTGGGCGGGTGGGCTGAAGGCCGGCAAAATGCTCGCCACGTCCGGGTTGCCGCAGGGCAAGGGCGGGCGCATCGACGTATCCCCGGACCTCACGGCCCCGGGCTTCGACGGTGTGTACGTCTTGGGCGATGCCGCCAACATCACCGACGCCAAGGGGCGCCACCTGCCGCAGCTCGGCTCGGTCGCCCAGCAGTCTGGCAAGTGGGCCGCCCGCAACATCAAGGCCGACCTCGCTGGTCAGCCACGCGAGCCGTTCCGCTACCTGGACAAAGGCATCATGGCCATGGTCGGCCGCGGGGCGGCTGTCGCCGAGCTCGGTGCCGGCCGCCGCCAAGTGCAGGGCCCGCTCGCTTTCGCGGCGTGGCTCGGAGTGCACGCGGTGCTGCTCTCGGGCATCAGGGAACGTATCGGCGCGTTCTTCTCCTGGGGTTGGGACTATTTCACGCACAGCCGGCCGCAGATCGTGGTCTACCGACCGGACGCGTACGCCATCGGATGGGATGACACCCTGGCCTCCCGGCACGCCGAACCCCCCACGGCCGAGGTAGCCGTGGACCGCGCACGGGCGGAGGCCGGCCATGGAGCTGCTGCAGACGCCTGAGGACCGTTTCGCCGCCTTGGACGTTCCCGATCCGGGGTACGCCGAGGTCCGCTCCCCCGACGGCGCCGAAGTCCGGATGGCGTATGTCGACGCAGGTCCGCAGGACGGTCCGGTAATGCTGTTGCTGCACGGCGAGCCGACCTGGAGCTACCTCTACCGCTCGATGATCACGCCGCTGGCCGCGGCCGGTTGCCGCGTGATCGCGCCCGACCTCATCGGATTCGGCCGGTCCGACAAGCCCGTCGACGTCGCCGAGCACACCTACGCGCGGCACGTCGGGTGGGTGAGTTCGTTGTGTGCGGTCCTCGGTCTGCACGACATCACCCTGTTCTGCCAGGACTGGGGCGGCTTGATCGGGTTGCGGCTGGTGGGCGAGCAGCCCGAGCTCTTCACCAGAGTGGTGGCGTCCAACACCGGTCTGCCCACCGGCGACCACGCCATGCCGGACATCTGGTGGGCGTTCCGCAACGCCGTGGTGGGCGCCGAGCAACTCGACATCGGCCGCCTCGTCGCCAGCGGTTGCGTTCGGGGCCTGACCGACGCCAACCGCGCCGCGTACGATGCACCGTTTCCCGACGAGTCCTACAAGGCCGGCCCGCGCGCCTTACCCGTCATCCTGCCCACCCGTCCCGACGACCCGGCCACTGAAGCAAACCGCGCTGCCTGGCAACGGCTTTCGACGTTCGACAAGCCCTTCCTCGTCGCATTCGCCGACAGTGACCCGATCACCGGCGCCATGGGACCGGTATTGCAACGGGCGGTGCCCGGGGCCGCCGGACTCGAACACCCGGTGATCGAACGCGCCGGGCACTTCGTCCAGGAAGACGCGGGGCCCGAGCTGGCTCAGCTGATCTTGGACTTCATGCGAAGCTGAGCTGCGGGAACCGCTCAGCGCTGTTCGGGTGGACCTGCCAGGGCTGTTGGGCCTTGCTGTCACGGTTGGTCCTGCGGTTGTTGGGCAGCGCTGGGCGGCAATACAGGCTGCTCACCCGGCTCGTCCCTCTGGTTTGCGTTGTGCGAAGCCTGGGCGGCTTTCTGCGCAGCGACCGCGCCGGTCCTTCGCGCAAGCTCGTGTGGGGGCTCCACGTCGGTGCGGGCGACGGCCTCAGCTGCCGCGACGGCAGCCGCGATCTTGGGGTCGGTGGAGGTGTCAAACCAGTTCTTGACCTCCTCGGAGTCGTCTTCGGGTGTGGTGTGCACCCCGTCGGTGGGACTCGGCTCGAAGCGGAAGACGCCGTCCTCCCCCGGTGCGCCGAGCATTTTCGCGAAGCCCTGCAGCGAGGTGGAGAAGTCACTCGGCACGATCCACACCTTATTCGCGTCGCCTTGGGCCATCTGGGGCAGCGTCTGCAGGTACTGGTAGGCCAGCAGCTCCGGCGTGGGCCGGCCGGACTTGATGGCGGCGAACTCCTTCTCGATGGCTTTCGCCTTACCCTGGGCCCGCAAGTAGCGCGCGGCCCGCTCACCCTGCGCGCGCAGGATGCTGGACTGCCGCTCGGCCTCCGCGGAGAGGATCGCCGACTGCTTCGCGCCCTCGGCCATCAGGATCTGGCTCTGCTTCTGCCCTTCCGCAGTCTTGATGGACGACTCCCGCTGTCCCTCGGCGGTCAGAATAGTGGCCCGCTTCTCCCGGTCCGCCTTCATCTGCTTCTCCATCGACTCCTGGATCGACGGCGGCGGGTCGATGCTCTTGAGCTCCACCCGCGCCACCCGCAGCCCCCAACGCCCGGTGGCCTCGTCCAGCACCCCGCGCAGCTGGCCATTGATGGCGTCGCGCGAGGTGAGCGTCTCCTCCAGAGTCATGCCGCCGACCACGTTGCGCAGCGTCGTCGTCGTGAGCTGCTCGACACCGACGATGTAGTTGTTGATCTCATACACGGCAGCCTGTGGGTTGGTCACCTGGAAGTAGACAACGGTGTCGATGGACACCGTGAGGTTGTCCTGGGTGATCACCGGCTGCGGCGGGAAGCTGACCACCCGCTCACGCAGGTCCACCTTGGCCCGCACCCGGTCGACGAAGGGGATGAGGAACGCGAGCTCCCCGCTGATCGTCTTGTTGTAGCGGCCGAGTCGCTCCACCACGGCGGCTTCCGCCTGCGGGACCAGGGCGAAGGACTTCACCACCACTACCACCACGAGCAGCACGATGACGGCAAGGACGATCAGGGCAGCACTCATTCAGGGCTCCTCCGACACCACAGCGGTGGCGCCATTGATTTCCAGGACAATGACTGTTCGCCCGGGTTCGAGTACCCGAGTGTCGTCGTAGGCACGGGCTGACCACACCTCGCCGGCGAGTTTGACCTGCCCGCCGTGGCCGTCGACGCGTTCGAGCACGGTGGCTTTACTACCGAGCAGGGCATCGACGTTGGTGGGCAGGATCGCGCCGCGCCGTACCTTGCGGAGCAGCGGTGGCCGTACCCCCGCGACCAGTCCGATGGACACCACCGCGAACACCACCGCGTCCAACCACACCGGCCCTCCGGTGACCCCGGCGAACCCCGCGGCAGCCAGCGCTCCGCCGGAGAGCATGAGCAGAAAGAAGTCGCCCGTCGCCACCTCTGCGGCGGCGAGCAAGATTCCGGCGACCAGCCAGATCAGTGCTGCCACACCACCATCCTGTCAGAGAACCGGCGACGCCGTGACAAAGTCCACCAGCTGCTCGACGGCACCGATCATCGGCGCTTCCAGGTCGCGGAAGTTCGACACCGCGGCGTTCACCCGGTGCCACCCCTCGCGGGGAGTGCCCCATCCCAACTCCGCGCAGATCCCGGTCTTCCAGTCCTGCCCGCGCGGGATCTTCGGCCACGCCGCGATGCCGACCGCGGCGGGCTTCACCGCTTCCCACACGTCGATGTAAGGGTGTCCGGTCACCATGACGTGCGGTCCGAGCGATTTGGTCAACCGCGACTCCTTGGAGCCCGTGACGAGGTGGTCGACCAGCACCCCGACGCGACGCCCAGGGCCTGGCCGGAAGTCCGCCAGTCGGTCGGTCAGGTTGTCCAACCCCTCCAGGTGCTCCACCACCACCCCTTCGACCCGCAGGTCGTGGCCCCATACCCGCTCCACCAGGGCAGCGTCGTGGATTCCTTCTACCCAGATGCGGCTGGGTAGTGCGGTCCTGGCCCGCAGACCCGTCACGGCGGTCGATCCCGATGCGCTGCGCTGCACCGCCCGACTGCCCTGGGCCGGCCTGATCAGGGTGACGGCCGCGCCGTCGACCAAGAATGCGGCGGCACGCATCGCGAACAACCGACTGCGCCCCTTGGCGTCCTCCAGCCGGACGAACTCACTGTCGTAGCTGCGCTCGATACTCAGCACGGCCCCGCAGAAGCCGGTGGCCGCGTCCTCGACCACGAGGTCGCGCTCGGCGGTGATCTCGGGCACCGCGCGGGCACGGCGGCGGCTGTGGCCAGCGTAGATGTCACCGTAGGGTTTGCTCACGTGCAGAGACGTTAGGTGAGTCGAGGCGTCCGGCGCTCCGCGCCACGCCGTCCTATGCTCGAGCACTGTGCCGAACGCAAGTGCCACCCTCACCGTCTGGGCCTCCGCCTGGTTGGCGGGTGGTGCCGCACCGGATAATCTGCTGGACGCGTTGAATTCATGGGCCCCGTTGCAGCGGGTGCACGCCGCCGACCGGGTAACGGCCGGTGCCACCGGTCTGCCCGAGCCCGATCGGGGCACTGCGGGCGCCGCCACCCTTTTGGCGTCACTGCGCCGCGCGCAGCCCCGCGATATCCGCCTGGTGCTGCCGGTGGCCGGCGACGTGCGCGGCATGCCGCCCGGCACACCGTTCGCCACCGCCGCCTTGGTCGCCGGGGAGGCAGTATTGGCCCCCACGGCGGGACTCGGGCTGGTGCCGACCTACGAGGGGCAGGAGGCACTGCGGTGGGCGGTGTTCTCGGTGCCAGCAGAGGTTCCCACGGCGGAAACGGTCGGCATGGGCGAGGCCGAGCACGCCCTGCGCTCCGCGGTGCGAGACAGCGCCACTGCCCTCGCGGAGCTCGAGGTCGCCAGAGGTGACCGCGACGTGCGCGGGCGCATCGCCGCTGCCCTGCGCGCACGGCCTAGTCCGGACTGGCCACCGGGCACCCCACCGCGCGCGCTGCGCGTGCTGGACCAGGCCGAGCACATCGCCGCGATCCTCACCGCCGCCACCGCGGACACCCCTGGTGGCGCCCAGACCGCCGCCGCCGCCATCGGACGCGAAGAACTGCTCCGTCCGCTGTGGATGGCAGTGCGTACGGCGCAGCGCGCGGCCGTGGACGAGTCGGTGCGTGTGCTTGCGGCTTTGCGGCGATGAAGGTTGACCGGGTTGCCGTCGTCCCCGCAGCGCGCTGGCGACCTTCAGCGCAGCGCGCTGCCAGCCAGCCAGGTCTGCCACGGCACTGTCCAGTCGCCGTTCTGCCACACCTGCAGGGGCGCACCGCCGGTGTTTCTCACCTGCACCACGTCGCCGGACTGGGCGAAACCGTAGAACCATCTCGCATTGGCGGCGTTGAGGTTCAGGCAGCCGTGTGAGGTGTCGGTGTTGCCTTGGGCCCACACGGTGCTGTCGAGCTGGTGCAGATAAATGCCGTCAGTGCTGATCCTGGTGGCGTAGTTGATGGTCTCCTTGTAACCCAGCCGCGAGTTGATCGGCAGCCCGAAGGTCGAGGAGTCCATGACCACGGGGTTCGACTTATCCAACACCGTGTAGGTGCCCGGCTGGGTCCAGAAGGTGATGGTCTTTCCGTTGACGACCTCGCTGCCTCCCATGCCCATCGAGGTGGGCATCGTGCGGACGACTTTGCCGTTCTCCGACACCGTCACCTGTTTGGTGGTGTCGTCGGCAATCGAGATGTGCGAGTCGCCGATGGCGAATGAGGCGTGCGCGTCCTCCTGGCCGTACAGGCCACCGCCAAGGTTCAAGCCGAATACCTTGACGGCGGCGGTGACCTTGGTTCCCGGTTGAAAGTAGTTCTCCGGGCGCCAGTGCGCGTTCTGGCTGTCTACCCAGTACCAGGACCCGGTCACCGGCGGATTGGTCGTCACGGAGAGGGTCTTCTCGGCGGTGGCACGATCAGCGATCTTCTCGTCGAAGTGGGCGACGACGACCGTGCCGACACCGTAGGTGCTCGCACTGTTGAACGGTGTTCCTGCCGTCGTCGTGAGGTAGGGCTTGGTCTTATTGCTCGGCGTCAGTGTGCTGAACGTGCTCGTCTGCGTCCCTGGCACGCCCTGCGGGTTACTGGAACTCACGGTGAGTGTGTAGGCCTTGTCGTAGCCCAGTGGCTCGGACGGTTTCCAGGTCAGGTTGTCCGGCGTCATGATGCCGGTAATCATCTTGCCCTGCGCATTGCTCAGCTGGACAGAGTTGAGCGTCCCGGTGGATGCCGTCACCAGTACCGGGTCAAGGGGGTTGATCTGCTGTGCGCCAGGTTTGGGTGTGAACGCGAGTGACGCAGGCGGTGCGCCGGGCGTGCTGCTGCTACCGGGGGCACCAGCAGGCGCCGCACGGGCCGCGGAGGTGGACAGGGGGGCGCTGGTGCACGCTGCGCCGAGCAGCGCGATCGCCACCACGGCGCTGACCAGCGCCAACTTCCGTCGCCAAAGAGGGAGCACCGATCCTCCGAGCCGCTCGGTGGGGACCAGCAGCCGATAGCTACGCGGCCCACACGGGTATCACTACTACTCGCGAGGGTAGAGCACTGTGGGTGACGCCGGTGCGTTTACGACCTCGTGCGCGCCGCCGGTTCGCAACAACGCAGCGCGCAGGGCGCCCCGTTTTCCGTGCACCCGGCGGCGCCCACCGTGCCCAGTCGTCGGGCGGGCACCGTGTCGGTGTGTTCCCGCACCAGCTCGACAACGAGCTCCGCGAAGCGGGGATCGGCGCCGGCGGTGGCGGCGCGGACCATGGTCATGCCCAGCTCGTGAGCTGCCTCAATCGCCTCAGTATCCAAATCCCACAGCACCTCCAGGTGATCGGAGATGAAGCCCACCGGACACACCACCACCGCGCCAGTGCCCTGTGCGTGCAGCGCGTGCAGGTGCTCGACGATGTCTGGTTGCAGCCACGGCACCTGCGGTGGCCCGGACCGTGACTGCCACACCACGTCGTAGTCGGGCACGCCGGCCTGCTCGGCCGCAAGTTGGGAGGCCTCCCTGACCTGCCGGGAGTAACGCCGGCCGCCCTCCTCCGGTGGTCCGGCAGCGAGGTCGGCGGCGTCGGGCACCGAGTGCGCGGTGAACACGAGGCGGGCAGCCGCACGATGCTCGGCGGGTAGCTGCGCGAAAGCCGAGGTGATGGCGTCGGCGACCGCCGCAATGAACACCGGGTGGTCGAAGAATTGCCGCAGCTTGGTCAGCTCCGGCGCCCCCGTACCCGCGGTCGCACGCGCACGGGCGATGTCCTCCTGGTACTGCCGGCACCCGGAGTATCCCGCCCACGCCGAGGTGGGGAACACCAGGGCATCGCGTACCCCCGCGGCCTGCATCTCGGCGAGGGTGTCCTCCACCAAAGGGTCCCAGTTGCGATTGCCGAAGTACACCGGCAGCACCATGCCCTGCTGCGTGAGCTCGGCCTCCACCTCCGCGATGAGCCGGCGGTTGAGGGCGTTGATGGGCGAGACGCCGCCGAAGTGCAGGTAGTGCTGCGCCACCGCCTCCAGCCGCTCCGGTGGAATCCCCCGTCCTCGCGTCACGTTCTGCAGGAAGGGCAGGACCTCGTCCGGTCCCTCGGGACCTCCGAAGGACAGCACGAGCAACGCGTCATAGTCGGCCACCAGCTAAACACCCATGGCGTGAAAACCACCGTCGGCCATCACCATCGACCCGGTCGTGGTCGGTAACCAGTCCGACAACAGCGCACACACCGTCTTGGCTACCGGCAGCACGTCGTGCTGGTCCCAGCCCAGCGGCGCCCGGTCGGCCCACGGCTGTTGGAACTGCTCGAAACCCGGGATGGAGCGCGCCGCCATCGTGGACAGCGGGCCCGCCGCCACGACGTTGACCCGGATGCCCTGGGGCCCCAACTCGCGGGCCAGGTAGCGGCTGGTCGATTCCAGCGCCGCCTTGGCCACCCCCATCCAGTCGTAGCCGGGCCAGGTCTGGCGGGCGTCGAAGTCCATGCCCACCACCGATCCGCCGCTGCTCATCAAGGGCAGGCAGGCCACGGCGAGGGACTTGAGTGAGAAGGCGGAGATCTGGATTGCGGTGGCGACGTCCTCCCACGGCGCGTCCAGGAAGCCGCCACCGAGGCAGGAGGCAGGCGCGAAGCCGACCGAGTGCAGCACTCCATCCAGGCCGTCGACATGCTCACCGACCCGCTGCGCCAGCGAGGCCAGCTGTTCTGTGTCGGCCACGTCCAGCTCCACCACGGGCGCAGGCTCGGGCAGCCGCTTGGCGATGCGCTCCACCAGGCTCATCCGCCCGAAGCCGGTGAGCACCACGGTGGCTCCCTGTTCCTGCGCCACGCGGGCGGCGTGGAACGCGATGGATGCGTCGGTGATCACCCCGGTGATCAGCACGCGTTTGCCTTCGAGCAGTCCGCTCACGACAGTTCCTCCTGTGCTTTCTGTGGGTGGTGCGGTTGCTGCTTAGTGGCCCATGCCGATGCCGCCGTCGACGGGAATGACGGCACCGGTGACGTAGCCCGCGCTGTCGGAGGCCAGCCACCGCACGGCGCTGGCGATCTCCTCGGGCTGGGCTTGACGCCCGAGGGGGATGGAGTCGGTGATCAGCTGGCGGCGGGCGTCGGTGAGCTCAGCGGTCATGTCGGTGTCCACGTAGCCGGGGGCGACCACATTGGCGGTGATGGACCGGGAGCCGAGCTCACGGGCGATAGAACGCGACAGCCCGACGAGTCCGGCCTTGGAGGCGGCGTAGTTCACCTGGCCCGGTGCGCCGGACATGCCCACGACCGAGGAGATGAACACCATGCGACCCCAGCGCGCCTTGAGCATGCCGCGGGCGGCGCGCTTGGCCACCCGGTAGGCCGCGGTGAGGTTGGCGTCGAGCACCGAGGTGAACTGGTCCTCGCTCATCCGCAGCAACAGGGTGTCCTCGGTGATACCGGCGTTGGACACCAACACCTCCACCGCCCCCTGCGCCGCTTCCACCTCGGCGAAGGCGGCGTCGACGGCGGCGGCGTCGGTGACGTCGCACCGCACCCCCAACAGACCCTCCGGCGCGCCGGAACCACGGTGGGTGACGGCAACCCGGTGTCCGTCCGCGGCCAGCGCGCGGGCGATGGCGAGACCTATCCCCCGGTTGCCTCCCGTGACGAGGACAGAGCGGGCTGTGGTCGTAGAATCCGGTGCGGCCATGGTGCGAACCTATCGGCTACCGGCGAGTAGCCCGCATTTGCGCTGCACCTCAGGGGAGTCTCTGGGTCAGGATCAGCGCCGAGCCGGCCGAGAGCAGCGCGATGATCGTGCCCATGATCAGCCACGGTCGGCTCGCGTCGCCGCGTACCTTCTCGTAGCCGATCTGCTCCTCGAGGGTGGCGTAGATCTGCTTGAGGTCGGACACGCTCGACGCCGTGTAGAACTCGCCGCCGGCGAGCTTGGCGATCTGACGCATGGAGGCGTCGTCGACCGGCACCGGTTGCTTACGGCCCTCGATATCCACTGTGCCATAACGGGTTCCGAAGGAAATAGTGGACACCGGAGTGTTCTTCTTCTTGGCCTCCGCGGCGGCGGTGAACGATCCTCGCGGGTCGTCGGTGAACTCGGGCACCGTCTGGGCACCGTCGGAGAGCAACACGATCCGGGCCGGCGGGGGTTGGGTGCCACCCGGCACGACCGCCGAGAACGTGTCGATGGCCTGCAACGAGGTGAAAATGGCCTCGCCCGTCGCGGTCCGCTCGGCCAGCTTCAGGTTGTCGATCGCGGCCTTGGGCGCTGCCCGGTCCGTGGTGGGCGAGACCAGCACGGTGGCCGTCCCGGCGAAGGCCACCACACCGAGGTTCACCCCCGGCGTCAGCCCATCGACGAACCCCCTGGCCGCCTCCTGCGCCGCCTTCAGCCGTGAGGGATTGACGTCCGTGGACTCCATGGACAGCGACACGTCGATGGCCAGCATGACGGTGGCCCGGTTACGGGGCACCTTGCGCTCGGACGTCGGCCCGGCCAGCGCGACGGTGAGCCCGATGAGCGCAACCAGGAACAAGGCGGTGGGGACGTGCTTGGACCACCCCTGCCGGTTGGGTGCGACCCGCTCCAGCAAGGCGAGGTTGGTGAAGCGCATGGCGTGGCGACGCCGCATCCGCTGCATCAGCAGGTATCCCAGCAACAACGCCAACACGCCGAGCAGCAACAGGAACCACAGCGGGGAGCTGAACCCGGACAGGCTCATCCGCGCGCCCCCGTCCAGCCCCGCTTGCGGGCCGCGACGAAGCGCACGATGTCGGCGATCCAGTCGGAGTCGGTGCGCAGGCTCAACCGCGGGGCGCCGCAACGGCGCAGGGTCGCGTTGACCTCGTCGCGGTGCGCCAGTGCGGCGGCGCCGAAATCGGTGCGCAACCGCGCAGTGGTGTTGACCTCGCGGACGCGTCCGGACTCCGGGTCGCTCAGCACCACCCGACCGACGTCGGGCAGCTCCATGTCCCTGGGGTCGAGCACCTCCACGGCGAGCAGGTCGTGCCGGGCAGACAGACCGCGCAGCGACCTTTCCCAGTTGATCTCGCCAAGGAAGTCGCTGATCACCACGGCCATCCCCCGCCGCCGCGGTGGTCTGCGCAGCAGCTCCAGCGCCGCCGCGAGATCACCGCGGGTGCCGTCGGGCGCGCGGGGGGTGGTGGCGATGGTGCGCAGCATGGTCTGCGCGGCGACCGCGCCTCCCCGCGGCGGGATACGCGTGGTGTGGGCGCCGGTGGCCACGATCGCGCCGATCCGATTGCCCCCACCGTTGGTCAGGTGAGCGATCGCCGACACCGCCGCCACCGCGAGGTCACGCTTCTCGCACGCCGCGGTGCCGAAGTCCAGGCTCGGCGAGAGGTCGAGGACCACCCAGGTCTCCAGCTCGCGATCCGCGATCGACTGCCGGATGTGTGCCTCGGTGGTGCGCGCGGTCACCGACCAGTCCATCCGCCGGACGTCGTCGCCGGGTTGGTAGGTGCGCGCATCGCCGGGTTCGCTCCCGGGCCCGGGTACAAGGCCGAGATGATTACCCTGCAGCAGGCCGTCCAGGCGATGGCGGACGGTCAGCTCCAGCGTCCGCAACGCCGCGCCGAGCTTCGGATCTTCCAGGTGTCCGGATTCCAACGACGGGGGTGCCCACGACGGCCGCTCCGGTCGATCGTGCACACCGGTGGCGGATGACGTCACCGCTGCTGGGGGGCGACGGGCTGCGGGGGCGCAGACTGAAACGGCTGCGGTGCCGCACCTGTCGGCTGGCCGTGGCCACCCTGCGCACCGGGGGCCTGCGGTGGGCTCATCGGCACCGACTGCGAGCTGACCTGCGGCAGGGGCACCGACTGCAGCACCCGGGTGACCACGTGCTCCACGGGCACCTCGTCGGCCATCGCGTCATAGGAGAGCACCAGCCGGTGGCGCAGGACGTCGGCGAACACGTCCACCACATCCTGTGGCAGCACGTAGTCGCGTCCCCGCACCAGCGCGAGCGCCCGCGCCGCGGCGATTGTGCCCAGGGTCGCACGCGGCGACGCGCCATAGCCGATCCAGCCGGCGACGTCGGTGAGCCCGACCTCCGCGGGGTTGCGGGTGGCTGCCACCACGCGCACCACGTAGTCGACCAGTGCGTGGTGCACGAACACCTGCGAGGCCACGCCCTGCAGCCGGACCAGCTCGGCGGGGTTGAGCACCTGCTCGGGCACCGGCGGGGTGACGCCCATTCGGTAGACGACCTCCCGCTCCTCCTCCACCGTCGGGTACTCGACGAGGATCTTGAACAGGAAGCGGTCGCGTTGGGCCTCGGGCAGCGGGTAGACGCCCTCGTTTTCGATCGGGTTCTGCGTGGCCAGGACCAGGAACGGATCGGGCATCGGGAAGGTGTTGCCGCCGATGGTCACCTGCCGCTCCGACATCACCTCGAGCAGCGCCGACTGCACCTTGGCCGGAGCGCGGTTGATCTCGTCGGCGAGCACGAAGTTGGCGAGCACCGGGCCGAGCTCGGTGTCGAACTCCTCGCGCCCCTGCCGGTAGATCCGCGTCCCCACCAGGTCAGCGGGCACCAGGTCGGGCGTGAACTGGATGCGGGAGAAGGAACCCCCGACCACGGTGGCAAAAGTCTCCACCGCAAGGGTTTTCGCCACACCGGGCACGCCTTCCAGCAGCATGTGCCCCTTTGCCAGCAAGCCGACGAGCATCCGCTCGATCATCCGGTCCTGGCCCACAATGACCCGCTTGACCTCGAACACGGTGCGCTCGAGCAGCTGCGCGTCTCGCTGCATGCTCGCTGCGCTCGGCATGTCCGAACTCTGTGCCCCTGAGGTCACTGACCCCTCCTCCGTTGTCGCCCCACGTCTACAGCCAACAGCCTGCACCGTGTGGAGGCTGTGAGCGTAGGCGGCCCGGTGAGGAGCTCAGAACATCCGCGTCACATACGGTGCGATGCCGCCGTAGCGGACCGGCGAGACCTTGACAACCTCGCCGGACTCCGGGGCTTCGATCATCTTGCCGTTGCCCATGTACAGCGCCACGTGCTCGCTGCCCCCGTCGCCGTAGAAGATCATGTCGCCAGGCTGCATCCGAGACAGGGGGACCTGCGTGCCCGAAGTGTACTGGTAACCACTGAAGTGCGGCAGGTAGATGCCCGCGGCGGCGAAGGCGTACATCATCAGCCCCGAGCAGTCGAAGCCGACGCTGTAGTAGTCACCGTAGCTGTCCGCGACGCCGCCGTCTCGGACGCCGACGGTCGGTCCGTTGTAGTTGCCGCCACCCCAGGAGTACCGCGCGCCCAGCCGCGACAGGGCACGGTTGATCACGGTCTGCGGATCCCCCGTGGCACTGCTGCCACCCCCGTCGCCGGAGGGGGCCGGTGGGGTGTAGGACGGTACCCGCGGCGCGGGTGCTGAGGCAGCCGCTGCCGCGCGCCGTGCGGCCGAAGCAGCTGCCTCGGCCTGCTGCTGGCGCTCCGCCGCCGCCGCCCGAGCTTCCTGCAGTCGCCCCGCTGCAGCCGCCTTGGCCTCCGCTGCCGCCGCCCGGGCTTCCGCTGCCGCCGCATCGGCTTGCTCTTGGCGCGCCGCCGCCGCTGCCTGTTCCTGGCGGGCCGCTGCTGCTGCCTGTTCCTGGCGCGCCGCCGC
>JAABUI010000249.1_pt1 | contig 60277 bp, 70 predicted proteins | sample 5559111 | NCBI WGS metagenome assembly JAABUI01 (sample SAMN10711870, study PRJNA513365) | rock metagenome | isolation source: Antarctica rocks | place: Antarctica: Victoria Land, Buttleship Promontory | reverse complement strand
TCCTTCCTGCAGCGGGCTGGACATTGCTTAAGCGTTGCCGGGCTTGTTCAGGTATAGCTGGCTTACGCCCTCATACCATTAATCAGGCTTTTTGCTAATGCAATGTCCAGCCCGCTGCAGGAAGGACCTGTACCATTGTCTCATAAACATGACGACGAGCTGACCTCTTCGGTTAGCCGCAGACAGATCATTTCCAGCAGCTAACTGTAAAAGGAGTAGTCAAGGTTAAGGTAAAGAGGTCGATCTCCCAGGCTAATGTAACCAATTGGTATCCTGGCCTACTACGGTATCTGGGGGTTTATTTGTTAGTATTGAAGCCACAGTCAAGGGTTACCTTCGCTTTGCTGACCAATCAGTCTCCCTGTCTTTGAAGATCGTATTAACAAATAATACCCCGGCTACGTAGTACACAAAATCGGCCTTCTATTGGCATTGCTTTCCCTCTCGTGTCTTCATATGTCTACATCTTTAAGCACCCATCTTTCAGATTTTCGAGGTATTTGATGGATCTGGTTCACGTCGTTATTGAAGACCCAGGGCACTTCCTTGAGTGGTACGAAGTAAGGCTTTCTCCTGACCATACTTAATTGGTCACCTGCTTATCTGAAAAGGGCTCTGGACGCCTCTATCTTCGTGTGCGACAACGCCCTTCTAAGCCTTCTATTGTTCAGAAGTCTCAATCGCAGCGAACGCAGTTTTCATGGGCTTGTACTGGACTACGTACATTTGAACGTGATAACTTAGCCGTCTTCCGCCTTAGCAATGTCTCCCAGCGAACAAAGACATGTGACCGCGACAGTGAGAGGCCCACTGCTGAGGATGGCGCCATTGAGGGAGACAGACGTCCCTGTAAATTTATCAGCGAGACCAGCGCCAATGACAAAGGCCGCGACTCCGTTTCTTCATATCAGAAGAACAGCAGTAACAATGAGTCGGACAGCGCTGACAAAGACCGTTCACAAGACCAGAGCTACACGACTAACAACAGCACCGACAACCAAAACGTCCAAGATGGTCACAGTGACAATGAGGATGGCGGTGGGGCTGAAGGCAGCCAAGACCATGATGCAGAGCATGCCAAAATTAACAAGCTCATCGAAAAGATCGAAAAGTCTTTGGAAACGCGTCGAAAAATTCTTGATGAGCATACCCAATCGTGGATTCACTCGTTGTGGGGGTATATTGACTTCATAACACCCGCGCAGTGGGATTTCGATTCGCTACTAGACTCGGCGGAGAGTGACCCATTCCGAATAGTCCTGCACAAACTGAGGTTGCATTGGAATCTCAAAGCGAGGACCGAACAGGGAGCTCTTCACGGGTGCGCTAGCAATCGATATATAAGACAATATAAAAACGAGATGATAAGAGAGTCACCGTCATTCCGTGCCTTAGATAGCAGACGCCAAGAAGCAAAGCGCCGTCTCTTCGAATTGTACTTGCGACAAGGGGAAGTTTTCGACAGGATGTGTCTACTGTGCCCTGGACTCGTGGGCCTTGTTGCTCCCATATTGACGACATTAGAGTACATACATTTATCCTTTGATGTGAACGTACTGATCTATTCAACAGAACACAAACTGTAAGCTCGCATTTCCAGAAATTCTCCGCATCATGGAATGCATCTAGCGTGTGTTCAATTGCCGCCAGGTTTTCCGATGTTGTACTGGCTGCTGAGCCTCAGATTCAGGCAAGACAGAGAGGTGAGTCTACTTCCAGCAATCGACTATAGTTGAGAACGTCGCTGATATCTCGAATTTGGCTTGCAGAAAAGCGGATGCGCGAGACCTCCGAACTAGACCTAAGAAGCTCAAAACGAAGAGAAATGTGTTACGGCCTCGCGAAATCTCCACCACTGCCGCCGAATTCTGATATAACGCATATCACGTTAGAAGAGACCCAGTCTCGTCGACTTGGCCAGAATCAGCAATCTCCAGCATCGCGCACTCCGTCTCTAGAGCATCTCATACATACAAATCCGGCGCCCTCCCTTCTTCCCAACGTCAACTCTCCTAAATATGATGGCCCACATTCAGTCAGTGGAGATGGCATGGCGACGGACGGCATTGCTCATCAGAGCTTTGGCCACCTCGATCCAGCATCTTCGCAAAGCAACCCTGCGGATGGATCTTGTGGAGCCTTTTTGACTCAACACCTGCAGTATGCTCGTCAACCGGGAGCTCCACCAAATCCACAACAAGGAGGCAGAAATCTAGAACCCGACAACGTGCTTGCGGCCGAAACCTCTGATCTGGGCTCTGGAGCTGGGCCTTCGGCAGGCATTGGCGACAACTACGCCCATTATTTCCCCGAATCTGATAATATCTTCAGGACCGAAGCTCCTGGATTGGGTCCTCTTGCTGGGCCTACCGCAGGTACCATCAATAATTACTTTCCCGTTTCTGATAATGTTTTCAGGGCTGAAAATCCTGATGAGGGTTCTGGCCCTGGAGCTGCGGCAGGCACTGGCAACAACTATGCTCATTACTTTCCCGATCCTGATGATGTGTTTAGGACTGAAGCTCCTGGTGCGGGTTCTGGCCCTGGCCTTATAGCAGACTCTGGCGATAACTACGCTCATTACTTTCCCGAACTGCATGAAGGCGACAGAGGAGTTTACGAAGGCAATTGTGCTGGGGAGCCATCCTCAATAACGTGGCTTACTTCGCAATGATCGAAACTTGTAATGGTTGACTTCCGGTCGCCTTAGCTTGAAAGTCCACGAGTAACTTCACATAGATATCTGATAATATGTTTTGGTCCATGACCCATTGAGCAATCTCAGCTCTCCAGATACAACAATAACCAAGTTCCTCCCCCTTCATGCACCGCTGCTGGTCTAACATCTTGAAGTATTTCCCAAGCCTTTTCAGCTTCCCAGTCCACAGTAACATTCTGTCCACCCTTAGTTATCATACTGGTAGGTAATCCTTTTGTCTTAATCGGGATGGCAATGCAGGGTGAGCGCAGGTACGGCGTGGTAGTACCGGGAAGAGTCACAAAGACACTCCGCCCATGTACTCTCCGCGAACTCTGTCATTGCGTAAGCTTTAGCTGCATTAACGCTCGTTTCTCCTGTAAACCCAAAACATACCTGCTTCTTCACAGAGTCGATGATCTTGACACATATTTTCCCTGGCTGGAAGACCATGAAAGAAGCCGTAGTGTTGAGATCCAGACCATCACATTCACTCTTCGCTGCGTCTATCAAATTGGAATCGATGTCGGTGCTGATGCACGCACAAATGACCTCGGGATGAGAAGACATGGTGGGCTTTGTACCTTCGTGAGGTGCGGCAGGATAAGCTCACTAGATTTCGATTCTATCAACCATGCTCATGAATGACTAGTTGGAAATCACACCTTTAGCAGTTCCTCGATGGAGTGGCGTTTGCTTCGCTGATAAGAATATCGCAATGAGGGGCAAAGATCGTATATGTTGACGTGGGGCCAAGTAAGCGGGTGAAAAGAATGTGGCTTAAGATTCACGTGAGCTTTATGTGAGCAATGCACTAGTCGGCGCAACCACACCCCTTGAATATTATGGTGCGGTAAGCTGATTACATATAAGGCAACGAGCTGCCTTGTTTACCTTGTGTACCTTGTGAGCAGCTCTACCAACTTAACTTTGGACCAGTCCGGAAGAACCCCTGCCACGTCTTTCATCTTGCCTGCATCGTCTTGCCTCGTCCACTGGATAGATCCGTTTGTATTTAGGCCCCCCGGCTGCGCATCCGCCAAGTACAGTATTCTCTACATGAAAGGGACTAATATCTTACGGTCTAACCGGGATTCATAAGGTTCAACCAGCTGATGGCTTTCACTAACTCATCACAGCCTCGTGGCCCGTGATTGTCCTAACATACACACACACTCACACTACACCCGACTCGACGTTTGCTCCTTGTTTGAAACTGCATGACTAGACCTCTACGGCTTCTTCTCATACGCCGTGGGCTGTACCGTAATCAGCTCTACAGAAGCAAGCCACCCTTCCTGTCTGCCTCTCCTCCAGATCAACCAAGAATATTCTATGGTCGGTTGCTTCTGAGATGGATGTCCATGATGACCGTTGCGCCTGTGGTCTGCCTGAGGGGACCTGTCAAACAATCTTGCACACCTCAATTGTGAGCTATCTGCGAGCAGAAAAGGTTGCTTTCCATAATCTCCATCTGGCAACTCAATGCTCCAATCACAGCTTCAGCATATGCAAATTCAAGAACAGGTAGGCTATGGATGTAACGATGGTCGTTCACAGAGATGTCGGGAATCGTCTGCTTTCGGTCAAATGACATGAGGTTAAGGTTGCTTGCGCCTTACAATGTATCAAATTCTCTATTGCATGGCGTCTCTAGGATCATCTCCTATACTTTCCCGGAATATGGAAAGCAAGAAGAGGTAAGTGAATGATTAAGGTAAGAACTACTGAAATAGGACAGCTACTGGACCGCTGCACTATGCATGACTCCATTGTGTGGTGTGAAGACCTTATGAAGTACCTTGGTACTTGATACTATCTAACGTCAATAAATTGTTGCTTCGTAGCACTTTCTTACGCCGCTCAGCTATAGATCTTTATACGTCTTTTGCAGTGCTATAGATTTCTCTAAGCCTGGAACTGTCATCAAAAACGTTTCTCTGACAGAGATGAAAAATCTATATCAAGCCAATCTGACAAACCAGTGAGCAATATAAAGATTTGTCCCTCCCCTCAAGATTCAAGAAAGAGTCAAAAGCCCTATTAGTCAATTGCCCGCAATTCAGGCCCCACATACCTGCGCCTTTTACACCCTTGACTTGAAGGACGATCTTTGACTAGCATCTTTCAGCCTCAGCAGACTTGAATGATAACAGTCCCAGGCCCGAGGAATCGGACACGCCATCTCAATTAGTTCTACCGTGTTAACCATAAATCTTGCCCTGGATTCTGAGGCAGTGAGCTTCTTATACCAGCTTCTTCAACCCTAAGCGCGACAACTCTGACAAGCTGGTACCGAAGCTGAGAAGCCAATGCTCTGCTGACCTTGAAACATTGAAGTCATTCAGTAGCAGGCGTGTCTCAGCCCAATCGATACCCTCGTCGGAGTGAGCAAGGAATTGAAAGCGTATCCAAGCAAATCATTTCTCCAACGTACCTGAACCTCCCCAGCGGCACAGGGCTTCGCCGCGTGGCCTAACCTTTACATACGAGTGTAGAGCTTGCTTGATAATTCCAACATATCATCAGAAATCGTCCATCACCAAAAGCAGTGCCCGTTCGATTCAACGCCGCCGAACCGATCCATCATTCACTTCAGCAGCATCGAGACGTGTACGAGTTCGTTCAAACATGTCTGGCTTTTTGATTTCCACAGCTGAAAGAGATTTGCGAGGAGAAGAGGAAGAAGCCTGTCGTCTCTTCCTACATAGTTCTGGCGTCTATCCCCCAACAACACACGCTGGCATGCCGTACCTACCCTCACAGCACTGGGTTCCAGAATTTAATCCAGTATCGGCTGGAATACCGCTCCAGTCGTTCTCACTTGGCCTGACAGTCCCGATGCACTACCATACAGAGCCATGGTCCACCTCCTCTTGGTCCAGTCTTCGTCCAGATGCCTTTCATGATGGAACATCCTCTCAGCCCTCGCGTTCATCATCTCCCGAGAAGTCAGCAGATTTGAAGAATTTTGGCTTCCCGCTATCCGACGGTAGGAGCTGGCGATGCGCTTATCCCGGCTGCACCTCTCAAGCAGTCTTTACCAGAGGTTGTGACTTGCGCAAACATTTCCGGCGGCATACCAAATCGCTCTTCTGCCGCTTCGAGGACTGCCTCCAGACCACGCAGCCTGGCTTCTCGAGTAAAAAGGATCGCAACCGTCACGAAGCGAAGCACGCCCCAAGTGTCTCTTGCGAATGGGAAGGTTGCGAAAGAGTGTTCAGTCGAGTGGACAACATGAAAGATCACGTCCGCCGCATTCATCACAAGAAAAAGTGAGGTTCGTTCTATGCGCTTCTGCTCAATTGGACCCTGCTCTAGAAGCAGATCGTCCGCGGTTAGATGGCTCGGAGAGAAGTCTTATTTTCTCCTGCGCCCCTTTGAGATTCGTTTTCGTATTGCTATGCAGGTACTTGGTGTTCAGAGCCATGCGCCCTTGGTTGGACTGAAGTGCTGGTGGATGTTGGGAGGCGCCTGAGGTTGCTGGAAATTCTCTTTGATATTGTACATCCTACTCTCTTCTATGTTCTGTCTACGAACAAAATCCATTCTCTCGCTAGCACTGAGCACTAGTCCCGCACAACCTCTAGACTTACTGGCTCGGGAGGTCAAGAAAATTAATGTGTATACATGCAACATCATCTCATATGATAAAATCATGATTACACAATGGCCAGGCGTGCAGGCCAATGCTTCATCGAATCTCATCCACTTCCAACCAGGTGGCGTATCTCTAATCAAAGCAGTTATGATGGCTGGCATTTGATCCGTTTGGAGGTCCAATTATTGATGGGCAATGGAGTACCATGTCTGGACAAGCCCTCCTTGTTCATTGCTACGAAATCGATGGGTACCCTTCTTGCGCGCCCTCCTCATCTTCTAATATGTAACTTCGTCGAGCTTTTACTAACACATTCCAACTCTTCGATACATGTTACTCTGGCACTGGCGTGGTCAGCCTTCTCTTTTCCAGAGCGCTGCGAACATTCTCAATAACTAGAATCTCTAGTTTACGCTAGAAAAGCATCCCACGTGTCAGTCAAATTCCCTACTACCAAACAGCACACTCAACTAAAGATAAAACAAACCCTACATACTTGAGTCTGAAAAGTCGCGGTTCCAATATGAGGCAACAGCACTACCTTCCCACTATTCAGCAACCCCGGGTGAACCTTTGGCTCCATCTCATAGACATCCAACCCCGCCCCGAAAACCTTTCCTCCCTACACCGCATCCACAAGCGCTTGCTCATCAATGATTGAACCCCTCGCCGTGTTGACAATCACCACCCCATCTTTCATCATCGCAAACTCTTTCGACCCTATTAGATGCTTGGTTGCGTTGGATAACGGCAAATGCACACTAATCATATCACTGGTTCTCAGCAGCGTTTCAAACGGCACATATCTAGCGTTTGTCGGATTGCTCTCGGGCGTGATTGGTTGACGGTTGTGGTATTGCACTTTGAAATCAAATGCCACGGTCGAGGATGTCGAGGGTCTTGCCTTCTAGGTCATAGCCTAGACTCATAGAGTCACGCCAGTCACCTGCACAAAGGGCGGCAGAAGGGATGTGAGACCGGCGAAGGGCGCCAAGAAGGAGGTACATGATTGTGTTAGCGATGGCGGCGTTAACGACCCGAGGGGTGTTGGAGATGGATATGCCTGTTTTGAAGATGGGACTTAGTAGGTGAAAAGAAGATCTCGAGCTGATAAACAGTACCTCTTAGTTTACAGGCATCAACATCGATCTGATCATAGCCTGCGCCAATGTGTGATACAAATTTCAAGCTCTCGGGCAAAGCATCAACAAGCTCTTTGTCGAATCTTCCAGTAATCTGTCAGCGACACACGTCTTGTAAGCTTTCGATTCAGTTGATCTTTTGCGGCGATCAGGGCTGGTCAGATGAAGTACCTCGATAAAATCATATGTTCTGGCAATTGCAATTACCCCATCATGAACGTCAGATTCACAATCGCTGAGGAACTGTGTTCTATCCTCTTTTTTGATTTGCTTGAATTGATCAACTGCTGAGAGCGCATCCCACTCTTCATTGGCGTGACATATCTTCCCTAGCAACAGCACAACCGGCAGAGAAGCCTCTGAAGCTGACATTTTGAAGGGCGGAAAAGACCGTATATATCTTGTCAATCTGTCAATAACGAACTGCAAATGACAATATTGATGTAGCATCGGAGATCAAGTAGGCAGATCAAGAACCTCGCGGCAGTATTTGGGTTGAAGACAATGCAACACCGCCGCCTGAGAATGACCATCATCGCTTTGTATAAGTAAAGAGTCATCGTCATCACGTTCGTCTTCCTGGCGCTCGGATTTGGGCAGTAGCGACTCGAAGAGGGCCGGACAACATTCAAATAGATGACGCAACTGAGACGTGATAGCCGGCTCGTCTTGGAGAAACGCACCCAGCAAAGTCAGTCTTATAGTCTGCTGCATATTTTCCCGGCTCAACAAATGCTTCTCTACATTCGAGAAATTGGTATTGTAAATGATTTGTTTAAACCAGCGATGCTTGTCTTCACCAATCGAAACGTTACAGTTGCTAACCAGTCCATACTCATTAAGCTGATCGGCATAATGAAGAGCAACATGAATATTAGGACGTCTTTGATCTGCTCGAAAGCTCTCTGCCTTTGTCTTCAGACCGACAGCAGACTCCGATGCAGCTGTAGTTCTTGTAGGAGTTGCAGGCCTACTTGTTCTAGGAGTAGCAGAACGGCTGCGAGAATTGCTGTAAACTGCCAGTGCTGCAGCCTCTAGAAGTTCTATGAACTTATGTCGTGCCTCAGACACTGCTTCGGAGAGATTAGCACGATCTTCAGTCGATAAATTATCAGCCATTAAGAGAGCATTAGATTTGGCGACAGATGCGAATGCAACAACAATAATATCCACGGCCAAATTACTTTCCTCAAGAGAATCAAGATCATTGATACTCATAATACTTTGCAGATAGAAAGGCTGAATATGCTGCTCTCGCAATCAGATTCGAAGTAAAGCCGCTGCTATAATTGACCAGCGGGCATGTTCCTGAAGCCGATAGCTGATGCTGAGGCGACTGTAAACGTGACCAACCAGGTGGATATGGAAAGCTTCGTAACATTGTTGTATATGTTTTCTGTGCAACAGGTGTTAATATTGCACTCATAAGAAGCAGATGTAGAAGCTTGGTGACACCGCCATATTCAGAGTGAGCAGGATCACCAGGCCGAGATCTAATGATATTCAAGGCAGGAGAGATCTTTATCAAAGCAGGCTCTTCGACTTGCATTCCTGTATCCCTAGCATACTTTGCCTGTCGAGTCTTAGCTGTAATAGAAGCCATCTCTTTCCGCATTCGCATTGTTTCGTGATGATATCTCCCCTTGAATACAATATCATATTTGTGATCTGATCGCTCCGTCGCAGGCACAAAACAGAAACGACAGCCCAACGTTGCATTTTGTGACTTGAATCCTGAGTTCTCTTGTTGTTGAGGCATATCCCCAAGATAAGCCAAGGTAAAGACACATACAAACGTATCGATGCCGTTTATCTGCAAACGAAGACCTCCGTCCAAATCATACATGGCTTGAAGAGCCATAACGACGTCCTCGAAATTAGATCCATGAGGTCCAAGAGTCAGTGGCAAGACATTAGATCGACGTGCTCGTTCTCTAAAGGAGAAGGCAGCAATGATGAGATACACTCCCATCAATGTATGATACATATTACGGAACAAACCGAAGCCATCTATGAAGGTGAGTAGTGGTACCGAGACAACTGGAAGAACGCTATTGCTTCGATCGAAATTCTGAACGAAATGCTGTCGAGTAAACTCTGCAAGCTCCAGTTCTGCTCGAGATGGGTGATATTGACCGATAGGTCGAATAGTGCCTTGGTTCGATACGTATCTAACGAAAGACTGATTATGCTGCGGAGTCACGAATTGCTGACCTTTGACACGACTTTCCCAGGAATAATCCAGTATAACTCCAGTTCTTATGGATTTAATAGCATCTTCAGAATGATACGAGACGCTATCCTCAACCAAAAGTAGCTCATTTGGCTGTAATCGAATAGATAAACTCTCATGAATCCTCAGAGTAATAGAGCCCCTAGAAAGTATGGTTTCCTTACGATAATCCAGTCCAACGGCATTAATACGTCCGAGATGAAAATTACTTTGATGACAGCGACAAGAGAAGAGCGAACAGGTATGATAGACAAAATCAGAAGGAAGTATGGGTACTGGACTACCCTCCGTATCGGTCTGGGGAAGATGTGCATATTGCCCAGAGGTAGTATGTACGGAAGAAAGCCAACTATCTGAATGCCACAGTTGGGATGGAGAATCAACAAAATGACCAAGCCCAACGTGCATCTTATTCATGATATCAGAACATGATAAGAATGCCGCAAATAAAGACTTGGGTTCGAAGAAATAGAGAGTCTCCATTGGGGGTCCAGATATTGGATTTGCCTTCAAGCTTCCTTTTAGCGAAGGTAATTTCTCCGGAATTAGTGGTATCTTTTTCTCCCGCATTGGCAGTAACGGTAGTTGCTCCTTTGCCCATGTCTTGAGTGTACCTACTGACTCTGGAAGCTGGGATATCTCGGGATGAGACTCCAACATTCTTAGAATTTCACATAAAGAACGCCAATCCTTTCGAGATATTCCTGCATCTTCGCAGAATAGACCCATAGCCAGAATGAAAGGTGAACGAGAGTGTATGGATCTTTTATGTGGTACCGGTTCTGATGTATCGCCTGGAAATGCTGAGGATGATCGACGTGATGGAGGAACCATAGCTGCGAAGGTAGCCGGAGACTCAACCTCTGCAGAATATGTCTCATCCAGCTCATCAAATTCTGTTGTATTGACCATATGTTCTGACTCTGTCAAAGTGTCCTGATACGCCGCAAGCTGCTGTAAATCTTGAAGCTCAGCAAAGGAGGCATCTTCAATGATAGGTTCTTCCTCTGTGCTTACAGCATTGTATTCTTGAAGACGACGTGCTAAATCATTCGCATTCTAGTACGTATAGCATCAGTATTAAGTATCGTTAAAATTGTACAGAGAGGAATATAGGTACGAGAGTCAGATTTGAACAATATTCTCATTATCATTCTCGATGCTGTCAACATGTATACGTCTACGCTTGCTGAACTGCTCTGACTGCTCAATGAAGAGGCCTTCTCCAGTGCTGAGACCTGAGACACCGCCTGTGAAATTTCTGCGATGTCCCCGAGGACGAATGACTCTTCTAGGCGGCATACCTAGTGTATTACATGTAGTATAGAAAGATGTTGAGATAGATACACAACACCTATCGCTTTCTCTGAATGATGATATTGATGGTGAAGTGACAGAGTAAAATTTGAGGAAGAGCGGCGAAAGCATCATGGGATTTTGATTAAGCGAGAAATAATCTCACTTTACCAAGTTTGGTTAATGTGATTCATAAGAGCTCTACGATTATTGCTGATTTAATTACCCACGATATATATACATGCTCAGAGGCTGCGCGAGGCTCAGAGTAGAGGGGTTGAAAACAAAGGAATGTGATTGCTTTCTACTAGAAGACTGTTGACCTCCCGTAACATTAAGAAGTGTGTTTGCCAGAAGAGCAAATAGAAGCCGGTTGAAAGATGCTGGAATAGAATAGAGCGACGTAGTCAACCTGAGCCAGACCTGAGCCAGATCGGGGCTTGCTCTAATCATTACACAGTGAACATGCTAGCATTCGCTGTGTATTGATTAGGGTTAGGTAGATCTTGATAGTTCGGTAGAGCTTTAGGAAGTTCTATTCAACTCTGGCACGTTCGTAACATCAACTGGTCTCTATGCAAGCCTTAAAATACTCCAATTCTATTCTTAAATGACGTCTGTGAGACCGGTTTCTGAGCGGCGATGATGATAGTCGAGAATCTTCATGAACTTCAGATTTATTTGATGATGAATGTTGCAGTGGCAGAAACAGAATCGTATTCTTTTCGAAATCTTGAGACGTCTCAATACATACATTATCACCGATGCAGGAGGAACTAGTGTTCCAATTCCTCATTCATACCAAAGCCAGTCATTATTACCCTCAGCAACGCCGCTGAAGACTCAATCACTATTTTGTAACGCCTCGATCACGATTTCAAGACGAGCCCATGTGATGGAGAACTAGGAATCTGCTACAGTACGCCGGCTAGAGAAAGCAATCCGCTAAAGACTTCGCAATAAGTTACAAAAAACTTATCAAACACCTCACACGAGGAGATAAATCTTCACCGCCATTCATATCGGTCACAGACTCCCCTGGTCGGGTCATCAACTTCAGCAAATTTGATGATAATCGAGGTCGCCACCTAAAAGTCCTTGTTATCAATTTCAGAAAGCTGCGAACATTGGGTTCTCAATGTGATCAAACTACAGATTTAGCGAGGGATCTGGGCGTACTCAAACGGGCCCGTAATTCATATGAAGGCGTGGAATTTGTCACTGAGTCTCACTGGCTGATCCATGGATGGGTTTTAAAAGACTGCATTGAGACTGCAATGGGATTCGACGACTTTCAAGGCTTTTGTGAAAAGCAGAGTATCATTGACCGTTAGTCTGTTCACTTGACTTTGCTATCGTTTTCAATAAAGATACGGCTTTCTAAGATTCTATTGCAGGTAATAGTCGCGATCTCGACGTTCAGTATCAGAAGAGGCCATCTTTGCAGGATGTTCTTGACTTTCAAGCGGAAAGGAAGAAATTGAAGGGTTCAAAGAGTAAATACATCGGCTTCGCTAACGAGGAAGATTCGCCTATCGACGAGCGTCCGCCATAGATGCTGCTCCAGCAAAGAAATAGAGCTACATAAGGAAGGAGTGAATGGATACCCGCAAACAGTAGGCCATTTATGCCAGAGCCCACTCTTGCATCTTGCTCCAAGTTCCGACCACTAATGACAACCAGCCATTTCACTTCCCACTAAAATATAACGTTAAGCATGTGATGCCCCAATGGTCTTGCAAGCCTGTATCCCCAACTATTTCGATTCGAGAATGTCCGCCGCAAATGCTGGCTCAGAATTTGACTCCCCAGATCCTCGAATATCCATCAATCTTGTGGCTTCCGCGATAGTATCGGATAACTCCTGATAGTTGAGTAAAGTTGAGTAAATTTTGACGATAAGCACAAAGCGTTTCGCAGTCTGAGCCAGACCGGGATGTATGGGGATTAATCGTAGCATTTATGCTCTGCGCGGCAGGACTGTGGCGAAGTATGATCTCGGTTGCTGACTTGGTGCAGACACCATCCTGTCGAGGAAATGGTAGCGCCGTAACTCCTTCAAGTACTGAACTCTTGCCGACTGACTGATCACCACAGACGACAAGTTGTGGTAATGCTATATGATCTCCAACACCATTGGCTCTGACATTGTCAATTTGATCGAGTCGGTCAGTTGCTTTGGTGGACTGTAAACCAACAAGTTGTTCCGGATCAGAGACGTCAGCAGCATTATTGGGATGCATTTTCGAACTCTTACCATGGGTGGAGGTATCCCTAGAAGTAGACATCAGAGTAGTAAAGTCTGAGAAGTATAATCGAGTCATACAGATCGTTAGAGGTATCATGTAAACATGCCTAGGTAGTAGTTTTGTAGCTCTTCCTTACATTGAGAAGGAACCAACCTCGCTCTCGATCTTCGACCAAGAAGCCCTTTTGAAGGAAGTTAAGGCGAATACCACAAAACCCTACCTGTGGCAGTAAGACTTTCCTGTGTGACGGATACAGGGGCCTTTGGGTAGTGAGCAAAGTCATCTCGAGCATCTGATGGCCTTGGAAATGTCCAGATGGGAAAGTATTAATTACACAGTCCCTAGGATGTATACTGTTACTACTACATATGATCTACGCAAGATCGAATCTACTAAATATAGATTCTCAATGCAAGGATTTCCGATATTTCTGGTGGGCATTGCGTACTTGTGGAAGAACATAAATAGAAGTACTTATTGAGTGGCTAAGAAACCCGGGAAAACTATGGCCGAGGATCCGAGGGATTAGTTCGATTTGGGAGTTGAACGACTGATGATTTAGGGAATACGACTACTTCGGGGCCCGATCTAAGTAATGATCGCTTTTCTATCGCTGCATTCTAGTTCTAAAACAAAAGCAGATATGTTGCTCAGAAGCATAGTTATCCCGTTTTGGATTCTCCAACTGAGTCTCTTGACCGCCGCTGTTGTCACAACATTCATCATCGCGCACACTGTCATCGTGGACCCCGATATGGAAAGTCCATCGTTGGCGTATGATTTCCCCTCTTACGAAATTCATGAACTGACAGATACATAGAGCCTGGATTACCTTAGAATGCCTTAGTACCATTTGCATATGCCTCACAGCTATTGAAACCATACTATTCCTCCACTATCTATTGCGGCCGTTTATTTATCTCGTGTCGCAATTTATCAAGACTTCGCTGTGAATAATCGTGGTTTGGGACAGTGTTATCATTCTGCGGAAGATCTTCCCGCACTGGAGAAACGAAACGATTATATGAATTTTAGTGATTGAACTTGGGGTTGAAATGTATGTTCCCCCAGGACTTTAATGCTTTAATGATTATAAGGTTGCTAAGTGATTTTGCTGTGATAATCAGAGGTCTCTTCGTTGTTACGCTGCTTTACGCTTTCATGATCTATCGGAGTTACTATCATATTATCGACAGTACTGCGGCTGATCCTCTACTCGGAAGCCACGAAAGGAATACAAGACATTATTGAGGATTTGTGCAGCGAGATATGGCTTTGATGGAATCATCTTTACACAAGCACTCACTTAGCCTAAGGGAGAAGTGTGGTTTAGTGGCAAGATAGGGGATCGACGAAGAAAGGGCTGAAATCATTGAAGTCTTATGACATTATCCAGATATTTCCAGTTTTTTGATACACATTTAGTTAGACAGCAACTGGGCTGAGGCCGTCACGCATTATGATTAAGCTCCCAAGCCTAATCTCTTTCTTTCCTAGTCGCATTTTCTCATCCATGAATGGTGCTTGGCGGTATTTGGAATCGAGCCGGGTAGACCTCACCACACGACGCTGTTGTTGTGCGAGATTCGACAAGCCTCAACGAATATAGAGGGAAGGAAACTTGGAACATTTAGATTATAAACTCTAACCGAGCTCGAACTCTAACAGTTGATGGGTACATGTGGTTTGCATTGTGGCCGGTTTTAGAAAAACAGGTGCTTTAATTGAAGTGGCAAGTACTTGGAAATTAGCTCCGACAGATACTGAGTAGATAGATCGCTTTGGAGGCATCGCCACCTAAAACATAAGTGGCTTTACTTGATTTATAGTTAATCCCACTAATATCACTATCCCAAAATTGGCTCGGAAGTTAAAGGCGTTAAAAAAAGCGGCTTATCAAGAGAAAAGCGTAGCAAATAGAAATAGTCAGTTAAAACAAAGCGTAGATAAAGTTGTGGTAGAAATTTTTCTGTGTCAGGCAAAATTGTCGTAGCATTACTATCGCTAAAAAAAATAACATTACTATAAGTGTTATTATTATAATAACCCTCCTACTTATACTTATACTTCAAAGGCACTATAACGTAGATAGAGCACCTTTATTCAGCAGTGTCTGAACGATCTTCTCGTGCCCTCCATAAGAAGCAGCCTGAAGAGCGTTGCCGAAGTATCCGCCTTGAGCATTAACATTGACCCCTTTGTCCAGCAATGTCTGAACAATCTTCTTGTGCCCTCGATCAGAAGCAGCCTGAAGAGCATTGTGGTAGCTTCCGCCTTGAGCATTAACATCGGCCTCGTTGTCAAGCAATGTTTGAACAGTCTTCTCGTGCCCTCGATAAGAAGCAGCCTGGAGAGCATTGCCGAAGTGTCCGCCTTGAGCATTAACATTGGCCCCTTTGTCCAGCAATGTTTGAACAATCTTCTCGTGCCCTCCATCAGAAGCAGCCTGAAGAGCATTGTCATATTCTCCGCCTTGAGCATGAACGTCGGCCCCTTTGTCCAGCAATGTCTGAACAATCTTCTCGTGCCCTCCATAAGAAGCAGCCTGAAGAGCGTTGCCGAAGTATCCACCTTGAGCATTAACATCGGCCCCTTTATTCAGCAATGTTTGAACAGTTTCCTCGTGCCCTCCATCAGAAGCAGCCTGAAGAGCGTTGCCGAGGTATCCACCTTGAGCATTAACATCGGCCCCTTTATTCAGCAATGTTTGAACAGTTTCCTCGTGCCCTCCATCAGAAGCAGCCTGAAGAGCGTTGCCGAAGTATCCACCTTGAGCATTAACATCGGCCCCTTTATTCAGCAATGTTTGAACAGTTTCCTCGTGCCCTCCATCAGAAGCAGCCTGAAGAGCGTTGCCGAGGTATCCGCCCTGAGCATTAACATCGGCCCCTTTGTCCAGCAATGTCTGAACAATCTTCTCGTGCCCTCCATCAGAAGCAGCCTGAAGAGCATTGCCATATTTTCCGCCTTGAGCATTAACGTTGGCCCCTTTGTCCAGCAATGTTTGAACAATCTTCTCGTGCCCTCCATAAGAAGCAGCCTGGAGAGCATTGCCGAAGTGTCCGCCTTGAGCATGAACGTCGGCCCCTTTGTCCAGCAATGTTAGAACAATCTTCTCGTGCCCTCCATAAGAAGCAGCCTGAAGAGCGTTGCCGAAGTATCCGCCTTGAGCAAGATAGTCGGCCCCTTTGTCCAGCAATGTCTGAACAATCTTCTCGTGCCCTTTATAAGAAGCAGCCTGGAGAGCATTGCCGAAGCATCCGCCCTGAGCATTAACGTTGGCCCCCAAAACTATTAAATTCTTGACTGTATTTGCTAAACCCTCAAGCGATGCGTAATATAACGCAGTAGCCGGTCTATCTTCTCCGACTGATTCTTCTTCCCATCGACGTTCTGGGCTGTAAAGTCGATAGCAGTTGGTATACGGCCTTTCACAGTGGGAGAAAAGTTCCTCGATAAATCCTTGTAGTACTGCGTCCCCGCCTTCGGTCACGGCAGCATGGCTCATCCAGTACCGTGCGCAATATTGTGCCAATGGGAAGTTCTCTCTGATTTCCAGCACCGGAAGCTTCCCGTCCAATTGCAACAAATATGCTAGGCAAATTGTTGCAATTGATGCTTTGGCGGTCATCTCCTGAAACGATGGCGTGAGATCTTTTTCAAGCCGATTTGACGTCAAGTATTCTTTAACTGAGAAGTGCGACAACTGCTCACCACTGTCTGATGGTATCCACTGGTTCTTCTGCGTACAACAGCCACCAAGCTTGAGCAGTACCTCGAGATCTCTTTTGACTCAGGCATTCTGTTTCTTGGGTCAAATCGAGGGTCGCCTTTAGGCCCCACCGCTATTACTTCAACAACCTCTTCAATTCGAAGAGGGCGCTCGGAGAAGGCTAAGAATTGCAAAATTCTTATTGCCATTTGTTTATGCCTAGAAGGAATGGCATTTAGTATTCGGGCGTAGGTTTCGTCTAATGTATCCGGTAGGGAATCTAGCGCTTCTTGCAGTTGACGGTAATCAAAGCAGTTCTCCAAGGCATCTACCTGACAAGCAGCCCACCGAAACCTGTAATATCTTAGTTTTACTATGCTAAAAACGAGTTAAATAATGCAGAATATCTGAACTCTTACATTCCGTTGACTTTTTCCACGAGACTGGTCTCAATCTCCATTTGGACTTTTGGCCACGATCGCCATCTTCTCAGTCCGTCACCTTCTCTGATTCTGTCATAAACGTATCCACGGATATCATCAGTGACAAGCTTGCTCTGTATGCACATCATGTCTTCAATAGAAGCCCATTCGGTTAATGCCGATTCGATGTCTTCTTCTTGACGACTTGTGATAAGGAGATGAGCATTCCTTGGCAGGGAAAGTAGACCTTTCATCCATGATAGCAATCCTTCGGTCTCACTCCCTTTTCTTGTACGGCATTCATCAAGAGCATCCAGTACAATCCAGACTTCATCAGTCTGCTGTATCATGAGTAAGAGACTTTTGCACAAGGATTCCGTAGCCGGCTGTCGACGTCCGTCGTCGCAAGAGGAGAGCGAATCTAAATGCTTCCAAGTATCCTTCCGCTTGTGGTAGAGCTGGCTGATGAGGGAGCGAATCATGCTTTCAAGTGATTGCTTGCTGGTATCGTTGAAGTTGAAGTAGAAGTAGAGGAGAAGTCGAGAGTGGGGGATATTTCTGTCGAGCTCCTCAATAATGGCGGAGCTGAGAATTGTCTTACCGCACCCGGGGATGCCATAAAGCCATAGGAAGGAATTCGGTCGTGTCTTCCATTGGGTAAAAATACTATGATGGAGGAACCAGAGACCTGAGCCCTGGTGGCGTTGCTTTAATGCTTCATCATAGTTTATTGAGGAATCAGGGGGGGACAGCCACTTCATGACATTCTGCTGACGACTGTCAAGATGAAGTCTGTCAGTTATTGAGCGAATATTTGACAATTCCTGCGCAACATCTCATACTATTACTAACAGTATTAGCAGAATAAGATGAACATACTAATTACTTTTTATAACATCAGCAGCCTTCGAAGTCTTTTCCAGGTCTTCACTCGGAACAACGTCTAGAAACTCCTTTGCGTATCCGGCAGCTGTTGCGGCAGCATACCTTTGCCAGCGATCACTCTTGTGTGAGTCCGCATAGTCGCAAATTCCCCTTATGACAAGACAAGGAAAGTTGTTCATCAGCCCAGCCGCTTCCATCTCGAAGCAGATGCATTCTTCTTCGATGTGCTGCAATATGAAGTCTCTGGTGACAGCATCTTTGACCAGTGTATTTCCAGAGGCAATGATACCATAATGAATCTCTGGTTCGATGGAGTCCCGTTTATCACGTAATATCTCCTGATGGAAGTCGCAGTTATTGCAGTTCAACCCATCGACATGTTCATATTTAGGTTCGAATAATCGGTCATTTCCTTCTCCTTGATGTATGTAGCTAGGTTTTCCAGGTTTTGATTTGGCCATGTGAGGATTGTTTCTCAGCATCTCTTTTAGATATTCAGGCACTTTAGACGGTTTACGCTCATGTTGTGCTTGAAGGTTGGCTAATGCTGTGAGAAGAGCCTGTGGTGGCATGTTGAGGAAGCCCTTGGGCTCGAGTTTCCCTTCGGTCTTTGCCTTTCTGAGGTCGTACTGGAGAACTCCGCCGGTCCGTCCATCAGGCTGACAGACGGCAACATCACCCATGCGAATATCACGGCCACGCTCCGGCCTTGCAATCCCAGCGCCAATGCCTACCATAAGCCCAACTCGGATGTGTGGAAAGGAGTGGAGCATAGACATTGCAGTAGTTGCAGCAGACGTTGTGCCATAAAGTCCTGCTGCGAACGACGCTATAACCACATTGTGCCCTCCAATGCGACCCCATGTGTATGTGTTGTGGTCAGTAGAAGGCTGCTCGAAATCAAGGGGCTTTTTGTGTTCCTCATCAAGCATCGCAGTTGCAGCTGCTAGCTCTAGCGGAAGAGCAGCAATCCATCCGACAGTGTATTGGTCACGACTTTCCAAGGCCTCTGAAGTGGCCATTCTAGGCAAGCAAAGCGGAAAGAGTGAATGTCGAGTAGCTTTTCGATCTATGACAGAGAATTTAGCATACATCACTATCAGGCCTCAAGGGTATCACTATCAGGCCTCAAGGGTATCACTTAACGTGTCAATAGCGGCAGATGGCTTGGCTGCAGCACTCACAGAAAAGATAGCGTGAGAAAGCCCGTTCTGAAAGAGAAGGTAGCGCCAGGGATAAGAGACAGTTGGTAGGCTTCAGAGTTACATACGAAAAACACATTGCCTAGCACGTGCACTAAGCTACCAGGGGCCCAAGCATCGGGGCTTTCCGCGGCTAGATGCCAGATAAGAGGTAACTTTAAGTGATTAGTCACGTCTGCAAGTGCTTTAGACGGGCTCGGCCCGCGCCCTGTTAGTGTCGGAAAAGTCTTCAGCATCGAGTTTCAGCCTCTTTCTAAGAATAGAAAGAGGATTAAGATCCATGGCTTCTGGCTTCGAGCTTCTTTAGGAACCCGGTGTCTAGAAGGTTCGAGAATATCCCACTTCGAGAGATGAAAGAAATTGCCATGAATGCCCTCAACCAAAGTGAATGCCGGGAGTTTGAAGTGGATGCAAATGCGAAGGACGGAATACGGCTTCAGAAGTGAATGCTGAAAGCCAGAAGTGCATTGTTGTAATATCATCATGATCATCTGTTTCCATCCTCGAGATCCTTACTGCTAATCCTTATCGGCGTATCAACTTTCAGCGTTCAGCATAGCGAAATCCACCAGCACACCACGTCCTCATCCATTACGCTCAGACACCTGTTGCCATGCGCATGATACGCTCAACGAGCTATCGCTCGCACAGAATAACAACTCACAGTAGAGGCGCCGGTGTAGGAATTGGGGGCGTTTGGAAGCGTGCACGTGTGGGCATTAACATCACATTGATAGGTCAGACAACTGAACTCTAAGAACGAAGAAATCAGTAGAACAGACGTGGTGTGTTCGAATAATTCTGCCAGACTGTAAACGGCCAAGATATCGGCAAAATGCATTAAACAAATCAACAGTTTCAACCCTCAACCTTGCAACAAAGTTTAAACTTCAGTGCCCGAGAAGGTAGCATTCAGGTTCCTAACTCTAGCTCGTTTCGCTGCCTCCTCGACGATGATAAGACATAGTTGTGGCTCCCCTCAGTTCTAAATGACTCAGCAATGGAGGGGAACTTCTGATGCATGCATTCATGATTGGCGGACAAGACCCAGATAAGTGGTCGAGAGCTTTGAATTGCCTCGTCTCAGGCGACTGGTAGCCTTGTGAGCAAGCTGCAATCGGGACTCACAGATGCCTCGTTGTATAAAGCAAAATACTTGTCCGACCATGTCTTGAGTTATTCTCCAAGTTAACTGAAGTGCTTTTGTTGCAGATTTCAATCAAACATTCAAGAGCACTTCCTTATTCTACTAAATTACACCCGATTACACATTTTCCACACCATGGCCACTTGTGTAGCCCGGTCTTTTACTGTCCCAGGTCTCAACGAGGCTCTCAATTTTACCGACTTGAAGGACAGTCACGCAGTGTAAGCGATCCAGCCTCTCTTACAGATGCTCCTGTGTAATAACAAGTCCATAGGTACAATGAACTCCTTGATGACTCCCAACAGCCAGAAGTATCTGAGACACATATTCAGAGTCTTGCCGAGCTCTTCGTCCGTCATAACGCTCACACCAAGCTTGGGGTTCATCTTATTCACGGCCACTTCAAGACTTCTCCCAACACAGTCATGCTGAGGACCAGTATCGAAAATCCTTGCGGCCGTTGGACCAAAGCTACGGCAGTCGACGCTGTCGATCTCAGCAAAATCCATGGACACATATTCGCCCTCCACTCTGCAGGTGGGTTCGTCGCATATGAGTATCAAGATGGCCCAATGCCCGACCTCTCCGTCATCAAGGAAGCCTTCTTCACCGAATTTATCTTGTACTTGGTCAGGAACAATTTGTCATCTCTTCTTGGACTTCAGGTCCGTCTTGAGGGCGTGCCTGAGAGCATGTTTGAACTCATTCTCGATCAAGGGACTATAATGCTGGATGAGGCTGCTGTCCATGGCTGCTCTGCTTCTCGGCAAACTGGGTGGACATTCGAGCTCGAGGATGGGGAGCCGCGAGTACGTGCTGCTAACGAAACGCACGCAAAGAAGACTTCTGGAAACCATCAAGTATTTAACGCCGGCAAGGCTCAGCCAAAGCTGGCCAGTGTCGCTGATCTCAAGGAGGCTCTTGTGACAGCCAAGATTATCTCTTGATGGGCTAGGCTGCTGTGGTTTCCGAGAGCGAGAAACATTGTGAACGGTCGCACAGCAGTATCCAAAAGCCAGATGTTATCGCGGCCATCCACCTAAACCTCTTGGGAACGAGTAAGTGATGGCTTGGGGGGCAGTGAAATCGTCACCACTTTTAGGTAGCTTAATTGTCCTGGGTGACCCATTTAGAACGCGGCAATCATATGCACTTTAGAACATAATGTGATGAAAAGTACCGTCACGCCGGGTTGTTACGTACATATCCTCGAGCTTTGAGCTTTGAGCTTTGCCCAGAGGGATTTCGATACTGACCTTGCAGCGGGACCCGTATTCTAAAAAGTTTCGGAGGCTAATTTTACCTACGGCAAGCGCGTTTTCTCTCGTCTGCGCCAGCACTACAGTCACTCGTTAGTAATGCCTGCTTATGTTCAGTACTCCCTTGACATTTCCATTGCCGAGTTCTTCACAAGGACGTCTGCCACGCGTGAAGCTTGTGACAAGAAAGCTGCATCCTTGGTTGAAGGCAACATAATACCAGTTCCAATTCAAGGAAGTTGCAGCTACACCGTCTACGGTGGAACTCGTTCCGAGTTCGTCGTCCAGTTTCGGCTACAGTCACTATCATTGAGTCTTAAGACTACGGCCCTCGCGAGAAAGATTCATGGCAATCTAGCTCCTACCACCGCATATCATGGACAGCTTGGAGATACAAGCCAAGAGACAGCATTAGTGTATTCCCTACGCAGGATTCCAGGCATCAGCTATCTTGAGTTTCGCCTTGCAAATAATTATGCCGAAAACTCCGAAGAAAACTTTGCCTTGCGAGCAGATCTCATGGTGGACCTTGCACGGTAAGTTGGCCTCTCTACTTGACGCTCGGACATTGCTGATAATGCTATGGCAGCTTCTTTGCCGCATCATGGAAGGCACCACAAAGAATTGATACAAGTTCCATAGAGGAGCTACGTCAAAAGTACACCGAAGGTCTCCAACTCCTGCTCTACCACCTTCCATCGAGATTCCATCCAATCATACAAAAATCCCTCGACTCGATGTCATCGATTTTCTCCCGTCTTCCATTCGTACTGTCGCACGCCGACTTTAGCTCCTGTAATATAATGGTCCAGCAAGCCTCTGGTCGGCTGACCGGGATTATCGACTGGGCTGAAGCAACAATCTGTCCATTTGGACAGAACCTATACACGCTGCAAGATTTTTCGGGTACACTGCATCGGAGTAATGGTTGGAGGCAATACAAAGATCATGAGACTCTACAGGAAACGTTCTGGCAGACCTTCCAGAAAGAGGTGGGAGGCCTGTCAGCCGAGGTGATGGAAGCCGTTAGGTCAGCAAGGATTCTGGGTTGTCTACTAACTCATGGATTCATCAGAAGGCTGGCAAATGAGCAATTTGTTGTTCCCATCCAAGAAGATGATGAGATTGGCAGGTATAACCTGCTTTTTTTGGACGCTTATCTTGTGGATGTGAAGACGAGATTTGAAGATCTGAATTGAGATGAAAACAGATGGATGGGTTGGGTAAAATGTTGACTGAGTACGTGGCTTACGGAGCAGAAAAGGTGGCAGGCTCTGAGCCGTGCCTTGTTGGTTGAAGATGGTGGATCGTTTGCAAGGGACCCATTGTCCACGGTGATCAAGAGAGTAGGTCGAAGAAGATTGTAAACTTTCTTCACCTACGTAAGGGAGCATAATGGGAAGAAAGGCAGCTGGCTAGGATTTGCTGGACAGGCGTATTTCCCTGCTAGATTTTCCTCCCTGGACGTCGATAATCATCAGGATCTACCTCATCAGCGGAACTCTCCTCTGTAGTCACGTCGTGATCCGACCACGCTGTAACTGTTCCCGGCTCTAGCATACACCTGTCCAGATTTGCCCTCTGCCTGTTCGACACACAGAACCTTTCTTCGTAGGCCGCCCTTATAGTATTGCGAGCATGATGCTTAAAAATGGCGCTGTGGGATACGATAAACAAGACCGCATTGTAAATCTTCTGGCGTGTCTTTGTCTCATCTTCAAACTCCGCTCTGAGGATAAGATATAACAGACGAAAGGAGCTATCTCGCGCTGTCGCCTTGTTGGCTTTCACATAGACGGACTTCCTGTAAATCGGACTCGTACTGTCCTTTCCCAGATTTGAGGTCCAGGCTAATCGCGTCGAGGGACCGACCTCCGAGAGTATTAATGCAAAGAAGATCTGTGCCTAGCTTTTGAAAGCAATAGCGAAAGCCGTTCCCAACGCCTTGGTAGGCTGAGGCCATTGCAAAATAAGCTCTGATCACTAGTCTCATTCACATGACACACATCCGTCCCCTACTCTACTACTAAAAGCCCTCCGTTCCTTAGTTCCCATTGGGTCTTGCCAAACCTCCAAGAGCTTCGTCTTCCTTGTTCTACCTCACAACCAATCCCCTCACTCCCGCAACTGCACCGCCGGCTCTAACAGCATTGTTCACAACGCCAAGCGCCACGCCGCCGGCGCCTTGCAGGGTCGCAAACAGACCCTACGCCACGATGGGGTGGAGCAGAGATTGCAGCCAGGCGGCGAACGATCCTATGAACTTGAAGATCAGGTTTAATGGAAAAGAAAGAAAAGAAGATTGAAGATGAAAGAAGAGAATAGTTGGGATCCTTGAAGTACGTAAAGAGAAAACGTACCGCCAATGACACCCCGGGCTACTTTCCTGAACCTTCCGCGGTTTTTCAGGAATGTGAAGGATGCAATAGTATCTGATCCCCTCAAAATAGCGTTTCATATCGCGAATGTGCTTATGGTACTCATTCCGGGGCTTTGTACGCTGCCCGTTTTGAATTTGCTGGGATTTGGGGCCAAGCGGACGATTTCCTGTGACGCAGTGTGGGTGATTGCGTTTTTAATCTGGTTGAAGGTATTGTTGAAGGCCCGCTCGGCTTGCGCGGCGATGTTGACAATGGCATTGGAGATGGCTTGCCCCCATTCGCTCTTAATTTATCCGTCACCTACTTCGGGGATGTTGATCTGTGATGTAGTGAATAAACGATATTTATGAACTTGGCGGGGTCCAATTAGGCAAAGATAGTTCTACCCAGAGGTTATTGGGGTGGAAAGGTTAGTAAGCAAAAGAATATTCCGGATGAACTTTTAATGTAGCCTACGAAACTTTATCAGCGCGTCTTGAACGACGTTGCACTTGAATGCTTCCACTCAAAGTGATTTCACCGTGCTATACACTCGTATCATGGATCACTGCCGGAGCGAAATAGCGTATGGATCCTGACTACCCAAGTTTGGCTTGCATGACTACTTGAATTGCCCCTCAGCTTACCTGGGGCTTGAGAAATGGAACCACCGAATGAGCTGGATTTTTATTGAATTCTACCACTACCCTTCTTCTCCCCTCTACCTCTACCATTCTTCCCCCCCTAACTCTACTCTACTCCGTCCCGCCTTTACACTTTTCTCCCCCCTACCTCTCCCCCTAGCTCTACCCTCGTTTTCCTCCCCTCCTTCTACCTTTACCGCTACCTCCAGTCTTCTCTGCCCTTACCTTTACCCCCTATCCCTCCTCTCCCTCTGCCACTTTCTTCATCCCTATCTCTATCCCTTCTTTTCATCCCCCTACCTCTACCCCTACATCTACCCCGCTTTCCCCTTAGCTCTACTTCTTCCTCGTCTCTCTCCCTAACTCTACCCCTCTTTCCTAACGTTTTTGCCGGCTCGGCTGCTTCCTGCTCTTGCCCCTGTTCTGGTTTTCCTCCATCACCCCTTCTTCGAATCTACCATGATGCATACTTATACCCTACTTCTCACAGACCTTGCCCTCCTCGGCACAATAATCATATCAATACCAGCTCCAGCGCCCGAAACAGAAGCAGTAGGGAACCTCGCAGCACGTGGGGAAGGAGGTAGTGTACTTATCAACGTCAGTAAGGTAGAAAGTGACTGAGGTACAAGTCGATCATATGAAAGTGGGAGATGTCTCCTTTTGCGAAAAAGATCAAGCTCGTCATGCGTCTCAAAGCTGCAGAAGGCTTATGATAATGGGATATAAGCGAAAGAGATGGTTTGCCCTAGGTCCCTTAGTTATGCAATTAATGCTGTTGGCAACCGGAGGGGAGGGTCTGGTGGGTGCTATCGAGATGTGGCCGAGTTAAGTGGGTTAGGAGCAGAGCTCGAGATAGAAGGTCTTGGTTAGGAATAGGGCTGCTGTCGGTGAACGGGTGTCCCTGGCTCAACGTCTAGATTTAGGCGCCTTCTTCTCCCTTCAATCCTGTATTAACCCTGACGCGGTAAGACGAGCACCGTCTATCTAAGAGTCTTCCCAATGAACGCGGTATTCCTTGCGGGGCCTGCCACGTCCTTGCTTCGCATCCCTTTCGTCAACGATCTTTCCTTCCCATCTCTGTTGCTCGTAGATAACAGCAGTCCGAGATGTCAGGTGCTCCTTCGGTTGTTTGCCTGTACGCTTCATCACACCATCATCGCCTGTATGCTCGTCAAAGTCTGTCAAGTGAAAAGAAGGAGATGAAGAATCTAATCTATGATGAGGTTTGACAGGTGTGTAGCTGCTGATGTCGGATTCGTCTTCTGTATCGGTTTGCTCATGTGAAGAAAGCGGTGGGGAAAAGTGACAACGTTTAGTACGATGCTTCACTTGAAGCTTCTCTCTAACAAAAAGTTAATACCGCTTTTTCATGAAACGCGGTAAAGGCGTCTTGTATTTGTCTGCATCACTTTCGGATCCCGCCTCGTCGTCGTTCACGTCCGTCTCTTTACCGTCTCGCTGAAATCTCTTCTTCTCATCGACTGACGAGAGGGTACTGCGACGTGAAGGAGAAGTATTTAAGGTAGAATCTACCTTCTTCTCGTGAAGGGTAGAACGTCTGAACCGATACAATCTATCAGTATTGAGATCATCAAGTAGGGATTTTGGGACCTACTCAGTCGTTGAGCCCGTCACAGACGTTGGCGAAGTGCTGAGCGAACCCTGATCCCTATCCTGCTCCTTAGCAGTGCCGTCGTCACTGATATCGTTATCGTTATTCTGAACTACAAAAGAATTGCTTGTAATTTTCTTTTTTACGGAAACTCTGACGTCGCTTAAGGAACTTCTGTCCTATTGCTTTATTATTTCGATTTGAATTCATTCGAGGCATGAATAATTCTCGCAGACAACCTAGCAAGCCAAGGATTCAGTGGCCTCTTATGACCCATCATATGTGATGATTACCCTTACAGTATGAGTCGTAAGCCGAGGATTATAAACTTTGAGACACAGAGAAAAACATTTAATTCTTCGCTGATTCGACATTCTAATCATGTTTGACTTTTGCAAATTACCCCCGAAGCTTCGTGCTATGCTACACAAAAATCTTCTGCGACAAGGTATTCCGCTCGATTACAATCAGCTCTGCATCTATCCTAGCATCCTTCAAACCTGTCGCTTTATTTACGAAGAGGCCAAATCCTTTCTGTATCAGAACACTTTGACGATCAGAGCTATTTTAGAAGAAGATACACAATACCAATGCATCTCGGCAATGAATAAATGCTTGTAACGCAAAAGAGATGAAGAGGTACTGGGTCTAATCAAAGATTTTTAGAGATTCAAGGTCGAAATCTGATGCGATGAAGAGAAAGATATCGAAGAAGTGAAAGAGGCTGTAAAAGGGATCGCTGATGCGATCGGGCAAGTGAAAATACACTCTTTGGAAATCTCCCTTGATTGTAGGGCTCTTCCCGGAAACCAAGGATATTCTCGAACCTGTCACTATATGTCTCTAACTCATCATATTGAGGGGGGTTATGAGAGGAATACAATTCGGGAAGATTGGAAGACTCATACAATTGAGGGGATTTATTCAGTGCTTGGACCCTCATGATGCTACAAGGGATCCCTCAGGTCAACGTTTTCAACGTGCTCGCGGAATGAGGAGCTCGTTTTAAAAAGCGGTTGAAGTCAGATATATCAGTCTCTTTCAACAAAGAGTTGAAAATAATACAAGCAATTCAATCAGAGCTACAACTCAAGCTTTCAGGGCTGCAAAGTGCTGTGAAGCAAGGAGGTCTTTCGCGATGATGCGTCTAACTTTCTGAAAGGCATTCAAACCCAGTGCTCCGACGTATTGCAGCAAATTCGCGCCCTTGCTAGTTTTGAGTGCCCTTGTCTTTAGGCGCGTGCTCCTCCTGCATTTTCCAGCGTGTACGCACTCACACCCCAAAGCATTTGTACTCCCAACCTTACTATGCTTCGCCACAGTGTTCTTACACTAATATCATTCAGGGTTGAGCTAACCACGTACCGAGGATACTTACTTCGACATCAGTAGCGATACTATTCTGGAAGTCTCTTGTACAGATGGGGTGTCGGGCGAATCCTGCTTCTCATCTTGCTCCTTATCTTGATCCTCGGCAGTCGAGCGGTCGAATGTGTACTTCTCCCGCCAACCTATTCCTCGATAGTTGGAAATTCGATTGACCTGGAAATGGAGGTCTGGGCGAGCTACGATCCTCATTAGGATGACCCGGATGAAGAGAGGGACATGAAGTTGATGGGAGCAGGCAATGAGCGGGCGGCAGAGACTTCGGTGGATAGTGGGACATTGAATCCGCTGCGAAAGCTATCAACGTCTAATCTTCCAATTTTCAATTTGATTATGATCAGCAACTGCGACATTTATCAGCCGCCGCCGAGACACATCGAGATGATTCAGGACCTTCGGTATGTCATTGAGCGTAATTGGCTGTTGGAACAAGAGTCCCAACAATTTATCCAGGCCATGAATGCTGCTGAACCTCAGGAGGCAGAGAATTGAGAATGCGGAAAATTACCTTACGGCCCACGGAGGCATTGTCATTGCAATGTCAGGTTCGTCCTCCCTTCTATTCAGCCTCGGTCAATTCAGCCTCGGCTTCTTCCCATGTTCCTCGCCTACCTCAAATGCGAACGAAAACCGTGCTCCAACCAACCCTCGAACACTCGTCGCCCTCTCGACAAGAAGGCGCGTAAGTGCGCGAAGAGTGCGAAGAAGCGGGCAGATAAGGATGGGAAGAACTACGGGGAGAGCCCGAGACAATATGACTACACTGACTTGGACGATGGGCCACCAACCAAAAAGCTTAACCATCCGAATGATGAGGAGGTTTATCGTGCTGATATTATATATGATCTATACCGGTGCATGCATTGTTCCTCCACTAGTACCAATCTTAGACTACCCATCCAAGTAGCCTTAACAAGGAACCAGCTGCCCTTTCACCACCTGATCATTTATAATCTAGTCAATCCCTACTCCGTTCGAAAACGCTTCGCTAGGTCTTGTGTCGTCCGCAGTGAATGAAAAAGTAGGAGTCGATGAGATGATATTAATAGATCGAGACTGCTTCCAATGCTCTGGAAAAGGAAACAGTAGTCAAGAGCAAGCAGTTCAGATGCTCGGTCGTCGAATTTCAAGACCGTCCTGCGGAGTGTTTTTGACAAGATCATGGCACTCTTGAACGTCTGCCGGAACTGCGGGCGAGGAAAAATTCGAGAGGGTACATGCAGAAGCGGTTGTCTTCTTTGGAGTAGTGATGTGTGTGGAACATGACTTGTCTGTGGGTAAGAGCAATCGTAGAGGCGATTTTATGCTTGCGTTTTTACACGTTGATGCGCCACCTGAGATGTGTGCGACGATGAGAACAGAGCTGGCATACACTGCTAGGAGTTACCTGTAGACTATTCAAGGTGGTGGTTGTGAGAAACAGTTGATCCGCCACGCCAAGGCAGGTCTTGGCAGGACAGGACAGGTTCATCCGTCACATAGCAGTCTATCAGCCAGGTGAAAGATGACAGCTTCCCCTGATCGATTGTATCGCACAGGACGCTGCTCACTCTGAGCAGAGCGAGGCGACGGTGCTGTACAAACAACGCGGGCAGCTATAGCCGGCTATGAGGCAGCCATTTCAGGCTCCTCTGTGCTGCGCACCCTCCCAGTATGAGGAGCCATAACAGACTCCTTTATGCTTCCCCTGCTCCCTTCGTGCTCCCCCTTGCTCCCTCGCTGCTCCCTCGGTGCTCCCTCCAAAGCGGCGATGCTCCCTTTCTCGAACGGAAACGGTAATCGCCAATCCAAAGTTCGGGGTGTATATAACAGCGTTAGAGGGAGCAGCGAGGGAGCACGGGGGAGCACCGAGGGAGCACCGGAGGGAGCAAAGGGGCGCAGCACAAGGGAGCCGAAACTGGCAGCCTCGTAGCCGGCTAAAGCTTCTCGCTTTGATATCGATAACATTATGTCGAGGTTGCTACCTAATAATGTCACGGTTCGTGCCCATATGCGGGTAGCAGGGAGCAGCAGGGGGTAGCAGGGAGCAGCAGAGGGTAGCAGGGGGTAGCAGTATTTCCGGCTTTGTGTTTTGATTTTCTTTGTATTGGCAGATTGTGTTGGAATGTTCCAGACACAACGACGATACGGTGTTGGAGTGTTCAAAGGCGTTCCTTCCATGGGTTAAAATATTCCAACTTGCCCCGGATACTTTCTTTTCTTCTTCATGCCACGTCTTGTATCTTAAATCTAGACTTCAAGTTCAAGCAGTATCCTTGCATCTGGACCACTATCGTGACACCTAACCACGCCTCCAATCGTTTTTGGCTCGGCCACATACCTCCCGCTGCCCAAAATCCAAGGGTTTGGGCAGCAGGTAGAGTCACAGGCGACGGACGCATTGCCACTTCCGCTTTCAAAGATGAGCGATAACCGAGGACAGCTTGAGCTGGGACTCTGCTCGGCTGCAAAGCCGCTCAACCGTCACCTTCCTTCTACCCACGACTTGCCTTTGGGGGGCCCAGGGTCAGGTCCCTCCATCTCATGACAATGGTTTCTTATCTTTGATTTTCATGTTTAGAACAACGAATGAAATGCAAGCATGACCTATCGAGCAGCGTCTACAGGATATCAACCTAGCAGTGCCAAAGTGGATGGATCCCTTTGGAGGTATTTTGATGGACGGTTGTATTCGAAATCTTCCTGTCTTATGCTGAAGCGTTGGCGTCGAGAGGTGTGCGGCGAAAAGGCGGTTTGGAACGGTGGCAGGGGGAGCTGGTCATTTGCGGTCGACAAGACACTTTGACTGTCTAAATGCAATTTAAGCAACGAGATCTTCATGGTGCAATATACAGAAGCCTGGGAGAACATGCGAGTAAATGAGGTCACATGAGCAGAAACACAAGCTGAAATTGTTTGATCGCGACGTTCTTATTCTCCTGATATCCTTCGTTGTTTCTCTCTCTCTCTAGCCCTGTGCTGCTTATGCTTTTCTCAACAGCATCGCAACATGCAGGACGAGCGTTTAAACCCTCCCTATTCAAGTGCACTCAGGCTTCAGCGTCACATCAAGTCCAATCTCGCGCAAACGCTTGATGTTGTTCTGAACGTACTGCGTCGCGACTTCTGGAGCACTTGCTGCAAGATCTAATAATGCGTTTCCATCTTCATTCTTCTCGAGCGAAGTCTCCTTGATTGACGGCAAAGCTTTAATGTATAGAGAACCTCTTTTCATGAGACCAGCTACTAGTCTTGAAGTCCGCCCATCTTCATCTTTAAGAGCAGAATTAAACTCCTGATCCAGAGGACAGAGGTCGTTGTCCATAAGCAGACCAAAGATAGTCTCAGCATTCTGATAGTCATACAGGTAGAGCTTGATGGCAATGTGAATGAGAGTGTCCTTCAGACAATTTTGTGCATTACGCGCTGCACCAGATTTAAGAATAGTCTTCGTCACACATAGATCTCCTCTCTCTAATGAAGAAGCAATAGCCTTGTGCAGTGATGTATTCTCAGAATCATCTCGACTATTGATGTCGCAACCATAAGCCTCCAATTTCTTTATTGTCCTCATCGATGCCTTCTCATACAACTCACATTCATGCACAAGCTGTCGGCGGATGACAGACGCATTGTCAGTCATGAAATGCATTGCGGAGCGATGAGGTGGCAATGCGAGAATTGTTCTTGCATCTCGATTTAACAGAAGTTCGACTAAATAATATGCATGCAGCTCGACAGCCTTGGCAAGACTGTTATAACCTTCGTATTCGGATTGAATGTTTGCCCCAAGATCGAGGAGCACGGAAACAGATTCCTTATCTCGGCACGAGACAGCCCAATGTAAAGGCGGGCCACGTAACCACTCCGGATATAATGCCCACAACTTTCCGGCCATTTTGCTTATCTCCTCTTGAGGAAACATCCCCAATCAATGAAGCGGCGTGCATCCATTGTCATCAACATGATCTTGAGTAGTGTGCCATGCAAATTTCGTTCGCTGGTTGATTGATGGATGCCCGCCCATGCAGGCATAGAGAAGGGGAGTAATTCCATACTCATCACATCCCAAAAGGGTTTCACCTTCAGATCGCTTAGCAAAACTCTCTCCGATTCTCGCCATATCTTCAAGAAGGCACAATAAATGGAAGTAGGGAGTTTACTGAAGAAAAGGTAAATCCAAGGAGGCTTCCACCACGGATACAAGGTCTTCAGAACTGATCAAAGAGAGGTTTTCCGGCGTTGAATCAAGTTCTGAAGTTGATACAGAAGCTCGAAGTAATGGATGAGCGAGGTTCTCTTCATAAGGCGCACGAGACCGCCTGCTCGATATCTTCTGATGCGCTGCGAGTAGTACATCTCCATCGGACATTCAAGAAGATCATCCTCCCATTGTCTAATGTTCATTGTATATGGACCACCACCCGTTTGTCTATCAAGCTAGAAGATGCATTCGATGATACTGAGAGGAAGAGGATGAGATGTTCCGTCTGTTTGTTTCAAAGAGAAGATGAGAGAGTAAATGACCTGATTCACGTTCTTCTCACCGCCAATGCCGTGAGCAGCGCATTGGGAGTTTTGGAAGCAGAAAAAAGTTTGCTAATCCTCTTCGCCGTAGGCGATTAAGTTTATCAAACAATTCTGATAGGCTGATTGTTCGTCCAAAAAAGGATATCGAGCTATGAACTGTTGCCATTAGCTAATTCGCGTTGGTCATTCTAATATCAGCTCACCTCGATTGGCCGTGAGAGGTATTGAGTAAAGAGACGCAGCGATGAAGTGCTGTGCTCGCGAGCTGTTATCGAGTACCTCGCAGATAAAGTTTAAAGAAGATCGATTTTGTGGCTCAAAGGCAAGTGAGCTTCTGAGTGTCGCAGATCATGTGCTTTTCACATCAACGGTCATTGCGACACAGACATCAGATTTTTGAAATCTGTCAAGATGTGAGTCCAAGAGGGCCTTATTGGCGATTTGTAAGTCCCCAAGAGTAGTATCTAAGAGCAGCTCGAGAACAGCAACACCGAATGCTTAAACATCACATTTTATAAGCTGTTTATGATTTAGAGAGCTTGGCAAGGTTAGTATCTTCGGAGGCTTGTAGCACTTGGTTCCAAGATATTCTGCATCCTGGCCGTCGATGATTGCATGGCTAAAGTCTGAAATCTTAGCCTGAAACTGTCGTCGAGGATTTGAAAACACTGAGATATTCTTCAATTTGATATCGCCATGACAGATTCCGCAAGCATGAAGAGCACTGAGTTCACAAGCAATGTTCTGTGCCAAATCCTTGATGAAGTCGAGAGATCTTGGCAGCTGGCAGAAATCCTTAAGAGTTCCATGCCCTGCGAACTCGAGCACCAGAAAGGGTTGGATCTTTGTCCACTCCTAAGTTGTCTTCTTCGTCCTCATCCATGTCTCTTTCATCTGTGTTGAATTCGTACTGCAGGATGTTAAGAATATTCTCCTGTGTTCTGAGTGATGAATGAGACAGAATTAGGAGCTCGCGATTGACAGCTTGCAACTGCTTGAGCCGAAATTCTTGCTTGTGTGCATAAAAAGCGGGATCTGCGTACGATGAAGAGCCTGCCGGCAGTTTGACAGCCACTGGCACTCCGACGGGATATCCGCTTTCCTGGAGAGTCTTGAGTTTGCTTTGGCAGACTTGGTACGATGTTCCTCGAGCAAAGAGCTTCAACCTATCAGTGTCTGCTTTCCAGGCCAGATTGAGCTCCCAGCTCAACGTACTCGCCCATAAGCACCGCAGCCTTATCCATGCTGCACAGCTGTCCAGTCAAAATCGTCGATAATCCAAGATCCCTTGAAGTCTTCGGCTCGAAGGCTATCCGATCGAAGCTGCGTGAATTGACATAGCCGCTCGGCTGTGAAGGCTGGGCGTGCGACTGTCACAAAGCCAAATAGCTTGCCTGCGAACTCTGACTAAGCCTAGATGGTCGTGGTACCTCAAACGATGATCGACTGCCAGCAATTGAGAATGCTCTAATCGTGGGCACCTACCGGTGCCCACGATTAGTAGAAACGTGCAGCTCGCTAACGTGACGAATGAGAAAGGGTTCAGGATCTACAGTGATGAGGAAATGGCGAAGGTTGTGGACAGGTTGCCTGCGAATTGATGGGGGGGTGGGTAATGGTAGTGCAATTTAAGACCTGCTATTTGACTCGCTGCGACCATGTGTGCACTCTCTTGATCCTCCCATTTCCTTCTTTGCTCTTCTCAAGTCTAGCAAGCGACTTTGAGACTGTCGCTGACTCCTCGCTGGCTTTCCGTCCTGCGCTTCTAATAATCCTGTTATCAAGCGAGTCGCACAACGCCGCCGCTTTCTGCACTATCTCTTTGGTCACGTCCTTCCACCCTTCTTCAACGCTTCGTGATCTCGCAACAATATCAAACGCGTGTCCAGCCCAAGCACCGCGGTATAATTCTGGGCCAGGCTGATAGTCAGATCGGTTTCGATGAGAATCTGGTGACCAGAGCACCTGCATCAGCAGTGCATCATCCAAGCGCAGCCAGGTTGAAGCGTCCGGATGATCAATGTGGCATTCAGGGCTGCTAGCCTGTGGGCGAACAAGGCAGACGTACTCCTTCGTCTTAAGATCGCGGAGGATCCAATGCATTGAGTCCTTGACCGAGTTGCCGAAGGAAGTAGCACCATTCAGCTGTTTCTTCAGCAGCTCAACTTTGTCGGTCGGGATGACCGCCACCGCAGCCATGTTCTCAGGGAGCAGATCAATGCATTTCGCAAACGCCTCCCGCCAGCTCTCCGCAGAGCTCTGAGCAGACCGGTGGTATGAAGCTACAGCGTCCCAGTTAAACCTGCGGGCGAAGGGCATACGCCCCGGCTCATGTACTGACTTGACAGCGGAATTGTCCTCGATGAAATTCTCCGGCAAGCAAGTCAGCCATGTGCCTGTACACGCTAGCTCAGCACCAGCCCAAGCGGCAGTATCCTTGCTCCGATGATCTTGCGAAATGCGGCGGAGAATATGTCGCCAGAGCGTGCTAGAAGCTAGGCCAAGAGCGATGGAATCGGACTTAGAGTCGCTGAGATTTTCCACGACGATGGCAAGGATCTCAGCGGGCTGCGACTCGAGAAGGGATAGCTCGGTATTGCGGTTTGCGAGCTCAGCTGCCGGGTCGATACTGTGGCAAGTAGTCGCTACCGGTTTGGCAAGCTTTTCCCATGCTCCCCATCTGTGTTGAGGGTTGAAGAGAAGGTTCTCAGGAGAGTCAATTTCGAGCGCATTCAATGAATCAAATGGGTGTATTTGATGAAGTTTGGGGACGAGCAACTGCCATCGCTGCGACGAGCGGCATGTTTGATCGACGCCTGGGGGGCACATCTTCCTACAATACCAGATGGCCTGATACGAAGATAATAATATAGGACATACAGTAGAGAAATGTCTGGTGAGGTTCACGTTAACATGCCTTGCGGGTTATGGATCATGTGGGAAGTTGGAGGGGCTGCTGCCTAGTTTCAACCCCGCCCTGTATCATAATCTTCGAACATTGCTTGCTGATGACCTCTAGCCAATGGATAAGATAGCCAAAGAGTAAGAGCCTACTACTACTCCGGCTCCTCGCTCTTATACGGTCTTGTTAGCCAAATTTTACGACGCGGCCCTTACATAGGTCGGTAAGATTACGAAAATATCAAAAGTCACGCCGATACGATCGAACATAGAGGGAGCCTACATCATCTAACACAGACTCTCGCAATCCATTCTCCACCAATAGCTAGGAGGTGGCCTACAAATGTTTAGGACGTTACAGATTAAAAGCTGCAATGCAAGTACAATGAGAAATTATAGCTGTCCAAGAGCTTGTGCAGCCACAACATGTGGGCATAAAGACGCTTTTTGTTATTTTCATTGCTGATATGTGTGAGATCTGCATCTAATTTCAGGGTTTGGGAGAGGCTCATGTTCCTGGCCCGAGTATTTAGTCTCGTCATACATGGAAGAACTACCAAGAGGTTCCCTGGGTCCGTAGCCTTATTCGGCAATCCGAATAGAGACTCTGCAAAAAGTATATCCGGTGCTGCAACGTGAGGCTGAAAATCCCTATGCGTTACCCCCCGGGCCCAATTTCTCAGTCAGAGTCCAGCTGAACGTTGAGAAGACGAGAATATGTCACAAACGTTGCGACTACCGGCTCATTAAACTTGGGCTTCACCCATGTAGCCGTGTTGCGGCGTGCGAAGCGGTTGAAAGAAGTTAGTGTAAAGATACTCCATCTCTATACCAGATGGATCCGGAAACGCCAGTGAACCAGGAAACACTGGTCCCCGGAAAACCAGAGCCAGATGCACCAGCGAACGAGTCCAATCCTTAGCGCTATTAGTATAAACCGCTCACGGACAATGAAATCCGCCTGGTCAGGCCATAGACCCAACCACGTATTAATCAATCTACCGAGGCCTTAGACCCCATTCTCTATGTCGAGATCGTGCACTCGTCCCTAACGACCCTCTCCCCTCTAGCTTATGAAGCCGTATCTTGCATATAGGGCAGCCCAATCCAACCCCACACTGTATCGACTATTTTGGGCTTTATATCTTAGTCTCGCGCAGCTTGATCCGAATCCTCGATGCTCTACTCACCCGGTCTTCTGGCGCCAAATCTTTGCTATGGATAGCCCAACTCTGCATCGACCAGACAAACCGGGCGGAGAAGAGCCGTCAGATACTCTTGATGCGGCAGATCTATGCGTCTGCGGCGCGGGTGCTGGTCTGCCTAGGGGACATGTGGGATGTGTTTGCGCTGGCTGATGCGCGGGTGTTGGATGCGGAGTCGGTGCAATTTAGGCGGATGCTGGCCGCGGTGATTGAGGAGCGGGTTTTCAGCCGGGTCTGGGTATATTAAGAAATTGTGGCGACGACGGAGGTGATGATTTTAGGGAACAATATTGATGAGGAGGAGCAATTTGAGGCAAAGTGAAGGGCATTGATGCATAAGCTTGAGAATGCTGACCTCTTCAAGACCGTAATGCGGGCGGAGAAGATGGTGAGCACGAGTCTTAGGTTGGAGAGGATTAATTTGCTTGTGAACGACCGCGAGCAACTGGAGAGGACGGGTCAATAGGACTGGATGCTACTGCTGGTCTAAGCGCAGGGGAAGTTGGAGTGCACAGACGCTCGGGACAAAGTTGTTACTATGACTACGTTTTAAGATTTTTACCGCAAGACATCCGATATGTATCAGATGACGACGTTTACGCTATATCGTATTACGACTAATTCTTTGATTAGTACTTCCCATGCGCTTGATATATCCGTGGCTCTTTCAGATCGCTGGCACCGTCCGGGATTTGACGATGTGCCCTTATGGACGCCTGACTTCTCACGACGCACTGGACTCCGATCTTTCTACTGGCCGCTGCAACGCACCGGGTTCAATGCTGCTGCCAACTATTCTCATAAGTTTATTGAGACCCAAGACGAACGGCGCTTGCGGGTCATGGGACGTAAGATAGACAAGATTTGTTGTTACCTCGAACATAGTTTTGAGGAGAGGGAAAGCATCGTCGACGTGGGTTGTACTCTCCGTTCCTTGGCACCACCAGGTCTACCTTTTGCAGACAGAAAATGATGAATCTCCAATACCACAGTCGGATCAGCACGGCGTCTTTCTCACTTTGCTGGCAGCTATGACAGCTGGATTCTCTTCTTCAACAAGCTTCACAGAGGATACAATCCTCGGGAAGCCACCAAAGTGTTATTATAAAGATATTTATGATATCTGCGCTTATCACGACATGATCATTGAAGGGACTTACGAGCCCCCCGGTACCCGCACGTCCCCAACGGATCAAATAATCCCGACTTTGGGCGAAGTGTGCGGAAGTTGGCAGAAGGCACTCTCGAAATTTTCATTGTGGGCAGGAATCTGCTCCAGTAGAAGAATTGTGTTTGGTGAGAAAGCACCTGGAAAGAATCGAGCCATTGGACTGGTTCCAAGCGGCGCAAAAGGGGATGATTCCGTCTGGATCCTACATGGCTCCAAGGTACCCGTAGTACTGCGAAGGCTCGGACGGTATTATCGTGTGATCGGACACTGTTACTGGGATGGATGGATGTACGGCGAGAAGGTAAACTGAGAAGAAAACGCAGGTCAAGCAATCGATCTTGTTTAAACAGACCGGCGAAGCCAGAAGGTACTAACTACCACCATTGCAAAGCTCTATCCCGCATGCTTTTCAAATGAAATCAACAACAAAAGAAATACATTTTAGAAACAGAGACAAGCGAAAAGGGGAGGAGACATGCAAATGACGGAGAAAATCAACATGACGTGCATAAATAAAAGACTCTTTCCGCTAAGACCAGTGGCCCTCTAACGAGTGAATCGGTTGAAATGTGTTCAGAGATACTTGCAACGCCCCAAGTGGCCGCCTTCCAGTCGCCTTCAACGGAATCGATAACAATTAACGCTGGGAGGGTGACAACGTAAACAAGAGCTATCCCTTTGAGCACTTCTGCGCTGTACGAAGTAATGGTGCGGTAAATACTGTTAGAGCGAATGATCAGTCGGGCTTGGTCAGATGCTGAACAGGTGAGTTACCTCCGTAGGTGGGCACGGCCTCTTTCTGCGACGAGGTTGCAAGAAGAGTCCGACCCACCGACATCGTCTATTCCATCACTATTTGATTCACTGGCGCCTGCATCTTCAGATTCTCCGCTTTCAGCTTTAGTGGGTGTACTTACTGCTCCAGCAGCTGCACCTAGTGCTGGAGGAGTGGCGTCGCGTATGAGGTGAGGTACGACTGCATTTGGTCCGAAAATGTCTCAGTCCCGGTCATATAGGACACGGGGTCTGCAGAGGGCTCATCTTTCAAGTCCAAAGTCCTTATTTGTACGTTGGCAGCTTGAGTGCCCGGCGGTGAACGTTCCCTAAAAACCCTTCCCCTCTCACTTGTTCATATGGATGGTGTAGTCCACACTTACGGGCTGTCACGGACGTTTCGCTGATGGACTGCGGCCGCCTTTCGAGGTTTTGGTTTGCTCTAAATTCTAATAACACCTTCACTGTTTCGAAAACCTCGTCAGGACGAGGATGAGACGCCCCTCCACCGACATTAATTCTAGATTGAGTAAGATAACAGCCTGATTCTAGAGGCGAAGGGCCTTACTTACAGCAGCGCATGGTGAAGGGGTGTCATTGCACTCGCATCTGTCGCATCAACGTCTGCACCTTCATTCAGAAAATACCCTGCACAACTCCAAAGTCCTAGGCCACATGACACATGTAGGGGAGTCAGCCTTTTCGTTGAATCCACCAAGCAATTTTGCAGATTGCTGATACGTCTGGAAATGGTACGAGCAACCTTTTCGTGTCTCGCAAGAAGTGCGAACAAAAGCGGTGTCATCCCCTCTCGGACTCTGGCCTCAGGATCGGCTCCGAATTCCAGCAACAATTTCACCATGGGAAGATGCCCCTCCCAAGCCGCCAAGTGAAGAGGCGTTGAGTCAGCTTTTGGCCCATTTCCATAGCTTCTTGGCTTCTCTACCGTGGCATTAACGTCTGCTCCTAGGTGAAGCAGTTTGCGTGCTGTAGATCCACGACCATGTTTCGCAGCCCAGAATAGAGCACTGCATCTTCGATGTTTTATGTTGTAGCGATACAAATAGTCATCGAAGAGATGGTACAATCGCCTACTGACGCGGATCAAACAATTGATATCTTGCTCCTTGTCCAAGTGTTCGACGATCTCGATTATGATCTCATTGGGAAGACTGAGGAATGCCGTTGTCGACAGAGGCATTTTGCACTGCTAGTTTCACGTCGTAAAGCATCCAGATGGAAATAGCTCGAGGCGCGCAAGTAGATGGAGGCTGTTACTAGTGGGATCATAAATAAACGGGTTTTTTGGCGGTCAAGGCATACTGATGAGGAGGTCTCAATGGTGGTGGATTGCTGAGGAAGAAAGACGTGGGCAGGCGGTCCCTATTTACATGCTTGGTAACTCTCGCCCTATGCCGCTCAGCCCTATCTGTGCTCTTTCAACGTCTTCCCAGTCATCTAGGTGGAAGCAGTGGACTTTGATATGATACATGTATCCTTTCAAATGAGCAGCCATGGAGCCTTCACCAGCACAACAGGATCCACGCAATGACGACATTAACTTCGTCCGCGACAGCGTCGCAGCGCAATCATTCAGCGAATATCTTGCCCACACAGACACTGATGTGGAGGACTCGGGTTCATAACCTGGTCAGCTTGACCGGACTGCTACCAGGTATCGATGTCGTAGACATTTTCGATCTCCCTAATGATGCTGAGGAGGGATATGGTGGGCCATTCGAGGAGTAGGGGATATGGGGAGTTTGCGCTTTAGGGGGGGTTTGGTTGGATGGGGGGAGGGGAGGTCAATTACTGTACCCTAATGTAGGTCTAGAACTCTCTGGGTAATAGATGATATTGCCACATCTGACAAAGTCATCGAGGAGTGATGGAACATTCTTAGATATGTAAAAGAAACGGGAACGTTTCGATGATGGGTGAGGAGGTTTGGTAGTTATTAAACCCAGCTGGAAAACTGTAATAGCTCTACCACCGCCTTCTGTTCATTTAGAATCGCCCAATATAGTGGCGTCCAGCCGTTACAATCCTCTGAATTTATCTCAATATCGTCTCGCTCGATCAGCATCTTTACTATCGTCTCGTGCCCGTGTGCGACCGCCCAAAATAGTGGCGTCCAGCCGTTATAATCCTTCGAATTTATCTCAACATCGTCTCGCTCGATCAGCAGCTTTACTATCTTCTCATGCCCCAATGCAGCCGCCCAAGATAGTGGCGTTCGGCAGCTATAATCCTTCGAATTTACCTCAACATCATCTCGCTCGATCAGCAGCTTTACTATCGTCTCGTGTCCATATTCAGCCGTCAAAGATAACGGCGTCCGGCCGTTATCATTTTTCGAATTCATATCAACATCTTGCTCGATCAACAGCTTTACTATCTTCTTGTGCCTCAATACGACCGCCCAAGATAGCGACGTCCAGCCGTTATGACCCTTCGAATTTATCTCAACATCATCTCGCTCGATCAGCAGCTTTACTATCGTCTCATGCCCACGTTCAGCCGCAAGAGATAGTGATGTTCGACCGTGTCTATCTTTCGAATCCGTCTCAACATCATCTCGCTCGATCAGCAGCTTTACTATCGTCTCGTGTCCATATTGGGCCGCCAAAGATAGTGATGTTTGACCGTAATCATCTTTCGAATCCGTTTCAATATCGTCTCGCTCGATTAGCAGCTTTACTATCGTCTCATGCCCACGTTCAGCCGCAAGAGATAGTGATGTTCGACCGTGTCTATCTTTCGAATCCGTCTCAACATCGTCTCGCTCGATCAACAGCTTTACTATCGTCTCATGCCCATATGCGGCCGCCCAAGATAGCGGCGTTCGGCCATCATTATCCCTCGAGTTTATTTCAACATTATCTCGCTCGATTAGCAGCTTTACTATCGTCTCGTGTCCCTTTCCGGCCGTCAAAGATAACGGCGTCCGACCGTCATCATTTTTCCAATTTATATCAACATCTTGCTCGATCAACAGCTTTACTATTGTATCATGTCCACTTTCAGCCGCAAAAGATAAAGGCGTTCGCTGAAATTCATCTTTCGAATTTATCTCAACATCGTCTCGCTCGATCAACAGCTTTACTATCGTCTCGCGTCTATATCTGACCGCCCAAGATAGTGACGTTTGATCATGATTATCTTTCGAATTCGTCTCAACATCGTCTCGCTCGATCAACAGCTTTACTATTGTATCGTGTCCACTTTCAGCCGCAAAAGATAAAGGCGTTCGCTGAAATTCATCTTTCGAATCCGTCTCAACATCATCTCGCTCGATCAGCAGCTTTACTATCGTCTCGTGTCCATATTGGGCCGCCCAAGATAGCGGCGTTCGATCGTTCGCATCTTTCAAATCCGCCTCGACGTTATCTAAATTAAGAATAGCGCTCACAACAGTAGAAAGACAATATCTCGAGGCAACATGTAAGAGCGTTGTGTTCAAGAGGGGGCACTCGGCGACAACTGTGAAACCTTCGAATACTTGAGATATATGAATCCAGAGTTGCAACAATTTACTTGCCGAATAAAAGAAAACAAGAAGATCGTCTTGAGACATGTTCTTCTTTTCTACCTCTTTTGCATGCGAAACCCAAGACGTGATAGCGTACTTCAAAAGGGGAAAGTCAAATTTGAGATTCTGACCATATGGACGAGTCTGATTACTTATTTCCTTCATGACTATATATCTGATGCAAGATCTTGATAGTTGAAAGTGTGCACGACCAACCGCGGTTTCCGATGAATGCTTGTCCAAAATCTGTAGTCCGCTTCGAATAAGATAATCCTTGACGAATTGATGGATAAATTGCGCAATCCATATATTCTCATGTTGCTTGGCTTCAGCAAGACCTCTGGAGAGATGTCGAATTCTTTTCTTCATCTGCTCATCGGTCTTCGCATAACCGCATTCTTCTGCGTTTTGGCAGTCGCCAATGCTTTGGTATGGCGTGTTCGCATCGACGATAGTTGCGAAGCGCAGCTCTTTCAAAGAAAGTGGCCGTAATGCGAAACATATCCATTGCATTAAGCGCAGTGAGTGAGGCAAATCTTCATCAAGAATTCCTTTAAGCAGCTCTTGATACAGCTCTTCCAGTTCTGATGGTATAGCTTGTATGCGTCTCTTGATGGTCTTCAAAGGATAGCCGTTTCTGCAGAGGTCGACGACTTCAGAGAGAACAAGCACGGTCCATTGAAAATTTCCAAAAGATCTTCGAACAACCTCATCTCGAATCACTTCTGCCGTTTCCTTATCCTCAACAGCGTTCTCGATGGTATTCTGAATATACAATTCTATATCATCATGGTTTTCGTCCTCGATACAGACTTCAAGCCCTTTTCCCAAGGCTACGTCAGGATAGTGTCGGCAAGAGAAACATATACTGAGAGAAGCATTAGTGAAAGCAACCTCGTTCATAAGGCGCCTAAAATATCCAACTAGATTGCTGGCTGCTGCTTTTCCACATTCGTCGAGAGCATCAACATATATTCGCATTTTATAAGTCTTCGCTGCACCTGCGACATGAATTTTGAAGAAGTCTTCTAAATCTCTTTCATGCCAATGCCACTTTTTCCCTATCTCTCCCTGTGTTTCACACCTTTTTTGGAAGATCGAGCTGAATTTCAAAAGTAGTTCAGGAACCTGCTGTAGAATTTGGTGCAACAAAGATCGAAACAAACCGAGGGGGCTCTTCTGAAGCACAGAGCCACGGGCATGGAAGAAAAAGGAAGCGAACACTATCTTATGGCTTGCTCGTTCATCGGTCGCAAGCACATGTCTTACTAGTGTCGACTTTCCAGCTCCTGGCTTTCCTTTTATCCAGAGCAACCCATGCCGTCGATTAACCCTTCCAAATAGTTTGAATGTTTGAAGAGCCACTCGCAAGTCTTGTCCTCTGGATCAGATATGTCGTTCATACGCCGGTTCATATCCTCAAAGAAGAGAGATTGCTGACAATCTTTGAATAGAGTCAGAAAAAGTACAAGTTAAGTGATAAGTAGTCACACCTTTTTCTTCTCGTGTCATTTCATTTGACGTCTTAGATCTGATTATGACTAGTGCTGTATTAGTTACTTCATGCTTTTCTATCAAAGCGTGTCAGAAAGGATCACAAACGTTGATTTTTCTCCTTGTTCATTCGAGATCTGATTGTCGAAACTGCAGAGTTTACATAGCTTTTTAGAACATGGCACACTTTAGAATAATCGCTACGATCATTCTCTGAGAATTTAACCATCGTAGAATGATCTCCTTTTAAAGAGATTTTATATTCATTAGTTGTTTCCCAAGGTCTTTCACGAGTTGCTGAGTCAAAGCTAACGAGCAATACATGAGGGTCGCAGCGAGACCAATTTGATTCGCTGTCCTTCGGAAGCGTTGGCATTATACTTTCAACTTAGTTGTAAATTGAACCACTTACCTGACGTACTGTTGGCGACTTTTTTCTTTCATAGAAGTAAGTAATCTTGGAATCAGTGTAATCAAACGCCTTACAGAATTCATCATGGTGTCGAGATCTTAGTCGATGACCGAGCTGTTGATCCAGCAGATTTAATGTAAAGCGCTGGGGTAAGTCTCCAATCATAGCTGCAAGCGCGTCAACATCCATGCCTTGACTTGGTACGTCAAAGAACAGTGCTCCATAAGTAGATCGAAAGTTTAGCCTATCGTTTGGATCATTGCTATCTTTCATGCTTATCATAGCCTTTTGAGACGTAATTAGTAGAAGCAGAGTATACTATCTCAAGAGAGACGCACCTCCTTGAATATCAAGCCCCCAAGGCTATGTATGGCATTGGTGCTTGATTTGCCTTTGTTAAAAAGTATTCGTTAGCAGATTCAATATATACATTAGCGAGATGCCAACCTTTGTTTTCTGGCGTAGAATGCGCAGATGCTGTCTGAAATCCTCTGCAGCTTCGTAAATATCCCCAATGTCATCTTTGTCTAGTAGGTTCGACTCGTAACCGTAGATCCAGAGGCGCAGTTGACTAAATTGTTTGAGCAAAGAATCTCTCAGCCACATGTAGGAGCTTTGGGGGTTTCGAAACCAGCCGAAAGCATGGCCTCCCCAGCCATGTATTGCAATGCAACTGGAAATCTCAGTAAAGATTATTCTTGGAGTTCATGATGTCCGTACTCTATAGTGTGTGTCACCTGCACTTCTGCCGGCGATAACGGAGTGAAAACGTTGAAATGCTCATCAATATGTATTTGCTGGCATCCGTGCTCGTCGTTATCATCGTTCGGTAGATCAATATCCCAATCTTTCAAAATTTTGCCTTTCAAAGTTTCGGGTAAGAGCGCCGGTCGAAAATTAAGTGAAATCGTCGCAACTTTATACTGCAGTTCCTGTTCATCTACTGCATCAAATGCCAACGAGTGAATCTTGACCTCGTTTCCGACTTCAAGGTCGAGGTTATTAGCGATCATCTGTCGCAGTCGTTGCTTGTCATATCCTTTAGGGATCTTTGTCACTCGTAGTGTCTTGTCCCAAACTTGCTTGTGGGATTTGATGTACGCCTTTGCACGTCCGGACATGAGTCCTTCATCTGCTTTCCTCTACAGATCGTTAGAGACTGATAAGAATGGCTGCTGAACACACCTTTCGTTGACTTAGAATAGTAGCCTCTTCACTGGGCAAGGAAGCGCTCTCCTGAGTCATGGTGATCGATGGTTTCAATGCCCGGAGTCTGAAACAATCTTGGAGATGAGAATTTGAAGCCGCCTTGACGAAAGACAGCTAATCAAATTGTTGACTTTGCAGAAAGACTCCAAAGTCTGTAATAGCTCGAGGTGTTGCGTTCAGCCTCGCGACCCCACTCACCACATTTGAATAGCACGCTGTTGGACAGGACTTGTCCTGTCCCTAGGAGTAATCTTTTGCCCACCGCATGGTCAAGTGGTAAAAGGCGCAAATAGTTCGACCCACTACCTCCTGATGCTCTCAAGCGATACCATCTTTCGGATACGCGGTCCTTAAATACGATATCATTGACATATATGTATGATCATCGATTCTTTCCCATCTCGAGTTGAAAGCTCTCAACCCACAGCCTCGATGGCTGCATATGTTTCCGCTAGTGATGTTCTATGAACAGTAAAAATGGTCTCCAAGGTGGTACCTGATGTATTGTAGAACGGGCAGAGTAAGGGATACCCGTATCCGATTGTCGCAGCATCTTTCGATCGTGGACGAACTTGCGGATTAGCGGAACAAGTACGTTAGTTGGCTAGTAAGCGGAGGCTTGGATAAAAACGACGAGGATGAGCTCATCGAGGCAAATAAGTATTTCGAGGAGAGCAATCTGCCCAATCCCATGACCACTGAAGACCGCTTGAGGAAGCTGGCTCCCCATGGTATGACACGTCTACTGCTCGAAGCTTCGCCCAAAAGACGGCGGCGGCATCACTAGGGGGGGATGGCGTTAGAAATGAGGTTATACAGGAATCTATTGAAATTTTGACTCTATATCTTCATGCCTTCATAATTTGACGACAGCGAGATTGACCTGTAATCTTCGCTATTTACTATGGCAACCGGAAGAGAAACACTAAAAGTCCCCTTGATGGCTTGTATTAGCGTAGCTGAAGCTGACCATTGCGCCTTGCGAGAAGAACGTATCTTCGGAACAAGATTGGCTTTCTTATCTGCAGTACTTATGCTGCCAGCGCGGTCGGATGCTGGGGTCCATTGACTCTGAGCAGGCAGAAAATATCCCCGAGGCCTGTTTCTAAAAGGGGTAGCCTCTTGCTGACAGCCACGGTCAGAGTCATTCACTCTAGATGACATGTCATACTGCAAGTAATGACAACAGCAGCGAATGGTTTGACATCATATCTCAAGGCGTTTGCATCAGATTCAGGCGTCCTTGGTCATCTTTCTGCCATAAGCATTCTTTCTTTTTCGCGAAGTCTCTCGCACTCGAGCATTTTCTTCCGGTATTTTGGGCACTACAATATCAGCAATGTGTTTTCAGTCATGTCGGATGACATTTTGGGGGATTCATCCCATCCGTGCTATTACTACTTTGAAGGCGTTGACAGAACTGGTCTCGTACATAGTCACATAGTGAAATAGATTTGAAATTTGGCTGAAACCATTCTAGCGACTATTAAGTGTGGAAGACTGTTTATAAACGTTGCTCTGCTCTTCCCTCGTCTCGACCCTTATCCTTTCATGCAAGCAGTCAATACTACCATGTCAGACATCGTGGTGGCATGCAAAAACTGCCATAACCTTCAATGTCAGCTCAACGAAATGATAGACTATATTGCTCGATTGACCAAGAGTGAGTTGTGGAATATCGCTCTCTACCGCGAGCAATTCCATAAGCAAGAACGGGAGTACGAGAAAGATCTTCAAAAAATCGATGCCGACGAGCAGAAGAGCTACGAAGATCAAACAGTTACGAAACTAGAGATAGCGGAGCAGAGTCTTGCTCACGAATTCAAGTGCCACCGAAACACAGAGAAAACCCTCCGAGACACGAAGGAAGCCCTCGCGTACGAACAGGCGAGGAACACGAAATTATTTGCCATAATTCAAAATGCTCTTCAGCAAACGCTTAAGGAACTGAAGGAGGGCGAGGGAGAATGGGATGATGGTAACAGGGAATTGAATGTTGAATGAGGCTTCGGAGTTGTCTACAATCAACCCTGGTTTTGATTGAAGGCTTTTTGTTCGGAGAATCATAATGTTTTGTTTAAGGTGATGGGACACACACAGTCCAAGGCTAGCCCGACATATGCTAGATTTATTATTCTAAGATGCATCATCGTTAGGGAACGAGACCATCGTGGGTTTGGAGGCGATTATTCATGTTCAGGACCAAGCATTAAATCTGCTCTGCCGCTCCATGTTTCATCCGTTTCATGATGAGTATCTTCTATAGCTGACACTACCTTATGTATGATGACACAAAGCTGCTGTATGTACGCCGGGGGAATGTCCCCGGCTCTCCTATCGTTGGCCCAGGGCTCTGCCCCCTGCGGACAGTCCCATGACAACGTCGCCGATTGAATCTTGCATCAAGCGCGCTGGAAGAGAGTTCAATGAGATTTCGCCGTTGCCATTTGGCATCACCATACCATTAGCGCTGTCTTCAGCAGCTGCAATATGCTTCGATGGTCTCAACTTTGACGTATCTCCGCGTATCACAACATCTACTTCATCTTCGATCTTGTAGGTGAGTGTGCACTCTGTCTGACGAGCTCTAGCCGAATGGCGTGTGATCTGCAACCCCCCCAATTTTGTGGCTTGGTCCTTGGTCCTTGGTCCCCGACCAAGTCTACTTACTCCGCTCAGTACCTAGATGGCAGTATAAATTACGGCCTTGAGGGTTCCTTTTCGGGAATGTCAAACTCCTCCCTTGTGTGCTACATTTCTGGTTGAGCGGAGGGGGCAAAATGAAGAGGCATCGCGACATCCTTGTTGCCCACTCTGGCCTTTGTCGCCCAGCAAATTGGGAGACGGCACGTCATACCATATGCGCGCTGCAGTTGTTGCTATCTCAAGACGTAAAGTGTCTGCCATCGTGTTGAATGCCCAGAATTTGATACACTGCTTTCATGGAATATCATTCATCGTCTCATCTTTAGCCCGATCTTCTAGCGATGTGGAAAACGCTTTTCTTTGATGGTTTTCTAAGGTTAGGTAGAGGGACGCTAAATATATGACGTCGAAGATGTTTAACAAGGTTGAACCTTTCAGCTCAATGTAGACCCTCTGAATGCATCGTTTGTTGATATTGAAGATGAACCTTGCTGGCATGAAACGAAGCTTGACGACGGTCGTAAAGACTGCGATAACGACTGAAAGCTGATACAGAGCCAGTTGCTACTGATGTGATGTCAGATTTCGGAATGATCTTGTTGCTTTCTTCTATGGGGGGAAATAGAGCTGGCTATATAGCTGCCTGCCTAGTGCGGGAATATTTTAATCATTTCTAGGTTTCCACAGAAGCCTAGAAGGCCTAGAGCTTCATCAGGCTCCAGGTGCTTACAATGACTACAGTACACTTCGTCATCGGCTTGTTCCAGTGAGTGAATTGTGACACTACAACAACCTCATTGAAACAGGGGATTGTACGGAAAACACCTTCATAGATAGCAGCGAAGAGAATACATAACAGCGCAACATCGCCGGCCAGAGATAGAACGGCAGCCACAGACAATCTGGCAACGGACTTGACCGATGCATTCATCAGCAACAAAAAGCGGCGATTCTCAACTTCTTCCTCAGCACTTTGGGTGTCGATCACTTCTACACAGGGAATATTGGGTATGGATGTGGCAAGCTCTTCATCGCTGAAGGACTTGAATTTTGGTGGCTTGTGAATATCTTTCACTGAATGTCTGGAGGTCGGTATGGGACAAGGGAATGTCCTATAAAGTGAAGGATCGAGTAATACTAAGCCTAACATCTCTACCTAAGGTAACCTCGACCGCAAGGCAAAGAGCCGAGAACAAAGATGGTCAATAGGCTGAGGTCTTCTATTGCTTGAACAAACGCAAGAGACTTGATAGTGCTAGCACGCCACCGATGTTCTTTGCGTAACATTCCTGGAAGATATCCAAAGCAGGTTGTTCAAGTAATCTGGCCGATTCAAGGCTGCGCTCAAGTTTGTTCCCGTGGGTGAAGTCCACCAATGTTTTAGAATATTTACCAATCATATATCATAACCGAAGAAGTAGATAGATATCCCGCAGTTAAGGCCAAAGCCGCAAGCTTGAGATACAATTTCTCAGTCCCTGAACCAAGTATACCAGACAAAATGCAGAAGTATAGCGCTTCAGCCATCAGGAAAGTTTCCAAGAAAGGGCGTTCAAGCTGTTGTTCGTCGTCATATGAACAGAATGTGCATGCAATATGGTTTTCGACTTCAAGGACAAGTGGTTCTGCGAAGTTTGTGTTCCATGTCACCCTACTAGAATATCCAATCTTCTATCCAGTACAGCTCTGCAGTTTGGACAGGTATTATGATCCTTCAGCCACGGAACAATACAGCTCTGATGAAATCTGTGTTTGCAAGATAATTGAAGGAGTTTTCCGGTGGACAAGTGGTCAAGGCAAACAAGACACTCATCTTGCTCATCAGTCCATGTCGTAGTAGGATCAACGAGTTGTTGAAGTCGTTGATTTAATTGATCAATGTGCTCGTTCGTGTGATACCGTGTTGCCAATACCCCGAGCATGCAAGCGGTCCGGAATTTCCCACAAGCTTCCGCGATCAGGGCGCAACGATAAAGGCATTTGGCCTTCTTTTGGAGTTCCACTTTCGTGGCTGAGGGAAAAAGTTGTATGCAAGAGGATAGAGTCGGTTTTGCTTTCAAGTGCTGGTTCAGTTGTATGTAGGCCTGTAAAATGTTTGAGAAGCAGTCAAGAGATGACCCGCGCCATTCATCGGCCTTCGTTACAACACTCTCCCACTCCGATAGCGAAAGCAGAGCGGAATGGTAGAGGTTTATCGCCCGCTCATATCTACCTTCCTTGTATCTTTCATTTCCTTGAAGTCTGACAAACTTGGCGAACTGTAGAAGAAACTTCTCAGACATGGTACTTGACGGTATATGATCATCAATGTCGCTCCTAGCTTTGTTGAGCTTGTCGGAAGAGTCTTTCAGCTTCCAGCGAAAATTCGTCAATGTAATCATAGGTGAACGGTTACGACAGTTCAACCATGTAAGGAAGCCGACGAGCAACTCTCTGTCTTGAGGATATTCCGCCTTGAAAAATCGAGTTCCGGTCGTCTTCTGGTTGTAAACACAGCTTATCTGAATATCTGCATCGCAACTTTCCGGCTGGATTCGACCTTCGAACGTCGCGTCTTCATGTTCCGACACGAAACCAGTGACGAGGATTATCATGCTGTCGATGATAACGAAAGATGCAATGATAACAAGAGAAGAATAGTGATGTGTTGGAATTTCAGGTGTGATTTGGTTGGTAATCTCCGCATCCATCCTGTTGGAAACGGGGTAGTCTTCAGCACCACATCCGCACTCAACCCCTTCCCACTCTCCCCTTTCCATGGCACCGTATCCACAATATCCCTCCCAGCGCTCATCTCCGCCAATCCATCGTCCAATTCCCGCAACGCTTCCGCCGCACCCCGTTCCTCCCCAACCTGGAAGAACTGAACGCCAATTTGCCACGCGGGCGCATCCCAGCGGTCGAGCTTCTTGGCCGCGGCGATGATGACGCTCTCAACGTCGTCGGACGCGACGCCGTCGGTGATGACGATGATGTTGAGGGGCTTGACGTCGTCGGCGCCTTTGCGCTCGAGGGCGGCGAGGTAGGGTTTCAGGACGGCGTTGAGGCGGGAGCCGGTCGGAGTGCCGCCACGGGGGCGAACGGAGTGAAAGATGGCGTCAACATCGGCGGCGCGGGTGATGTTTTTGTACTCGCTGCTGTCTTTTTCGTTGAGGAAGTAGACGTCGATGCCGTCGGCGTCGTGGGCGGTGCAGATGGGCGTGATGGCTTTGAGCGCTTGCGCGGTTTCTTTCCAGGAGCGGCCGGCCATGGAACCCGAGTCATCGATTAGGAAAACGGTGTCGAAGGTGGAGAGGAAGGCGTAGGGGTTGTCGGCTGTGGTGGACATGGCGCCGGTTATGGGGGTGTCGACCGCGGGCGGTGAGTATGAGGGAGGAGGTTCTGCTGGGGTGGTGGAAGATGGGTTGGTTGGCCCGTTGGGGCGGCGGGTTGAGGGCGAGGGGTTGGTAAAGGCGGGAAGTGAATTTGGCTTTGGGTTGAACATTTTTGAGTTTCTTTGAGTTTTGCTTCTCTTGAAGAAACTCGACACATGTTCAAGACCCATCTTGTTGTTTGATGAAGGAGAAATGATGTTGAAGAAGATAGAAGATGATGTTTGCTTTGTTGACAAAGACATGATTACTTGATGATTGTAATGCGAAAAAGTGAATCCAAGTACGATGTGAAGAACAAAAGAAAGTCTGGTAATGTGCTCTGGTTGATTAGCTTGGAATCTCGCTCTAGCAGCTTCACCGTGCATAAGGCCGACTTACCCTGTCAGCAGATTCAGGGTGTTGCTAATATGATTGTGAGGAACAACAGTAGCACTAGGCGCCTCAACATTCATATCACGAGTTCGCCTGACGCCTCGAAAACGCCTCTTGCGCCGCATCAATCCCTAGTCCGCCTCACTTTCAAGCATAAAGTGTTGTACAATAGGCCCCGCAGCGCCTTCGGTCAGCCTTGGATCCTGCAACGCTACGAACTCAGCCTCAGCATAGCCACACGGCTCCAGACCGTCGATGATGGATCGCTTCACGTCACATTCGTGCCATTCTACAGACGACGTAGAAACTCGTGATGGCAGACACGGACCCGGCAGCAACTATGACCACGACCCACTGGGCAGTGATCATTGGAGTGAGTTATTACCCCAGGGACCGATGTCTTCAGGGTAGCGTACAAGATGCGAAGACGGTCAAGCACTATCTCGAGGAGGGAGCAACCATGCTCACCGCGACGACTCCCATGAGTCCGAGCTCTGGTCGCCCAATCGAAGAGCTAAAATTGTGGCCCACATCTGTGAGCGTTGTTTCCGCCCTGAAAAGGATACTCGATAAGGCACAGCCTGGAGATTTCGTCTATCTCCATTACTCTGGTCACGGCATGCAAACCCCGAGTGACGCGCCGCCGGGACCCAACAGCACCGGGGAATTGACTCTAATTCTTTTTGACGATGATGAAAATGGAAGCAGCTATCTTCGAGGTTCCCATCTCGCAGGCGCTCTGCGCAAGATGGTTGAAAAGGGACTCCTTGTTACGCTCGTCCTTGATTGTTGTTTCTCAGAGAGTGTGATATGCAGCGGTGATCGGCATGGTTTCGACATCCGGTGCACAAAGTACAATCCGGAGATACTACCTTGCTGGGGTAAATATTGTTAACGCGATCTTCAAATACAGGGGAATGGATTGGTCAGCACTGCGAAAATTATCCCTGACTGTGGCTTTTGCGATTAACAATAATTACCCCAGATACCGTTGTAGATGCCGCCATTTCTCAAAAGCAAACTTACTCGACTGGACCAGCACTCTACGTGATTCGCGAATGAAGACGGACTGGCTCGTCAATCCCGATGGCTATATAATCCTCTCGGCGTGCGGACCATACAAAAGAGCCTATGAGGTCGAAATCGAAGGAGAAGGGCGAAGAGGGGCCTTGACCTACCTTCTTCATAGCACTTTGAGTGCACTGGGGAAGAGTGGTATAGCAGTTACTCATCAGTCTTTACACGAACATCTTTGTACCAGATTTCATTCATCCTGGCCGCAGCAAACGCCAATGCGCTATGGAAACAAGAACCTCTCCTTTTTTGGGAAATTGATCACCGCTCCGGATACCTTCTTCATCTCAGTCTACAGGACGGAAAACGGCCGCCTGCGATTAAGAGCAGGAAAGGTACACGGCGTCGATACGGGCGATGAGTTTGCTCTGTGCCCCTTCGATGTGTCAGAACGAACCCTCAACCAAATGAAGGAAGAACCTGTGATCCTAAGAGTCGAGACTGTACGAAGTCTGGAATCTGACCTAGTAGAGGTCAGTCCGACGACCTCTATAAAACAGATCACAACGGGTTGGAAGGCGAGATTGATGACTTTCGTCGCTCCTCGGAGAATTCAAGTACGACTCGCAGCGAATATCGATACCCAAACACAATGGAAGAAGGCTGCTGAGCGACTTCGGTTTCTGCAATTGTGTGTAGGAGATGAAGAAGGGGAACCTTGCGTCTTTAACGTTGTGATTAATAGGCGTAAGGAGTATGAAATAGCGGATGCATTACATAAAGGGGTTGCTGGCTTGCCAGCTATACGGCTTGATTATATCAGAGCGATGAAGGTGTTGATGAATGTGTTACAACACCTAGCAACATTCAAGTTCTTCGAGGGATTAGAAAATCGACTACCCAAAACGTTCTTTCATAGGTTCTTCTCGCTTACCTCTAACTTTGCTACAGAAGCTTCTGGTACTTTCGAAGTCAACCATGGTCGCAACTGGGGGTTTATCATCGAGAACAGCAGTGATAAGCCATTGTATATGGCTATATTCAACTTGAGCCCGTTTTGGAGGATTGTCAACCTAGTTTCAGTCTCAGGTGGCGATAACTATTAGGTTATACCACCGAAAAAGGGGAGAGAATAATGGCAAGAAGGTAGCAGAAATGCGGATGGAAGTTCCAGATTTCCTCAAAGGCCACGGCAAAGCGCAGTGCGAAGACATAATGAAAGTGCCAACCTCGTTTCCCAGTATAGATTTGCCTAAGATAAACCTCGATAGGAGTCATTTAGGCAAATCTACTCGTGGCACAGATAACATATCGAAGTTCCTCTCAGAACTCACAGTACGTCACCGAGGTCAAAATGATATGGTAGAAGACGATTGGGCGACTCAAAACTTCATTATACGGCCGAGTGTGGAATGAGTTTATAGTGAGCTAGACATAGAGTCTAAGTCCTTTTTCTTAAAGGCTTTCCCATCTTTTCAATTCTCATTGCAGAGGTGTATGTTCCATTGTGTACGGACGATATCCTATATGACCCTTCACATGAAGTCGTTTCAGTTGCGCGGATATACACTTGTATTTTGATCATCGCAGAAATTGATTTTAGGACTTTGACCGTCTCTGTATTCATCTTGATAATTTCTAAAATGCTAGGTAGGGTGATAGGCACACGTAGGCTGTTATAACACAGGGCTGTTTATTTTAGGGAACACCTACCGGTACACCCCTTTTGCTTACATGTACACCCCCCTTTGCTTACACGTACACCTCCCCTGAGAAACCTAAAATTTCCATTGCGCATCACTCATTTACACACCAAATTTAGTAGGCCATTCAAGTGTTTACATATGATTCTGAGCAACCTCTCCACAGTAATTTTGCACTGTTTAAAGAGCTTCAATATCGCTGTATCAGCACCTTCTTCGCTACATATGAAACGCTGCAACAGGCCTGCATTCGTTTGAAGGGAAGGGGGTGTGGCAGCACGTTCACCTCGCTGCCCTTCACCCCTTGCCCGTGTGAGACCTCGACCCCGGCTTTGGTAAGAGAATTTATTGATTTCTCTGTCATGATCAGCTTTCGAAGAGCTGAATGAGCTGAGGTGAGTGTAGAAGTATGAATGTGACTCTCGTTTCGTATGACTTCAAAATACCAGTCATCATCCTCGTTTCGTTTGTCGACGGCGCTAAAAGAACACTTCATGAGCCGTGTGTCACTGTGAAGACGTCTTTCAAAACCCTCTGAGTTTAGACTTGCTTTTCCTTCACGATCGCATCGTATATAGACGATCCGATCAACATCTTTCTTGAACTTCTTGAAGCGTTCAGTGACGACAGCATAGTCCTCTGACCCAGCGTATTTATTGAGCCCTTCAATCAGGAGTTTCGCATCGTTATAGACCTCTTTCGAGACGAAAGGTGAAGCCAAAGACATGGGGGCGGCGAAGGCGATGCTGACAGGTGGGGCGCCAGTAAGGGTGGTCATGACAATGCCGATGGCGATGGCGATGAGTGTCAGAAGAAAGTCTGATGTGTGGGTTAACTAGGCTAGGTTAACCGAATTTAAGGCTATGGAAAGGGGAAGGTCATGATGAGGTTACTCAGAATCATAGATGTGTAAACACTTGAATTGCCTACTAAATTTGGTGTGTAATTGAGTGATGTGCAATGGAAATTTCAGGTTTCTCAGGGGGGATGTACGTGTAAGCAAAGGGAGGTGTACATGTAAGCAAAAGGGGTGTACCGATAGGTGTTCCCTTATTTTATCGGAAACTAAACCTTTTTGGGGGGAATGTAAGTTGATGGGTGTATACTAGTATGTAGTAAAATGGGGTGTACAAATAGTGGCTCCCAAGTATGTCTAAAGTAGTTTAGCAATGCTAAAAAGATACGCCTAAACTGCTTTAGATTAGCGCTACATACGGTACCTACCCCAACGACTCTTTGCTCAGCTACAATTGCGACTTTGCGAACTATGGGTTACCGTTAAATAGATTGCAGGCATGTTTAAGACTTTCGTCCGCAATACCCTCTGTCGCCAGCCGGAGCTTGACCAGCCATAAAGACTTGTACAATCGAGAAATTTGTCTCTAACCACTGCACATGCTGCTGATATATCTTCTCTCTGTTCTTGCCGGCCAGCATATTGATCAATTGAATCGACGATTAAGACTTCCATCGAGCTCGGATATATGAGTGGTCTGCCAAGACTCCATGTGGATATAACCTGTACACTCCCACTAGCTTGAGGAGATGGTGAGACATCATGAACTACCCGAGAGGACGTGGTGGAGGAAACAAGCAAGAACAGTGTTGCGGTGAGGAACTTCATTTTCTTTTGATGCTGTCTAATTGGAGGGGTTGAGATTCGGATAGCGACCGGTTCTGTGTTGGAAATGTTGGAAACAGGGAACGGTACTGTTACCCCTGTGGTTAGTAATTTCCGCATTGATCCGGCGCTAGTGGATGGGTATTTACCCTTCGCCCACTTCTTTCCTTCCTTCTTCATCCGTATGCTCTACCTACTAGATAGTTCAGTCAAATATATCTATATGCCTTTCTACCCTCGTGTCCTCGTATACCAAGATTCTGATCATCAAGGGCGAGAAGGATGAGAAGTGAGGAGGTTGAAAGGGAATGGAAATTCGGCCCAAGAATGTGTCGCCGGTTGCACGTGCACTCGCAGGGGCTTCAGGGAAAGCTCATCACTTCCTTACCTCTGGTGCTGGGCTGTGCGTTTCGCCCCACAATTACTATTTAGCAAGGAAGCCTAAGTGGGTTGCGTATCACGAGGCTGAAGGACCGGGAGAATTTCTTTCTATTACTCTCACTCACGCCATCTTTGCTGGTGTGGTGCTGATTTTGAAAGATTCTGACATGGTATAGGCTCGAAGGCCTGCTTTTGATGGCATTGTATATGATAATATGGCGCCGACGCAAAGCTCATCGCTCGACAACGAAAACCCTCAGCCAAGCACCAAACCTTTGAAGCGAAAGAGAGCGAAAATAGCTTGTGATATATATAAGGTATACTTGCGGACTTGCTGTATCCACCGCTAATGTTGGGTTTTGGAGGCCATTACCGAATAACGGAAGATACGATGCAAAGAAATGCGTCGTTTGCGACATTCATCATAGAGATTGCACATTCGTCCCCGTGCCCAGGTCCGAGGACGTGCCGAGTTGTTCCTTTCCCCTTCACCGCTTGCGCTAGGTGCTGGTGGAAAGTCTTACAACTACGCCGCGTCGGATCAGCTACCAGACTTTCTAGCGGAAGGAAATAAGTCGACTTGGGATTACAACTGGGAGTAGGGGTATTTCTTATCTGCTTCAGAGTATGACAACAGCAACGGATACATAAATCTATCCACAGATACAGCAATTACAGGGTCTGTTCATATGGGGGTGAAGGCGGCTTAGATCCAGAACATTGTCCTTAAAAATTGGCCTCCTTCCGGCGTGCCTTTCATAGATGTTTCTTATCCAATATGTTCTTTTCAGCCAAGACCGCCAAACGTGAATAGACTGTAATGTTTTAATATTCTTCGCCAGCCAGTTTCCGCAAATGCTTAGAGAATACACTAGGACAAAATTTGGGAGCTTGGTCGATAGGTATCTGGGTCTGCTTAGGTCATGTCGATTACATACTTCAATATCATGGAAGGCCTTTTTGATAGCGTTCCCGGAGCATTCGCTCGAGCGCGACAGCATTTCTCCGATTGCTGTGAAATAAGACGTCTGCAATATCTCCAATGAAGGGTACGACACCAATGAAGAAATCGAAGAGGGCGTTCAACCACATTTTTCTGCGGACGCTTATTGTCAAGCCCCCATCAACTTTCCCGGCCTGATGGATGACCGTCCCGGCCATGAAAAAGTCCAAGAGATCGCCCACCGCAGGTATGAACCCCATAATACTGCCCCAGCCGAGTCTTATACCGCAAATATTAAAAGCATAATCCAGCCGATGTGCACGACGCTTGACCTTATCGAGGACGTTGGCATCATGCTCTGAGAATGGGTTTGATGCCATGCTGGCCATGAAGATGTATCTGGAGGGGTTAGATTGCGCGTCCAGTGTTGGTGAATAAAGGACTCTTATCTCCAATCCTTGTCTGGCAGTCGAGTCATCTCCGTCAGCTAATTGATATCGTAGACATGGGAATCAGTATTGCATTACCCACCTTAGTATGCATGTCGTAGTCATGCCCCTCCAGTCCCAAGTATAAGCCATCTGTATAATCCTATCTTCCCTCTTATCCCGCCGCTTGTGCAACACATAGTTAGACTAGGGAGCATTTGAGGAGGACGAGACCTAGAAGTAGGAATCAGGAACCAAATGGGCACAAATAACTGAGCTTGATATCATCAATTGGTCGCTAGGCTACCACCAACAAATCACCACACTATCGATGCAGGAACAAGATCGCTGCTGGGTAGCTGGTGTCCCGCCTTGAGAAACCCAGAATATACCATCGCATGCCAGGAGCCATTGGCTTGGAATTTTTGTAATGTTTAACGAGGAATTGGTGGTTGCGTATCTATCGTACCACCACGGCCAGCGTTTCGAGTACGACTGTCATGATAGTGGCTAACAGATTTGATCTAGCGGTCAGCAGTGACCTACGAAAGACAATGAGATATCATGCCACTTGACTTACTGTTCGGGTTGCGCTGCATTGAACGCCAGTCGTTGAAGAGGAGATCTTGAAACCGTGCGATGTCGACATTTCATGTATAAAAATTTACAACGTACTCAGTGGCATTCAATCGCGGAGGACAACGGCACCGCTTAGACAAATCGTCATATTAACGGCGGCATTCGACGGAAGTGCAGTGGACTTTCATCACCGAAAAACAGTCTGGCCGATCTGCTTTGTCAAAATTCAGTATTATCACTGACAGGTATTGCTAGCTTTTGGTACTTTGCCCAGGGCAAACCCGCTAGAGACATGGTAAGGGGAGGTCCCCATTTCAACGCGCTGCCGCCAGATTCTTATGGTGCTGCTTAACCCAGCATGTTCACATCACCAAAAGACTAAAACCAAGACCGGTGTCAAATTCAACGGCGTTACACTACTGTTCCTCTCATTTGATTCCTAGTTCCCTTGCCGATTTGGCAGCCTTTTCCACGTCATATAAGGAATGGTGCTTGTGCCGTTTCACTTAACCTTAACCATGCTTATAACAGATGGCACGAATTTTGACCCCATATTTCAAGGTCCTGGTGGCTGCAGATCTGTCAGAGATATCAATGACTCAGGTGTCATGACAACGTCCTCTGAGTTTACTTCTATATGATCATTCGCTCTTGCCTTGGAACTTTTCGAAGCTAGAGCGATGCAATGGACGGGATTAGGAAGGAGTGACGGGGGAGGGTGATTGGAGGAAGTGTTGAGGATGAGGACTCGGGTAAGTGATGAGGGTAATAGTGTGGGGGATGTGACGGGCTTTGCATTGCGCCTGGTAGACAGTTTGATCAAAACATTCCGGCTTATTACTGACAATGTCTAGGTGCTTTTAATGCTGCAGCTGAATCCGAGAGTTTGCCGACGCCGGCTCTGCCTTTCCCAGCAAACCGCCGATCAGTGACTGTCTGCCCTCCACAATTGTCTAAGGTTTGTCGCTTCAACACTTAGGTTTCCTTTCAAAGATTTACTCCTTTGTATTTTCCTAGTATCTCTTACTCTCTGACGAAGGGCTAATATGACTGGGCTATTGGGAGTTTCTGGCTGCTCTTGGGGTAGGGGAAGGCTGCAGCAGCTCGTGTGGCAGTAACGAGAATCCTCGGCCTGGACTTGCGCTGCCTGTGGATAAGCACGAAGTACGACGGTGCAAGGTTCCAAAAACTGCCTTGAGAGTAGCAAGGCATGAAGTGAGACAGCCGCATACGCAAGCCCCAAGCATTGGCTGACACGGCTCGCTAATTCGTTCGTGGGTTCCTCACTAGAGCTCCGAGATGCACTAGAACTGGACAAGATTAGAGACAACTCCATTAAGGAAAGCTTCTATGCCTTCTGAATCTACCTCTTATTCCCGACCGTCACCAGCCCTGGTGACGCTCCCACCGGCCCCGGCGGCGATCGCCTTGGCACGTCGATCCGTCACCAGCCCCCCGGTCAATCCGTCACCAGCCCCGAACTCCTACTAAACGTGCTCGAGCTCGGTACTTTCTATGACATGAATTGTCGAGCCGGCCGAGGCGACTTCAACGGTTCAGAAATCATGGAAAAAGACGAAGGTTTGACCCAGCAAATGCCATGGGGGATATTGAGGGTTTTGGCGGCGCGATCGCCCAGCTGCCACCACCTTCCCCCGCCGGGATCGATTCCTGCGCGCTGACTACCCCAAATACTTTGGGAGGCATAATTCTAGCCCTGAATCAGATGAGTTCGAATCTTCAAAAATAATGGAAAAATCTAAAGGTTTGACCTAGTAATCGGGGTTGAGGAGGTTCACTGCGCTGGGTGACCGCTCACCTAGTAGTACCTCTTCCCCCGCCCGGATCAACATATGCGCGCTGACTACCCCACATACTTTGGGGGGCATGATTGTAGCTCTGAATCTGCTGAGTTCAATGCTTCAAATAATAAAAAATAATGAAAAAATAAAGTCTGAACATTTTAACATAAAAATAATTTTCCTAACTCAACTAAAAATTACGGGTAGGACAAACCGAAAAACCAAGCGAAGGAGTCCTACGGGGGGCAGGGTACGGCGCAAACTTTTAGTATTTTGGAGAGGGAGCCTTGGCGACCTCGACGTGTGACGCTAACCGCTAACCGCTAACCGCTAAGTATATGGTTATGGTTATGGTT
>JAABUI010000248.1_pt1 | contig 60445 bp, 54 predicted proteins | sample 5559111 | NCBI WGS metagenome assembly JAABUI01 (sample SAMN10711870, study PRJNA513365) | rock metagenome | isolation source: Antarctica rocks | place: Antarctica: Victoria Land, Buttleship Promontory | reverse complement strand
CAATAGCGAGACTACTGATGTTCGGGCGAGTCGCACACCAAGAGTGAGTTGAAGTGGTCGGACCTGATCGGCCCCCAAAGAAGTTGGACGACTCAATCTGTATGAAATGTTAATACTGGTTGAGGCACGGGGAGAGCTTCCTACCAGTTTCTTACAACCTCTTGATAGGGTATCCACGGTCAGTTGTACGAGTCTGGCATACCAGACGTTTTGCCCATGGCAGTGATGGATAGTAGTCGAAACATCCGCGTGAGAGTTGTGGCATATCGGAATTCAGCATTTCCAGCAGATTCCCACAACTCGTCGTGCCCGAACAGGTGAGCACATACGATCCTCGATTCATGAAGTGCTCAAGGCTTGAATTGGACTTTTTGCTCTCTGTCCGAGAGCCGGGCCTAATTCTACTCTTGAAGTGTCTACTCTGTGGTGTTGCACATTGGAAATTGATGTAGCGCATCTTTCCTGCACCTTCGGGCAAGGTTTAATGAACACATACGAGATGAGAAAAAGCACGCACGACGAAAGTTTGATGGATGGAATATGTCTTCGTGTGAGAGGTCCTTGTACCGGAATTTGAGCACGACATCAGAGGGAAAGAACGCATGAAGTTGACGATAGAAACGTGAAAGTCAACACTTCATTTCCTCTGTTCCGCGTTGGGGACTAGGGCTCCTTTAAAGCTAGTAGTCTTAAGAGAGCTTGAAGGGGTGAAAGCTACTCAAAAGAAACGGATAAACTATGTACACATAAAAGTAATAAAACCACGTCAAGGTGGAAAGGGATTACGCGGCTGTTTCATTTCACGAAGCTTCATTGGGAGTGGTCTTGAATGACTCAATTGAACGACAAAATCTACGTCATCCACCAAGTCCACCTTGAATGGCTCGGACCTTGAGCGGCTCGGGCGAAATGTCGGAGTATTCTACTTCTAGAAGCAGATAAGGACAGCGGCCACACACCTATAGGAAGCTTAGACTTGGGGTGATGAGAAGAGTACATACCTCTCAAAAGGGACCGGCAGTGACTTGAGTAGAACGCAGCTCTCACTCTTAACCGCGCAGAAGATTAGTCGTAGATTTTTCTGCATCCTGCAAAAGATGACACTTTTGAGGCCAAGATTTCAGACGGATGCCGAAACTGAAGGGCAGTGAAAAGAAACAAGTGAAATCTGTATGATCATAGCAGGCAATGGCACACACAATTAGAAAGCACGATATGAATCAGAATAGCTTCATCACAAGCCTGTATTATTTGGTATGGACAACAGTCCAGTCCGATTCTACTGAAGCTGGTTTTGACTATTTTCCGAAATGAACACCGGTCGCACCAGCGCAACTGCAAAAGCATCAGAGTCAGGGCTCATGGAAGGATGGAAAGGCTTGCTTACGGATCAATAGTATATTGAACGTTGGCTTGCTCATGATCGATGTTGCGTACAAGAGCAGCCTTGAATGTGACGGCATCTGCGATCTGTGATGGCTTTAGCGCATGATATTTTTTTGATGAAGCTAGGGACAAAGGGCTTACCCTGCAAAAGCGCCATACCACAACACGCGACTACCAAACATTTCGATCAGCAATTGCATAGGAGGAGTCATTGAAGTGCTTACGCCAATGGGATTGACTGTATCCGTGATGCCCTCTAATTTCTTATTCTTTGTCTCCGCGTCCTTTTTGAGGGAATCAATAGGCCACTCTTTTCCAATACCCACGGCACGCACGCATCGTGTGATGTCTTGTTCTATCCAGGAGCGTAGCAGCCCACCAACAACATCGACATCCTTTCCTAGCTGCACGAAGACGACTAGGTCTTGATTTTGCTTATTCTTGCCGTATACGAGACCGTTGGAGGTCTCATCGTAGTAGTTCTCACAGTCATCAGCGTAGATGAAGCGAACGCGTGCCGAAAAGCGGCCTGATGGGGAACAAAGGATATTGATGTCTTCAAGAGGGCCGCCATAGACGATACTAGCGACAAAGGAAGGTGTTGTATGGTCCGGTAGGTCTGTGATCACAACTGTCCGAACCTTGGCAGCTGTTGGGTGTCAGTAAGCCGGAGCTTGAACAGGCACAGAGGCGGAGACACTCACTGGGTGTATTTCTCTCTTGTAACTTGCCCCAGGTTGCAAAATAGGCCTTATGCTCACGATTTTCGTCATTCTCACCAGATGAAATTGTGGATACGGCCGTGCTATTCGCCTTCCCACCATTCGCTGGCTTTGCAGAGACAGCTTTGGCACCGACCGCAGAAGCAGTCTCCGCTGGGATTATATTTGTGAGATAACGATCAGCAGGACTTGATACTTGGCTCATTGGTGCTGTAGCGTTTGAAGTCGTTTCTGTGAGATCTGAACTGCTCTGAGATGAAATCTGCTCATTAGCCGAAGTGGCCAGGGCGCTTGCCGGTATCTTCTTGAGTCCGATCGAGGGGATCGGAGAGGTTGCTGCTGACTGTGAAACCATTCGTGGAGAAGTGACAGGTTGACGTATCGTAGACTCTTCTGTTGCTGGCTTTATCCGTGACTGAGCATCCGTCTTGATAGGAGAGACGGGCTTGATCAGATGCTGTTCCACCGAACGGGCGGGATCTTTGAAAGCTTTGGCGGACAGGAAATTAACAGCTGTCGAAGCATCTACAGCTCTAGCCACGATGTCATCGCGTACTTCGTGAAGCAAGGCGATGGCCTCTGCACTTAGATACTCGGTTGCCTCAATCGCCTCAATGTGAAGAAGAATGGCCTTGCCGGTCGCACCGATTGAACTCACAGGCTTTGCTGTTTCTACACTAATGTCACTGCCAGCTTGGGCGGATTGCTCAAATGAAGTTTTGGGTGAAGGCTCTCGGGAGATATCACCGGGAACTGGAGCAGTCTCGATTTCAGCAGTCTTAGCTTCAGTAACATCAGCCTCAGCAGTCTCGGGTTCATTAGAATAGGTTGCCGTCGTCCCAGGTTCATCAACAATGGTAGCAGCAGTTTCGGGCTCATCAGTATCGGTTTGAGTTGCGTCAGACTCATCAGCACTGGTTGCAACAGTCTCAGGTGGAGTAGTCCTCGTTAAGACTTCTTCTGATAATTTGGTTGAGTTCTGCCCATTCTTGAGAGACTCCTTTCTTGTCTGAACAACAGAAGAAAGACCACGTAGGTGAGGTGGGATTGGATTTGAGACCTTTTCCTTTACCGCCTTTGCACTGCTGAGATCTTTCGTGTCAACCATTGTGGCCGAGGATGGAGTTGGCTGGTCAACAAGAGTGCGACCACGTAAGTGAGGCAGGAGGAGTTTGGCCACTTCCTTCTTTGCCAAATCTGAGGCTATCGCTTCTGCATTAGTCTGGATGATTGGAGATGAAGAGGATGAAGTTTTCAGGACGCCAAGAGGCCGACGGAGGTGAGGAAGGATGGCTTTAGTGACTTCCTTCTGCGCCAGCTTTGCCGGGTCAGTAGCTTTAGCGTCAATCTCCGTTGTCAAGGATGGAGCCAGCTGAGAGCCAGCACCGATACTATCTACGGTTGTAGGTGGTGTGTTCTCGGCCGTGTAGTCTTCTGCGGTATGATGATTCACTGACGTTTCTGGGCCATTGGTATCGCGAGGAAGATGTTCTCCGAAGTTGGAGTCATCAGAAGATGCGTAGTCACCAATAGGATTGGGGAAACTCATTCTGAATGAAATGATCTACTGCTTTTGAATTTCAGCACCGTCACGAGGGGACCGCATCAGTCCCCTGACTTACTGCCAAACTGGATACGATCTTGAACGAATTTGAACTGTCTCTTCCGATGACAAAGGATGCGCACTTGCGAAGAAGAGATCGAGGAGGATACCAGTGTTTGTTTATGATCGGAAATTGCCAGTTGAGGGCTTGACTATTCCACGATCACCACTAGAGGGCACGCGACGCGGCCACTGTATGAACCTGTCCCTTTACCTCTCAACTTCAGGAGGCCCTTGTGTTTAGCTAAAGAAGCAGGATAGCTGCCTAGCAATCGGAATGATCACTGACACATTGTGGCCCCGTCATCTGTGCTCAAGAACTGTATCCCAAGAGAATTAGATGGCTCGCCACATCGCAAGTTTTCATGTCAGCGATAGTCCAGAAGGAAGCGTGAATGTAAAGGTCCTGGACCGTGATTGGCCGTGAGACCGGGTAGGCACGGGAGAGCAGACAAAACCACTGTCGAGGGACATTCTCGCTGGTCAAGCAGAAACTTAGATTGGGCTGTCACTGTGCCAGTGGTAAACTTGAGGTACAGGGATATCAAACCATCGCCAGGCTCGCTATGCTAGACTCAGGCGGAGTATGTACTTAGCCTGGAGGTACTGGCAAACTCTCCCAGTTCTTCTCACCCTCTCGAGGCGTCTCTTTCGTGACCTGTAACATCCTTACTCCGCAGTACCCATCACCTCGAGCTTCCCTCAGTCGTGTCTGAAACGAGCCGCCATCCTTGAGTGAGGTATCTGCAACCCAAACTTCGTCCTCCGCCTTTGCTCCTGCTTCCTCCGTTCGCCGTGGATTGAGCCATGGCATCCCAACTAAGTGGCTTATCAAGTTGTGCGGAAGACTGAACAGACGCTCGAAACGTTGAACGGTAGGAAGCCAGGCCAAAGTGCTGGAACCATATGCGACACGGACGAAAGGATTCATGTATACGCCGACATAGTCTCCGTCCCCCTCAAATGTGGCGTCTTTGAGAATATCGGCATGGATCAAGCAGCACTCAGAGGCATCCCAATAAGTGTCCTCTGTTGCACGGAAGCGCAGAGGCGCCTCCGCCTGAAAAGGTCTGGCATCAAAAGCGACCATCCCCCCCCAACAGCTCTTGACTCTGACCGCATCTTTTCCTGCGAGTACATCTGCTCGACTGTAGCCGTGGCCTGCGTTTGTAAACCAGGGAAAGAACGGCACACCCATACTGTACCCTTCCAGATCTCGAGTAGCATACGTGTCGTAGAATTTGAATGGGTTAATGAAGTCGACTGCACAAGCAGCACGATATGCTGTATTTCCATGCTCGTCCAGATTGGTTGATAGGAGTAGCTGGGCAGCTGCAAGGGGGTCGAATGCAATATCATTTAGATATAACAATTTATCGTATTTTACATCAGCATTGTCGTCTAGAGGCAGCAGAGCTCTGTTGCGCGCTTCTGCCAAATACGAGATCCGTTTGGTCCGTTTGGAGCCATCTGGCAAAGTCACCTGCGACAAATCATCCAAGTCCGAAGAATCCTCGAGAACGAGTGTATGTGGACATTGCACTTTCTTCTCGAATCTGAACCGGGCATTTCCTGCTTCTTCTCCAGCTGAATTCTCATATATACTCAAATACACATTTCTGTTTCCCAGCATATCTATGAGCCGCAGCACTGCTTCACCCCACGATCCACCAAGCAAATGTCCTCCCGCATCATATATACTGGCAGCAATGAAGATTTTCTGATGCTCGGGGTTGGCACGGCCATAGTCCTCAGAGCTCTTGACCCGGTCGCTCAGAATCTGATAATGGGCTGGTTGCTTGCTGTAGGATGGTCGAAAAGTGGCGGTAAGAACTACCAATGCTGAGAGAACACATATTAATACAAGAAGATGAAAACAAAGCCGGAAGGCCGGTTTATGAAGTCGTATCCGAGTCCGCAGCCATGGTACTTTTGATTGTTCCCGTCGCTGCCGGTTGTACCTAGAGGGAGCTCGAAGTCGTAGAGGATTGATTTTAGATAAGAACCATGACAATTGGGACCGGCGCTGATTCAGATACGCTGGGCTTTTTGAGCCTTGAGTTTGAAAGTCGGCCTCGTCCAGATCAAAGGTCTCTTTGGAGTCATTGGAACCTCGACGAACAAGCTCATACTCATCAGGTTGACGCGAGCACGGTGGCATGCCGATTTGATATGTGCTTTTCAAATATGTACGCGGCCATCAGGCCAAATGGAGGCCCACGGCAAAATTAGAGGAGAGGAAGACTCGGAACCTGCGTCCGTATGAACAGCTAACGCCAAGAACTTCGGCGATAAGCTCCCGTGATAAGGTCCGGCCCTAGTGGCTGTCATGACTCAGGATGCATGACCCAAATTTGAGGGCAAAATCAACATTGCAGGAGACGACCCTTTGAGGACTTGACTTTTGAATATGGCTACTCAAGCCGTTAAAGTACATGTCGATGAAGACATAGGTAAGGACGACCCTTCAGCAGATGGATCAGAGTCTTCTCCATACAAAACGCTTCTGTTCGCACACATACAACACCCCCCACAACCAACAGACGGCCCTCAGTACTTCACGCGCAAGTCAGAGACGGGCCCAGCCGGCGAAGATGGCGACCCGGAAGCTCGCAAAGAATCCAAGCCAGCCACCAAGTCAGCCTTGAAAAAAGTTACCCACCTCTACACTCAGCACAAGCGCAAGCTAGCCAAGACCAATGACATTGCTATTCGTGAGAGAGCAGAGCAGGAGAAGAGACAAAAGAGTTTACAAGAAGCTATGAAGGTCAAGATAATGGAGGATCCTAAGCTACCCAAAGCATTCAAAATACGACTTGATGAGAAAGACCCTTCTTTGGTAAAATTGAGGAAGGGCACTAGCGATAAAGATGTAGACTACAGCGAAGGCCGAGGGTCAAGAGTCAGAATAACTGGGCGGGTTCACAGATTACGATCGCAAAAGGATGTAATATTCATCACACTCCAGGATGGCTATGGCTTTCTTCAATGTGTGCTTACGGGCGACTTGACCAAGACTTACGATGCGTTGACTCTGACTCAGGAGACATCCATGGAAATCTGGGGTGAGATGTGGGAGGTTCCCCCGAAACAGCATGCGCCAGATGACCGCGAGCTCCATGCCGATTTCTACGAGGTCATTGGCAAAGCCGTGGGCGATAAGGACGCGATTACCACCCGTGTAGCTGCTGACTCGGATCCTCAAACCCTCTACGACAATCGGCATCTCGTTCTACGGGGTGAGCATTCCTCGGGTGTCATGAAGGTTCGCGCTGCCCTTCTACGAGCCTTCCGTCAAGCCTACGAAGTCGAGATTACACCTCCATGCCTTGAAGTAACACCCCCCAGCATGGTGCAAACGCAAGTCGAGGGCGGATCGACCCTTTTTGAATTCTCTTACTACGGTGAAAAAGCCTACCTCACGCAATCATCACAGCTCTACCTCGAAACATGCATCGCCTCACTCGGCAACGTCTTTTGCGTCGCTCCATCTTTCCGTGCCGAAAAGTCCCTTACCCGACGCCACTTGTCTGAATATACACACGTAGAAGCCGAGCTCGACTTCATCAGCTTTGACGGTTTACTCGCTCATCTAGAATCACTGATGTGCAAAGTCATCGAGATTGCCCTAGCAGACTCCAAGATTAAGAAACTCGTCTATGACCTCAACCCAGACTTCAAAGTCCCTGAGCGCCCATTCATGCGCATGAAATACGCAGATGCTATCGACTGGCTGAGTGAACACGACATCAAGAATGAAGATGGCAACTCTCACGAATTCGGTGACGACATTGCAGAGGCTGCGGAGCGCAAGATGACTGATATCATCAACCGGCCCATCTTCTTAACCCATTTTCCTGTTGCCATCAAGGCTTTCTACATGAAGAAAGCTCCAGAGGATTTGAGAACAACAGAGAGTGTGGACTGTCTGATGCCGGGTGTTGGAGAGATTGTAGGTGGAAGTATGAGGATAGACGATTATGATGAGATAATGGCTGCGTATGAAAGGACAGGGATAGACCCAAAGCCTTACTATTGGTATACTGATCAACGACGGTACGTTGCCCTTCCCCAATTCCTATCAATCTCTCTATCCTCTCCGAGCATCTCGATGCTGACCTTTTCAAAGATATGGAACTTCACCCCATGGCGGTTATGGCCTTGGTCTGGAGCGCTTCTTGGCTTGGATGTGCGGTCGATATACAGTGAGGGAATGCTGTCTCTACCCCCGCTTTACCAACCGGTGCACACCTTAAGCCATCCACGCAAGGTGTGGGCATTTGATATAGTCCTTATGCTCATTGCACGTCGATCATGCAATGGTTCTGGCAAGATAGTAGATGCGTCCCCTTTGTAGATGAGAAACCACTTTTAGACAGCAATGCAAATTCAATTAGAGCAGAATCTGCGGCTATCTGAGATGAAAATGCAAAGCGATTCGCTGATTCTTCAAAGCCAGTCCTGGGTATCTCTCCTTAACACCCACAGCGCCTCATTACCTTCCAGGAAAATCGCGCGAAATTGCCAAAGTCTCACCAGCCTCATCACTTGGTATCATCTTTGCTCACGGCCCCCCAGCGCTTGCTATACTGGCCTTCCTGACCTGCGATGCATTAGCACTGACACTACCCGCCCTCCCTTGACCTCCAGCGTGTAACACCAAGCTGGGCTTCCTGCTCGGGCCCTCTCCATTCGCAGTCTCCCCAACAGCCCTTGCTGGTATGATCCCACCTTCCGTCAATATTGGCTCTGCACCAGGCACAGTCACTCGAGCGCCACCAAATAGGCCCCCTTTCACACCAAGAGCACTTCCCAGCATCTCCTTCATTCGAATATGCTTGTACTTTCTCGCAGTTGGTACGAAAACATGTTGCTCCAGCGGCACTGGTCGTGAGCGTGCAATTGCGGCCATCACTGCATCTTTCTCTTCGTCGCTGTCTATAGGGCCAGTTTGAGGTTCGTCATCGGGAAGCGGTGCAGCGGCCGAGAGCGCAGCTTTCTGCATCTTTGCTTGATTGCGCTTTTGATACATTGCCAGCAATTGATCGTATGGTTGTGACCGACCTGGGACGGAGCGTTTGGCACCCATAGAGTGAGATTTGCAGGTCAACGAGCGAGCGCAGAATCCCGCATTGGGCAGGGCGACGCCGCATTGCGTCTCTACGTTGACCGGACCTTTGGGTTTCGGGACTTTTGGCTTGGGAGGTTCGTCTTTCTTAAGCTTCTTCTTTTTTGGCTCTTTGTCCGCTCCCTCATCGGCTTTTCGCTTCTTCGATTTTTTGGTACCATCTGGTGCATTTTTGGATGCGCTCTTTTTAGGAGGCTTCTTGGTTGAATCTGCTTCCTCGGGTCCATCAGCACCTTCCACAGCTGCTATCAGGTCGTCCATGACATCGCCGTCCTTGTCCTTTTCTTTCTCCTCCGCAGCTTCCTTAGCCTTAGCCTTGGCCTTTGCTTCTTTAGCTTCCTTTTTCTTGCGCGCGCGCTCTCGTTTCTTCTCGAGGCAGAGAGGAGCATGTGATGCAGCAACTGATTCAGACATAGGTTTCTTGCAGTGCTTGCATGTTATGATACTCTCCGAATTGACTCCAGCCTTCTGTGTAGCGCCGTTGACGGCCGGAGAGTCTGGAGAGGGACTTCGAGTTGTACCAGCAGTTTTGGTACCTGTAGTCAGACTCTGTGAGCATGTTCAATCTACACTGCGAAGGAGATCAATCTTACCCTTGCTCTCGGCGTCCTTAGGTCTGGTTTTCTTTGCGATGGACTTCTTGAGGTTCACGCCCCCAGTGACCTTCTCCTTCTTCACTGGAGGCTTCTTACCAGCGCTAGGCTCCTGTAAACTCATCTCCGAACTTGATGCAACGGAAGCTTAAGACGGAGTGTAAGTAGAGGGCTTCGACGACTGTGGGGTGATGCTTGCTCATACCCCTCCGACTCGCCTCCGTTGATGCCATGGTGAGACTCGTCAGCTTCCGGGCCAATTCAACCTCGACTTTAGCTCATGCTGCTCGCTGAACGTTCAATTTTGAGCCATTGAGATGAGATGTAAGGCCATGGACCGAACAAACATATGATGGCGGAAGAACCTCGGCACGGCAATTCTCAGCAACTTTTGCCGATTGACAAAGGGACCCTTGACAAAAGCATTCGTTTGACTAGCCAATCCAGTCACTCTTATGATAAGTTCGCTCCTATTGTAGACTGTGATGCTGTGCATGCTTATAGTCCAACTAAGTCTACGAGTCCGCTGGCCTCCTTAGGCCACAGTACGCCAACGCCATGCAATGCATGCCCACAGCTTTCTTGCTGACGGATGCAACATGCCGTGTACCTCAGCCAACATGCAATTCACCTAACTCCGTTTTATGCAAAACCTTTACCCCCAAGGGGACCATATGAAATCGCCCATAGGAAACCACTCTCTGCCGGGACCCATGAAAGGACGAAGCGCCTGGTCCTATATTCCCATCGCGAATCTGACATTCCTAGAATAGTGCTGGGATGGGTTCATTGACAATGTCTAAAAATTATAGCGTGAGCCCTGCCTGGTAGGAACCTTGCCTTGACGATTGGTAGCACGAGTCTGTCGAGGCTCCTCCTCAATCAACGGTTTCTTGACTTCTGCCACACCTTTTTTCTTCTTGTAAACGGGTGGCTTCGGCTCGCAGTGAAGATGGCCAATCTCGTTGACTGCAGTATTGTTCTTCCACTGCAGGCAGCGGTGTCCTGTAGGATCAACGTACGTCTTGGTTCTTGTCGATATTCTGGTAGCGGGCTCGCTGGCCTCAGACTTCTTGTCGTCATCTTGCAGGTACTCTTGACGCTTCATCATATGCTCTGCAATATTCTCCCTTTCCGACTGTAGGACCTTCCGAAGCTTGGATTCGCGCGACCCACGTATGTCCAGCCACCCAATAAGAATATCCAGATGGTCTGGATCGTCATAATAACCCCATTGCCGAGCGGTGAAGACGTGTGTATCACCCTCTTCAAACATCTTTCGTTCAGGGACAGTCATCTGGAATGCACGCCGGTACTGGTCGTTCTCAGCATCAGAAAGTTCTATGAAGCCTTGCCGCTCCATGTCATCTGGTCCCTGCACCCAGAGGCATCCATTAGCATATTCAGCACTGGCGGTCGAGCTGTCGGGCAGGCCAGCGTAGGGCATGGCGTTACGTTCAAACCAATAGTATCGGTTCCAAAAGCGATCCATTCCCAGGACCCGGGTTCGTGGGCAGTCATTTTCTCGGAGATCGTTCTGGAGCGTCTGCACCTCTTCCTCATATTCCTTGATTTTCTCCTTCGCCTCCTCAATCTTCTTCATTACCTTGTCGTATTGCTTCTCTTGCTTTGAAGGCTTCTTCGGTTTCTCAGCCAATGCTTTCTCTTTCCTCTCCTTTTCTTCCTCCTTCTTCTTTCGTGCTTGCGCTCTGTCGTTAGCTCTATCGTTAGCTCGACGCAGCGAGCGGCCCTGATGGGGTGCCTCATCTTCCGAGTCCATGATCTCGTCCTCGTCGGCAGCGTCTTCATCGTCAATGTCCATCTTCAGTTCAGCGAGATCGTCTAATTCGGCTGGTGGAGTTGCGGTAGCATTTTCCGGCTGCAAAACTTTTCGCTCTTCGTGCAACAATCGCAATTCTTCTACTCTACATGGCATTAGCTCGCATTGGGTCCGAGCCATCTAAAATATACTCACGCTGCTTTACGCTGTCTCTGCACTTCATTTTTCTCCTTTCGATGCTCGGTCATTTGTGCACTGCAGTCTTCCATGTACTGTCGGATAGCTTTCGTCTCCAGAGACTTCATACAAAGAATCTGTAAGAGTTTGATTCGAAGGTTGATATCCAGGCTTTGATATTGGAAAGCTGCTGTCTCTGGGGTTGGTTCCTGGTCAATAGGGGCGAGGTGCCTCAGAATGTCATTACAAACCTGAACCAGGCGAGAATTGCTTGAAAGCTGGTTTAAAAGGCCAACAATGATTATGACCCATTTGCCGTCTGTGAAGTCGCGTTTCCGAAGTCGCATCTTCCAGTCATAGCCTTTGGTACAACGGTCCATTTCCACAGCCCGATGTAATTTTGAGTCTTGTAACAAGGATTGGTCGCCATTGGTTACAGCTTTGAGATCCTTTGCCTCAGACTTGACAAGGCTGCTTCGCGTTGAACGTGCCGGAGGCTTAGCTTCTGGCTCAGGTGTCGGCGTGGGCTGAATACTGCTGTCATGGACCGACTCTTCCTCGCTTTCGATCTGAAAGGGTAATGTAATTTGAACCTGTCCGTTCTTATCACTTACGTCATTCACTAGCCTCTTCAGCACAGCGCAGTGTATCTCGACAAGTAGCTCGCAGTAAATATCTTCTGAGGTGATCCGCAAAGCTTCGAGGTAATCATCGAAGGTGAATGAGTCGAGCTGGAAGACTTCGCAATAGACATTGAGAGTATCCCAGGTCTCCAGGAGAAGCCCGACTGACCTCATGTCAATGCCATTTCCGGCACCTTCGGAGATTCGATCAATGCTTGGCGTGTCCTGGGAAAGAAACTTCATGGGTGGTCGATGTGTCCCATCACGAACGGGAGGGATCTCAAGGTCTTCGATAGGATACTTAGGTGGCGGTGGCGGCGCAGGTTTTGGCTGACCTTTGGCCGCAATTGGTTTGTAGCCATTGACTATTTGATAACCTGGCGGAGGGGGGCCTTGGTGGTAGGGATTGAAATGTAGTGGTTGGCCTTGAGGCCCGACCTGGCCAAATTCCGGATTGCTCGCAGCAGTGCGTTGATACTCGGCCCACCGTTCATGTTGCATACGCAATTCGTGCTGACTGTCCTTGGTCTTGCTGCCTTTGGGCTTGAGTATGGGGAGGCCATGTTGCGGACCATAGAAATTTAGTACAGGTCCTTCATACTCAGTCTTCTTGCTGAAAGCGTTGCTGCTTTTCCTCTGCTTTGATTGAAATTCGTGGGTGAGATATTCGGGGATGCCAGTATTGAGGCGGTATTCCTCGGCCAGCCTGGGCTTGACCAGCCAGGGTGCCCCAGCCCACGCCTCGCGATTCACACTGTTCTTCAGGAACGAACGAAGTCTTTGCTTTGTGAAGGTCTTCCGTTCACGCTGAATTTGTGTGTCATCGACGACAGCTTCCTCACCATGGCCCTCGTCAAGATAACAAAAATATCGAGCAAATGCTTTACGTTCTTGTGTGCCGTCTGAGGCCCGTAAATCAGGGAATTTGGTCTTTTCCCGAATGTATCCAGTGAGACGATCGTCATTGAGGTGTAGAATTACTCGCTCTCCAGGATAGAAATCATGCTGAAATTCCTGAAGCGATACATAAGCTAAATATTATGCTAAAGGTGATGAATCCAGAAAGTACCTCATAGACGCGATCGACTACAAGCCTATGTCAGAACTGTCAAGAAAGTGAGGCGCGTGAAATACTTACCTAGATTGTCGATCCTTGATATTTGAGAAAATTGCACTCTTCTCAGAATGGGCTCGCGCAGAGCATCAGGGAAATCCTCGTCGACCTCATCTGAGGCGTCCAACTAATGGAAGTCAGGCTTTAGAAGAGACAACCTTGCTGGTAAGAATTCCTTGGTGGAAAACATGTGCCCACCTCGCTCCTCAAAGCCTCCTTGAAGCTTAATCCTGAATGGCCCGTTATTTCACAGACAAACCGTTTCTACATGCTGATCAATATGGTACATGGAGAAAGTTTCAATGATAGAACTACGAACTTGCTTATAATAATCGACTCTGGATGGCTTGTTAGTATCAAGGTTGGACGTTAGCGCTGTAGAAGCTTACCGACGGAGATATTCCTCATAGTTGATAAAGACCTCGTCCGTATCTTCGATGAACCATACCTAAAGCTAGCAATTAGTTTCATGGTGTCGCACAGCTCGAGCCGGTACTTGCCTCTGAATCTTCGGATATGAAAGCCGGCCGGGGAACATATAGCACAGGCTTTCGTTTATACAGTACCTAGCCCGGATCAGCCCTTGAAGTGCATGAATCGGAACGACAACAGGCACTACCATGGTGTCCTGTGGCTTCCAGGATGCTTCCACCCAGCCAAGGTGGCAATTGAAGGAGAAGAAGCCCAATATAAGACTTCAATAGGGGCTAGGATACCCTAACTTGTGCCTGAGGGTTGCGCAAGTCCGAAAGGAATAATTCAATGTGTTTTGAGACGTAGGAAGACGAATTGAGAAAGACTCGCAACTGCTTGAACAGGATGTGGGGAAAGTAATGGCAGGTGAAGAAACCACGTGCAACATGCCGCTAAAGGGGTTACAGAACAGTGCAGCACGCGTCTTTCAGGCCAGTCGACGTGTTTCTGAATGGTTTTCGGATGGATCTTGATGGGTGTTGTTGGTGGTTGAGGGGGACGGTGTGAGGTTGCAGGAGGAGAGGTGCGGGAAAAGTCAAAAGACATAGGTTGAATAATCATTTGAGGAAATGCCCTGGCCCACAAAGGGCTAGTAGGCATGGAATTGCGGGTAACAGATTTAAGCTTGCGTTAGCGCTTCATAAAGGCCTTCTCGATTTTGCTGCGCCAACTATTACCCTTCCACGCACCCCCAGTGCAAACACCAGGCAGCTCCACCCATACATGTATGGGCTTGCCAGACTCGTAGGATCTGGAAGAATCCGGTAGTGAAGTTCTCCTCAATTCTGCGATTGCATAAATATCGTCTCAAGCCTACTTGAGTAACCGCACTCCTTCAAGGCTGTTCTTTTACCCATGAGCCTTGGCGGGGAAGACACTCGCCAAACCTCGCAAGCCTCGCTCTTGCAGTTGCTGCAGCTTGCCTAAGAAATGATTAAACCCTACTGTCTCCTTAAGATTGTTAGCTTTGTTAGCCGGATCTAATGCGATTATCCTTGCGCTCAAGCACGCTATGGTCTAGGAAAGCATGTTGGCTGCGTTCTATGCTATTCGTAGCTCGTTTGGTCATGTGTAAAAGAGACTGTAAGCCCGTTTACTGAGATGGTTTATTTTGAAAACATCAACTCTACCAAGGCTAAAGGGGTATCTTAGACGCTATCAAGTAAAATATACTACGGAAAACCCAATCCAGCTACCCACCACCCCAATCGCAGAGTAGGAGCTTGTGAACATTAATGGAATGAATTCGTACTTCTGCCCAAAGACGAGTCCGTGAATTAGAGAGCAGTAAAGGATCAGAGGGATCGACACCGTGATGTAGAGTAGAGAGAACCTATCAAGCAGGAAGACTCGAGGTCGTGATGAGACAGGTGCAAGCCGATCGAAGACCGTTAGAAATAACACAAGCCAGAATACTGTGTACACAGTCTTCGCAGGGAACTCGGCTGCCGTGAATAGGAGAGGAAAGAGGGAAACGTGTCCGGACACAGCCAATGGCCGAAATGCCCCAAGGTACCGTCGGTCCTTCAACGCCAATAAGCTGAATGGAATGATTACTAAAAGGATTGCTTTCTCGTGGACGTGCCATCCAAAAAGGAACGAAGCATAGCCGCAGAGAGTCACAGCTCCCACAAAGGTTTCCCAGGTTGGCTGTACGAAGAGCTTTATCAGGCATAACTGTCCATGATTAGTGAGTAGCCAGAGGAGGCGATTACGGAGATCCTTACAGTTTGAAAGGTCAAGGTCAGAATGAAGGTTGTCCTAGGTGACACATTTGGAAGGACTGCAAAGGAAGAATCTCCAACGAGGCCACGAGTGACACTGTTTATAGCCGAGTGGTCAACGGGGAGTCGTAGTTTTGGAGCCACTTAAGCGGTCAGTAAGATTTCAGCCAACATTGATATGACTTGGTTACCATAGATGAGGATCCTATCAATGAATGAATACATTGACCATATGTTCGGAGCCCAGTATGCGTGGCACAGGCCGCGTGAGAAAGGGAAAAGTCGCCCGAGTACTTGATCTATCTGACCCCAAAACCAGAAGGGTCCGAAGGCTGCTCCGAATACCGCGAGAATCCCACATCCCAAAGAAATGCAGTGGGCGAGACGAATGCGGAAGATGGATTTCTGACCGAGGCAATATGCTCGTAGTAGATAGATGAAGTAAGCAGGTGCAAGGTAGAGATATATGTGCTTGAGGCAGAGTAAGACTGCAAAAAAGAGACCGCCAAAGATCATCGTTGACTGTTTGCGAACAAGCACAAGAGACAGTATGAGGATGCCATAAAGGAAGCCATTATATTGAAAGTGTATGTGGTCGATGATCAAAAGCGCCGGGGACAGCAGTATAGAGATAGCTACAGCATGAGAGTTCTTCTGCGCTGCAGCCGGAGTTGTTTCAACATATCTAGGCAAGACTTATGAGCTATGCGGCTTTTGTATTGGGTCAATCTGTTGCTTTTCAACCTTACCTGTACAGTGCGAAAGCCAGCAAAAGATCTGTGGCAAGGACCGTAGCACGTTGGAAATATACAGTTTGCCAGCTATTGTACCCAAGATTGGCCACCTCCAGCATCAGAGGATCGACATAGACGGCAGCCTGTGAGAGAAACCATTCGAAATAGGCAAAGAAGGGTGGGTAGTCGAGCGTCCATTCTGAAGTTGTCTGGCGGTGGTGGTCAAGATGATGATCGTGATAACGTCGGAAGAGATCGCTTACCTCGTAATACCAGCTCTTGACGGGCAATGAGTGAGTTATGGCAAGCCAATTGCGGTGGACCTCAAAGTCGGTAGACTTACTAAAAATTTATGAGCTTCAATCAATAGATGTTCACGGTACACTAGACATACTAAGCGGGAAAGAGGAGGGCTTTCAGAGCTGTTGCAATGACAGCAGTCTGTGCTATCGAAGGATGTAGCTCGGCCATAGGCGCATTGTCGTCAAGCCTGTGGCTGTCTGACGCGTAGGACTTTGGAGGGCAACGCACGAAGTCAGTATAAATAGCCGCTAGTCTAACTAGGGTATCCGCAACCTAATCGTCTGGTGAAACCAATAAGGTACTCCCGAGGCTTCGATGCCAGCTGGAGATTTGGGGAGATGGACCTTTCAGATGTAGGGGTCAGGCACGCCGTTGCCTTCACCACCTTGAACATTATTCATTCTGTCGACATTTCTCCCTCTGCAGTTTCAATCGCCCGGGAGATACGAATCAGCATTATTGCCATCGTGGTTGGCTTGACAGCAGCTAGCATCGTGAAGAGCGTCCTTCTCTCGAAGAAATCTCCTCCATAACCTGATTGAAAAAACGAATTCGGTCTTACATAGATCGTGAACACATTGCGTATACCAGGAGCAGGGCTCGGGTCGCACAGATCGCACTCTCGAGAGCTTGATAAAAGGAGATCGGAAGTCTCTCTCTGGCCGTCCTGTAGCTCCTCGGGCACCATGCATCGTCTGTTTCCTTTGTTCTTCTTAGCGGCATCAGCGACGGCGCAGTACTTGATTGATAGCTCTAGCTTTGGACATAATGATAAGTCAGCAGTCACGACTTTTCCTATGAGGCATGCACCTGCTGACCATTGTCGAGAATATCACCAAACAACCATGCAATACCAGGCTGGCGGATATCTGGAGATGGAGGCCAAACACCTCAATTGGTAAATCGAGCCATCGTACTACTCTCAGAGCGCCGAATTCTAATGATGACAGATGTCAGACAAAGTCATCTTGACGCCTCCTTATCCAGGAAATCAAAGAGGAGGCGTTTGGGCTGAAGCTAGGCACGTACAAATCTAATCAGAGGCGCAGCTCTGGCTAATGCCCGCTGATAGTGTTGCTCCATCGGACTGGTCAGCCCAAGTCGAGTTCCGTGCCACTGGTCCTGAGCGAGGAAGTGGTAATCTGCAGCTTTGGTATGCGAAAGATGGACCGAAAAGCCATTCCACATCGAGGATATATACCGTTGGATACTTCGATGGGGTTGTTCTGGTTATTGACTCTTACGGTGGAAAGGTACATACAACCCAAGCCAGGCTAAAAGCCCCTCGTAATGCTGATAGGCTTCAGGGAGGAGGCATCCGTGGCTTCATGAATGATGGTACGCTTGACTACAAGAACTACCACTCTGTAGACTCTTTGGCATTCGGACACTGCGACTACCCTTATCGGAACTTGGGGCGGCCATCTAAGCTTCAGATCAAGCAGGAAGCCGGTGTTTTCGAGGTCAAAGTGGACGATAAAACATGCTTCGCTAGTGACAAAGTATTTGACCCCATTGCCCTCTTCTGACTACAGCACTAACACGGCTTTGCAGATTCAAATGCCTTCGGGGTATCACTTCGGCATCACAGCTGCTTCTGCCGAGATAGCAGATTCTTTTGAAGTAAATAAGTTTGTGCTTCATACTGCTCAAGGGATCTCTAGAGAAGAACCTGGACGAGCACAGCCTCCGCCCAGGGAACAACCAAACAACAATTTTGGCGGCTCTCAAGGTGCTCCCGCCCCTGCGCCAGTGGATCACACACCTCAATTCAATGACCTTCACAACCGACTAGAAAGCATGGCCATTCAATTTGACAGCCTCTTGCGAGAAGTCAAGGGACTTGGCGACAAGTCAGAAGGCAGACATCAAGAGCTCTCACGTAACGTTATGTCTGCAGATAGGCTCAACTCCATGGATCAAAGATTGGAAGGCATCGAAAAGACGGTGCGGGATTATCAAGGCCAGTTCTCTAGCCTACAGAGCATCTTGAAGGATTCTCACAGTAGTCTGACGGAGAATTTGCCCAAACACATGAGTGACAGTAGGCTGCCCTCTCCCTCGGACGATGTCCATTATGGCTAACAGCAAGTTCTAGTCATTACCACAAAAGCACCGCGGATGGGGCTCCTTCTCTTCGTTTTTGTTGGTGTACAACTACTCCTCGCGGGTTCATATGTAATTTATAAACGAAGACGGGCTAATGGACCGAAGAAATACTTGTAGATTAGGAAGAACTACGCTATTGTTCCCCGTGGGGGGGACGAGAGTATTGCATCACTTCACTTATGAGGGCGTCGGTGTCTTGATCTGCCTCAAAGTAATCGTCAGATCCCGTCTCGTCTCCCTCATCGATGGCTAGAACCCCAAATTAGCTTTGAACACAAATGACGTTCATCTACTGATTGTGAATGCGCGCGGTTTTCAACCCAAGACAGGCATGATTTAAGGGATGAGGACCCTAGAATCAGGCGTGGAATGAGGGACAAGAACCCTTGAGATGGGTACAATTGAGGGCGAGAACCCTAAAGACAGGCCTAATCCAGGGGCGGAACCCCTAGCTACACGTACCTTCCATGGTATTCTGCAAGCCACTTGTGCGCAAAGGCGCAACAACATCCCCATCATTATTATACACCTTCGGTGCCATGCCCTCCTTCTCCTTCTTCCCCAACCCAATCACCCCCATGAAATCATCCCGGCTCCAATCCAATGGCCTCAGAACAGGACTATCCACACGGCCCACAAGCGCCTCCGCCTCTGCGACTTCCTCCGCTGTGATCTCGGATTCCACCTTTGTTAAGAACGCTGCGAGCGAGCTTCTGTCTGCGATGCACGCTCTGGCCTTTGTTTTGTCTTCTGCGCTGAGGCAGATGTTGTAGTCGATGATGTATTGCATGATCCTGTCTAGTGACCAGTCCTGCTTGCTTTGGGGAATCCCCTCACCAATCGTATTGGCGGGTCGAGTCGAACTTGCGGTTTCTTTGGCGACGGGGCTCTTGGTGGTGCTGGCGCTCACCGCTGGGTCAAAGATCAATCCTCCCACATTGGGCCCTTTCTCCTTGGCTTCTTCGTGAGCGAGCTTTTTGGCCTGCTGCTTGGCCTCTTTACGCTCGCGCTTTGCTGCTTTCTTCTGCTCTTTTCTTGCTTCTTTGGAGTCTGTTGAAGACCAGTCGGAGAAGGTTGACTTGGGGATTGGTGGCTTTTCAGCTTGCTGATACTGTTTGGATGGTGTGCGGGGGGAAGTCATGTTCGACGAATTGAATGATGCCATTGGTCTGGTTGGTGACATTTCCTCATGGCGGTAGGGTGTTGACGGGGCGGACTGGTTCATTTTTGTTCGTTTTCTCGTTCGGACAGTTAGTTAGTGTGCGAGATCCTCCTTGTTGATGATTAGAGTTGACAGATGAAGAGAATGAGACCATGAAAGAGATTTGATGTGCGAGATCGTCTGTTTTGGTTCACGGATGAAGATGATGAGACGACATAAGAGAGTTGTGATGCGAGATCCTTCCTTTTGGTGACTGGTTCACGAAGATTCTGGTTTTCGAAGATTCTGGTTTTCGAAGACTCTGGTTCCTGAAGACTCTGATTCCTGAAGATTCTGGTTCCTAAAGACTCAGGTTCACGAAGAAAGACGATGAGACCACTGAGGACGACTTGTTGGTGCATGCACAGCTGTTGTTCAGCAGGCTTCGCAGTGTGAGAGAGAAAGATCAGTATGAGAGAGGATGCTTCGTTGGTGTCGAGGTCGAGGTCCAGACGCGTCTAAGTGAGGTTCGAAGTTATGTGAAAATATACTTCATATTTACCACGCTAACCAAGGACTAATACTTCCTGTCCCATACCCCTTGGTGTTTCATCGTTTGGGAGCTCCCCTGAGCAAATATTATTTCAAATCAAGGAGAAGAAGCAATAAGAGTGGGATAGGGGCAGAACTTCAACGCAGCTCCTCATTCTAGTGAACCTATCACTAGGCACTTGTTTGAACCTGGACGTTGACTATCTCTTCAAACCTGTGAACGAATGTGCGGTACTCAAGCCAAGAGGGAAGGCTTTTGACTGAGATGATGAGGCCAGTATAAAATATCAACACTTCATTCACACTCGGCACCCCTTTGGGAACGGAAGTCTTTGCCGGTCCGGTCCCTGCAGGACCTATCATGGCAACCGACTAGTGGAATTCGAACCGGCAAGCATTAGTGATATTGCCAAGATAGAGGGGATAGCGGAATCACTACTATCATACATTTCAGAGTCCAGACCCACTTTAAAAAAAGCTTGTGATCTGCAGCTGATATCAAAATTATATACATGAAAGTCTGCCACCAAGTCCCGTACAACACCAAGCTAAGGAGCTCATGAAGAAAGTAGACAATCACCCTTCCACGAAGCTCCCATTCCTCCATGGTGTCAGTGCTCCACCACTCTCCCTCACCGTAATCACAATCCAATTCCCCGCCCCTGCAGTGGTCCGTCCCCCCATACATCTCGGAACATCATTCGTATCCACACAAGCCATACTCAGCTGCGTAGCCGCCATGCCGATCTGCACCCAACTACTCGTCTCTTCTGGATGCCCACCTCCGAGTTCTACCTGCACAGTGCAGGTGCCGTAAGTTTTTGATACTGGTAATAGAAACTCATCTGCAGGCCCGCTGGCGTGAAAAGTGGCCATGTCTTGTGTTGAAGGGAGAGAGCGAAGGGCAATGGCGCAGGTGCGGAAGGTAGGTGGTGGGAGGTATAGTCTCATCGGGGGTATTGGCGTGCATTGTATGAGGCTTGCTGGGACGGGAGGTGCATCGGGGTTTGAGGTTTGAGGCGTTGGGAGGCTGAGAGAGAGCGAGGAGAAGAATGCAAGGACCAGTATGCAGAGTTCAGAAGGCATTTCTTGGAGCATGTGTGTTGCAAAGCTTGTCCATGTATGTGGACAGATCGATCTATGAGGTGGGGGGGAAAGGGATCTGCTGAATGCATGAGGACTTTTTTCCCATAGCACAGAGGCTGTGATGTACAGTTTCTGCCACAAACAATTCGCTTGCGCATGGACTGCAATGAGAAGAGAGCCAGTTGCGGGATTTGCGAAAAACCAATCAACATCATCACAAGATACTAGACCCACCAAATTTCAACGGCGTCTATGCGCAAAGACACCGGCCGGTAGTGCTTTTGAAGGCAATCAGATGAGAGTCGGTACTTCAGACCCAGGTCGTGAGTCGCAGCACTTGGGATAGACCAGTCACTGAAAGGCAATGACGCAAAGGCTTGCGCTATGAACAGTCCATTCCAATCGAATGCCTCAGGTCATGAACTGGATGTCGTTCATCACGTAGAGCCTGGCCTTCTGTGGCTCCTCATGTTCATCAAGATATTTCCATATACAATGAGCTGCTGCCGTCTCCAATTCGTCAGCCTCTCAAAATCCCCCTTCCGCTCTCTCGAACCCTCTTCTCAACTTTCTCTCTATGTAACCTGTTCTTCAAATGTACCTCGAAATTATTGACGCCTGTCTCCGGTCCTGGGGTATATAATTTACCGGGGCAATCCAAGCATTTGATCCTTGGATAATACATAAATTTCGTGTCTAGTGATTGGGGCTCATTGGGCCGTAAGCTGATGGGCAGATCGCTGATGGTTGAGACGGCTGTGTAGCGCATTGTACCCTCAAACAGATCGTCGGGGTAAGTTTGTTGGAGCTTCGAAAGGGCTTGACCTAGCCAAGATGGTGGAGCGGGCTGTTCACCATTTAGCGGCTGTGACGCAAGGAACCAAAAGAGTTTGCTAGGAAAGAGTGTTTGACCGGTGAGAAAAAGGGGGTCTTACTATAGGATGTTCCTGGCTGGGTGGACCAAGAGCGTCCACCCGGCCAATTTGTGCCGCATGCGGGTGGAGCGGGTTTGCACCGTCTTTATGTTCCACTGGGCTTCCTTGCGGCTTTGGAGTGTACTGCTGCTGTTGAGAATTCATCCCGGGTGTGGTTGGTGGACCCATTGCGCCTGGCGCTGGAGTGCTCCTCCCAGGAGTGCCACTCGTTGATCTTCGATGGGATGGGTGGTCGATCGGCGCAGGTGGTGCAAGGGCTGCGGGCGGCGCTTGCTTTGCTCTATTCTTTTGATCTCGCATGAATTGCCTGTACCGCTCTCGAGGTATTCGAAGCTTGACGATGAGGGTGGGGGTGGAATCATCGACGCTTTCTTCCCGATAATCCCTGCCACCAAATCTGCGACCTGATGTTCGCGTTTCGTGATGGTGGAGTGTTGATGTTTCTGGAGTTGCTGAACGTGCCAAATTTCCTCGCATAGCAGCCTGCGCCGCCGTTGCCGCACCTCGCATGCCTCTTGTACGGGCAGTACCCGAAAGCAGGTGCGCCGGTATAGCAGGAGAGTCCGGCGCAGAATCTTCACTGTCTGACTCGTCAGAGTCATCGATGCCATCCTTATGACCATAGCCCGATCGACGCGATTTACCAGATGCCGTAGCCGTCCTCTTGAAGATTCGGCTATCCTCAATGGATTCTGCAGCGCCAGGAAGGACCGAGGAGACGACCAAGGTTCGTATAGTTCGTCGACGATCCTTCAGGTCCGGCAAAGCTGGGCCTCCCCTTCTATTGACAGACCGCTTCTGTCGACGCTCTTCTCTCGATAAGGATAGCTCGGTCTTTTCTAGTTCCAATTCGTTCAGCTCATACAAATAAGGCGTGAATTCTTTGGCTGCTTGATAAGGGCGGAAAGGTGATGGCATGGGTGAAGGCAAGAAGCCGGCCTTGAGCTCTTGGTCTTCTATAGGTCGTCCGTCAAAAGGATGTCCTGTTACGTAGAGGCTTCGTGTAAATAACTGGCTTTGCTCTCGGATCGAATGTGCTATTGCTGTTGTGAATTCTCCCGCCAAGGAGAGATCTCGAGTCATTTGTCTTGCGAAGGCTTCTGGCGAATTTGATGGATTGTTGATCTCCCATTCGAATTGATCCACGAGAGTATGCTGCCCAATCGTAATATTAAGCTTTATGGTAATTCGCATCTCATCATCCTTGTAGGCTGTGTAAGGCAAGTGAGGATCCAACGCTTCCTCTTCAATGAAGACATGGGGATAGAAGTCTTGGATCTGCTCTTGAAGACTTGCGCTGACCTGTTGCACGAGTGGACCGCATTGGTCCAATGGTAGCCCAAAATCTTCAACCAGCTGTTGAGCGAACAGGTCCGGTCGGACGACTCTGTCATGGAGATTCCAAGTGAATGTGTCACGAAGTCTGATCTTATTCCACTCGACATCTAACCTGATGGGAACAAGTTCGTCAAGCTGTTCAGCTTGTGTGGCAAGGTCTTTTCGTGAAACGCGAAGCTCTTTGGTTATTCTACCACCAGCTCGCTTCCGCTCTCCAGGATACCGTATGTAGACTTTGGCTTGCTGAGTGGGAGTGGTCCCGTTTCCAAGGTTCCCATATTGGCCGTAGCCAGGCCCGAAGATAGCTGCAGGGTTGCGCAACGGTTTCACTGGAGGATCCAACCATTTCGGCCGCAAATCCCCTGCGTGTTTTTCGTAGTATTGTAGTCCTTCATTTCTGTCTGCCTCGGGACTCGTGCCGCGAAGCTTGTTGTAGACCCCTCTCTCCTCCCTTTTAAAGTTGTGGAGCTCCTCCATCTCTATTATCTGGTAGATTTTTGCCGCGGTATGCACGCTGTTACGATGCATGTATTGTTCAAGCTCAACCTTCTCCAGTCCCTGGGCTTTAGGGTCATCTGGTCCTCGAGGCTTGAGGTTTCGATCCTTTATCGAGGATCTGATAATGGGGGAGCCGGATCGTGAACGTTTCCTCGCTTGAGTGGACCCATTGGGCAATCCCTGAATTCCATTCAATTGCCTGTTTGATGCTGGAGATTTGTTCCTCGCTCTGTCCTGGTCGATCGCGAGACTCGAAGATGCTGCCGCAGCTTTCGCCTTCTCTTTCGGATCCTGCACGCCATTCGGCGTTCCGCCATTGCGCGACTCATCTTTGCTGGTGTCGCTGATGCCATTGGTTGACAGGGTGTTCACGGCGTTCGCTTGCGACAAAGAGGCAGCGGGTAGCTGTACAGGGTGAGGAGAAGGCATTGTTGACAACGGAGATAGGCTGAGGCGGGAGAGTGAACCTCTGTCATGGACGAAACGTCTCGATCATCTCTCTAAAGTCTCACACAACAGATCAGCTATACATGTTCAAGGCGACGAAGGCTCTCATCATCGATAGACGCGCGCAAACCTCCCCGCCTTGTAGTGACTGGGAGGTGCAAAGGAGAACCGCCAGATCCATCATCGTCGCACAGCACCTCCAGCGACGACAGCACCACCATCTCAACATGCAAAATCAACAGGAACAAAAGGCAACATACCATTAAATGCATTCACACCCGCGATAATCGCGTTTGCATGTCCGACATTACGGAATAGTATTATTGGCCTTGCGAGCAGATGACCCTTGGAATCTAGGCTATCGCTCGATCGGGTTAGTCGGTTCCAGATTGACTCCGTGCGGCGTGCGCGACCTTCCACTGGCGACAGAGGAATTTCTCCCTACCGGCTGCACTCGTTGACTTTTGGAGACGATGCTATAACATGAGTGACGATTCAGAGCATGGCTGAGAGGTGTACTGTCTCTTACATCAATTACAGTATCAAACGTTCTCCAAAGTCAAAAAGTTAATAGAACTACCTGGCTCCACAGTTAAACACTAATTACTACCTTCTCAAATGGCAGGCCCATCTCCCGAGATATCGGGTCCAAAGGTTTCAGACATACCCTCTCTGAATGAGTTACGCTGGGAGGTGGCAGGTCTGCTAGGCCGGCAGAACGAGAAGTTTCCAGGCGCTCAACCTGTCAGTTTTGCCAAACGACATCTCGAGGAGCTGAGGAAGCAAGACTATTTTGTTTGCGAGAAGACTGACGGCTTACGTTGTTTGATGTACATCTTGGTGCATGAGGGTCAGGAGGTGACTTATTTGATTGACCGGAAAAATGACTACTACCAAGTCGATCACATACACTTCCCCAAGCCAGATATTCAAGAGGGCAAACCGCCATCTTTTCATTCAGGTACAATCCTGGACGGTGAGCTCGTCATTGATACTCTGCCTGGGAGGCCTCCCCAGAAGATGTATCTTGTTTTTGATTGCATGGTACTGGATGGCGAACGCTTGATGCATCGGACATTGGACAAACGGCTTGCATACTTTAGAGACCGAGTCTACGAACCTTACGTGAAGTTTCGGAGAATCTATCCGGAGGAGGCTCCGCCAGACTTCATAGTCGACTGGAAGAAAATGGAATTTGGCTACGGGACAGAAAAGATGTTTAAAGAAACCCTCCCCAAACTCCCTCATGGCAATGATGGTTTGATCTTTACCTGTAGAACAACGCCTTATCAATTCGGGACAGACCAGCACATCTTGAAATGGAAGCCCGCATACGAGAATTCAATTGACTTCAGGATGATTCTTGAGTTCCCTATGGTTGATCCAGACAGCGATGACGAAGACGGGGTCGCTTACCCCGACTACACCGCTGTGCCATACGTCAAGCTGGCGGTCTACGGAGGCGATCGTCAGGAGGACATTCCGTATGGGACTATGATGGTAGAGAGTCCGCAATGGGAAGCATGGAAAGCCCTGGGGCGACCTTTGAACGATCAAATAGTGGAATGTTCTCTTGTCGAGTCTAACACTTGGAGATTCTTACGATTTCGGGAAGACAAGCATGAAGCAAACCACATCTCTACCGTGGAAAGCGTCATGGAGAGTATCCTAGACAAGGTATCCGAGGACGATCTCATCAGGGCGTCAGCGAGTATCAGGGACGAGTGGAAGGTGAGGGAGAAGCAGGTAACTAACGCAAGAGTGATCGCGAACGGTCAGAACGGTGCAAGATAGGTTACGTGGCACTAAGCAGGATACTTAGTCGCCTCCAAGATCCGACAAACAAGAGAATAACAGAACAGACTTCCTCAGGTTACTCGCTCCAGCAACCCCGTCGCTTTCTGCTGCTTCATTCGGACAATCTCGCCATGGATAATGTACGGTTTGCGTCTTGCTGGATGAGTGTTCACAGGCAGAAAAAGCTAACATCATACAGTAGACAAAACGGCGAATCCGGCGGGAAAACGTTTGATTTGCAGCTACACTGTGCTACGTTACACAAGGTGCTGGTGGTGCAGACAAATGGGGCGCTTCTGCTGGGGAATTTTTGTGCGTCCTAGTAGCGCTAGCTTGTAGATTATTGCGGATTCAGCGTTGACGTATACTAATGATAAGAGACACTTCCATCTATTTACACTTAAGAGTCTCATTAATACTACCACAATGGTCCCAAACTCCAACTCTCCCCACGTCGTAATTATCGGGTGCTCTCCCTCCCCACCCTCCTCCTTCTATCCATAATCGTTACTGACTTACGGCCTCACACAGCGCAGGCATCATAGGCTTGCAATCTGCCCTCTGCCTACAGCAGGCAGGCTATCGCGTCACTATCATCGCTGAGCATTTCCCCGGCGATGAAGCTCCCTTGTACACATCTCCCTGGTAAGATGCTAAAACCGTACATGTATAATATCTTCATGAAATGCTTAAAAGGATGTTTACAGGGCTGGAGGCCAATGGAGAACTCATACGAAGCCCGGCGAAGAGGAATTGCAGAAGTGGGATAGGGAGACTTATGGGGAGTGGATGAATTTGGTGAGGAGAGGGGAGGGCGAGAAGGCGGGACTTGGGGTAGGTTTCGCTTTCCATTTACTATTCGGTCACAGGATCATTTGATTACATTGGGCAAGTTGGTCTAAGGCATATTATCAGAGATGAGAAAGTATGGGAGCGGATTTATAACTGATATTGATTGATATTATCGTAGATTGTCCCTTCTACTCTCTACTGGTTCTACTGACATTTCCCCTTCCTTCTAGTTCGACGTCTAACGAAATATAGGTCTTCGTCCAGGTTGTCCGAAACGAGCCCAGAGTTATGGTGGCACTCTGCAGTAGAGAATTTTACCCAGTTGTCGGCTTCTGAACTCCCCAAAGGCATCCAATCAGGTGTTCGCTTCACAGCCATATGCATCAACGTCCCTCGCCACTTGCAGTATCTGCTTTCGTCGTTCCTCGCTGCTGGGGGAAACGTCATCAAATCTCGCTTGCTAACAAAAAGACAGAATGGGTTTGTTGGGGCATTGGCGACCGCAATGGAGCTGGTGAAGCTAGATGGGCAAAGAGAGGAACACATTGTGGTAAATGCTACCGGACTCGGTGCTAGGTACTTGGTAGGAGATGAAGACGTTTTCCCAACTAAGGGTCAGACCGTTCTTGTCAAAGGGGAGTCAAGGTTCGCCAAGACGACTGACAAAAATCACTATGTCATTCCTCGACCTGGAAGTGGGACCACTATCCTCGGCGGTACCAGGGAAGATGAGAATTGGTAGGCCTAGTATGCATTCCTTTACTTCAGGTATGCTGAACAAGCCAGGAGTACCGAACCAAGCGAGGAGATTACCAGGTCTATCCTGGAAGGTTGCCGGCTCTTGGCCCCTGAGCTGCTGGATAGTAGCGGCAAGTTCGAGGTTCTCAGCGTCCAATGCGGGCTGAGGCCATCGAGAAAAGGCGGTCCAAGAGTAGAGTTGGAAATCGTAAATGGTAAATATCCGGTGGTACATTCGTATGGCCATGCTGGAGCAGGGTAAGCTGCAGAATGTATAGAGCTCTCGAATATGATTACTGACGCAAATCCGCACAGCTACCAGAATGGGATTGGCAACGGCCGTAAAGTTGTGCAGTTGGTCAGGGAATATGACGCCCGGACAATCCTTAGAGCGAAGATATGACACCAGATTCACTGCTGTTCAAGCAGCTATCGCCTGTCAACGCTGTCATATCAAAGCTACATCCCCAATAACAGCTTGGTGATCAGAATTGTATACACCCTCTTCAAATAGGTTAGGTAGAATTGCATAGCCCTCTGCTCGCCATAATTCCTCGGAAGCTTCACCTTCTTCACAACTGTCCACTCTTGGGCTAGGTTTTCCCGAATTTAAAAAGAGAAAATCTATCCTCTTACGCCTCGTTGTCTTGGGGTCAAAGCCAGTGAAGGTATTGATATCTCCATACCGCTTGTCCTCAGTCACCATAAGTTGCAAGTCAACCATGGGAGATTCCCTGCTTGTCATCTCCTCATAGGCTTCCTGGTAAGGCTCACTGTTAAAATCGCCAGCAAGGAAGAGTGGTAAACTCCTTCGATGTGGATCTCGGGAGGTGAAGAGGCGAATCTGCTCCAGGATGATCTTTGCAGCCTCGAATCTGGACTTGGTACCTTGATCATCTAGATGGGTATTCATTGCCACTACAGTCTTGCGGCTCAGACGGTGCTGGAAGACTGCTATCGTCACAATTCTTGTCGAAGCAGCATCCCAGCTTTTCGACGGCAGATCTGGCGTTTTGCTAAGCCATTTGGTTGTCTGACCCTTTAATTCCCAGATGCCAGGTCTATAGATGATTGGAGAGTACTCGCCGGCAGATAGGCCGTCATCACGACCTACGCCAACATAGTCCCAAGCCCTTTTTGGGTTATTGAGACCAGCCAGTATGTCTATCAGTTGCTCGTGTAGCACTTCTTGCAAGCATATGAACGATTCTACACAAGGAGCAGTATTGAAACGGAGCTCGTTGATCAACCGCGGTCGGCGAATCTCCCAATTTTCTTCTCCTGGGAAAGGAGCCTTTGTTGCATAGCGTATGTTGTGTGTCAACAGACGGATGGGGACGGTATCAGGGACCCTCATGGCGCTTGCATAATACACATCAATAGACTTCTATGAAATGAAAGTATGACAAGGGAGGAAGAGGGCTCAACCGTTATTGTCTATGCGCTCTGTCATGCAGAAGGAAACCAGTATGTTCGTTTAGAAGCGTTGCTGTGAGAAAGAAAGGTTGATGGGGTAGGATCCCTCGGACTTGGAAACAACAGTGAGCGGCTCCTAGCCGAGGGAAAGCCCCACTGTTTGCGTCGCCAAAACGGCGGCGGAGACCCCACTAAAGCAGCCTTCTTTTCGAACCTCACGCGACATTCTACTTTCAATATCGAGGATTTCATGTTGAAGCTTTTGTCTTGAAGATCAGTCACGGAAATCTGCCAGTCATGGCTGACAAGGCGGAAGACGTAGTTGGTGCGTACAGAGGCAGTCCCAGGATAGGAATCGAGGTTGACGACAGTAGACTACACATTGAATAATCCAGACACGCTCACCAAGTACAAGACCGCTGCCCAGATTTCACACAAGGTCCTCGACGCAGTCACCGGTAAAGGCGATCCTGCGAAAATATAGCCCTTGTTGATCAATATCAAGGTTGGTGTCTCGAGGGCGAGAAGATTCTCTCGATATGCGAACGAGGGGATAAATTATTAGGCGAGGAGGTAGCAAAGGTCTACAAGGGCAAAAAAATATCCAAAGGTCGGTCACCAGTTTGACCCTATAAGCTCGTTTTCCCTTTAATCTGAGATGTCTACAGGCATATCACATCCGACCACTGTCTCCCCGAGTTCCCATATCACCCCTTATACTCCTCTCTCCACCGACGCTGAGGAGGCCCCCACATCTCTCAAAGCCAATGAACCAGTCAAAATCCAGCTAGGAGCGCAAATAGATGGATTCGGCACGATAGTATGCGACACTGTTATTGTCCCTGGGGAAAAGAACAAAGATGACAAATTACTGGGCCGCGAGGCTGATCTATTGCTTGCTACGCATTACGCCAATGAACTTCTTCTGAGACTGATGATACCCCAAGGGCTCATGGCTTCCGGTACAGACGAGGAGAAAAAGAAGGCGACTTCCGAGAAACCCGTAACACAGTCGAAGATGACCCAGCTCCTGGAGAGGGTTGTCAAAAGCTACGGCTGTAATCTCGTAGAAGGTACTACCTCCTGGTTGTTTGAGCGGAACGAAATCGAAGGCAAGAAAAAGATAGTACTCGCACCTCCATCGGACGGGGGCAAAGGTGAAGGCATTCCAGAGGTTGGAGATGTTTGGGGAGTCGAAATGGGTGTGAGTCTGGGTACGGGGAAGATAAAGACTTTGGAGAGTCGGCCAACGCTGCATCGAAGAACCACTATAACCTACCAATTGAAGAGACCTAGCTCCCGCCAAACGCTCTCGGAGATCGTGAAAAAGTTTGGTACCTTTCCTTTCAGTCTCAGGCAGCTTGACGATGAAAGAGCAGCCAAAGTGGGGGTAGTGGAGTGTGTTCGGTCCAACGTTCTTAGACAATATGAAGTTGCGGCAGATAAAGACTTAGCCCCAGTTGCACGAGTACTTACCACTATCGGTGAGTCCTGGTTGCCTTTCTTCGGCACAAATCTTTCTGACCGTCTGCTGACACACATCAGCCATCACAAAGAATGGACTGGTCCGGTTGGCTGCACCGCCGGCTCCGGACGAAGCCAAATATAAGACAGACAAGAAAATTACTGATGAAGAGGTCTTGAAGATCCTTGAGCAGCCTACAGCAAGGCCGACTGGTGCAAAGGGTAAGAACAAGAAGAAGAAGAAGAAATCTGCAAAGAAAGCAACAGAAGAGGAAGAAGAAGAGTCTAGCGAGGAGGAGTGAGCCTTTGATCTTCTTCTTGACTTTGTCAGGTGGTAGCTTCCACTTCGATGGTCTTATGGCCGACGATTGATTGAGGTATATGAGACACGGACGAAAGCATTCCCAACCATCATCCATGTTTTGGCTAGGATGCTGAGGCTCCTATGTCACTAAGCTAGTATGTCTCAAAGCAGGCAGCAGACCTTAAATGCAAATAGATCTGACTTCCAATATTTTTGACACTTCATCTGATGATACTGACTCAACACGTGATGACTGTTCAAGAAATATGAAGGGTAATGTTTAAAATCCATGCTTTCGGTCCGGATCTCTCACTTTCTTTCCACTGCACCCCCTAAACCAGGATATAGGACATGGGGCAACAACAACCCAAGATCTTGCTTAGTAGAATCTGAAAGGAATCAGTGAGTGCATCGATAAATCTAGTTCTTTCTAAGATCATTTCTTTTTCGAAAAGAAGGTGGAAAATACATCCGCGTGATTTGATTTTGTCTTGTTCCCAAGCGAGAAAGTTGGTCGCGGAGGTGAGCCGCCGAAACTCTCTCATGTTCAAGGGCCCCCCAATGACACCACAATAGCTCCGTCAGAACAGCTGCTCTAGTGTTATGGAGCTCGGGCAGTGAGTATTTATCAGGTTCGTAGTCCATTCATGTTGTTGCCCTGAACTGATGGTGCCTAGATTGTAGTTCTGTTCTCCGCCGAAGCGCAGACTTTATCATGGCTTCATCAAGACACATGCGAAGGTCCCGTCGGGAAAGCCCTACGGACATTTCCATACCCGACAGCACCCCCGTTAAGAACGAAGCCCATTTCGAGAGTAATCATGATGATTTATCAGAAGAATGGGTTGAGCCTCCGTTAAGGGCTCCCGTACCCAGTTTTGAGGACTACAAAGGCCTTGAAAGACATGGCGTACTTGAGCATATGGCACCACTAGGAAGTCTCCCAGGCAGCAAGGTCAGAGCAAGGTTGAAGCAGCATGAGCCTCCGCGACGGATGGCTCATTTGAAGAACGGGGAGCTGCGGGCGGCAAGGGAGGATGCGAACACTCCTGAACCGGCGCCACCGGTTGCTGCAAGACGATCTGAGCCTCGCAAAGTGGATGAAAAGGCCGTCAAAGTCTCTTCATCACGGGAGAGGGACGAGGATCACGACTACACGCCTACGTCGAAGGGTCACACAAGGGTAGCGACGGCCAAGGCAGCTTCAATATCTTCGGCTCTCCACGGAACAGTATCCTCACGCACTCCACAGGGCCGACTGAAACTCAGAGAAATCGTGGACTCAGCTGTTGAACGATCAAATGAGCTTGGAGACCCAGTGCTTGGTGACGCTGTGAAGGAACTATACGAGGAGAGCCTGCGTAACCCTGCAGTGGCCGACCTTCTCGATGCTGTTCTGACACAGAAACCTTCACCACAGCAAACAGCAGAATTCCAGAGTCGTATCAGAGCTGCGAGAAAAAAATACAGGGAAACCCAGAACGGTCACGACTCAGCGTCAAAGACAGCGTCAGCTTCCTCAGCTACCAAGAGTGCCAAGTCCAACGACACACGCCACCTAGACTCTTCGAAGACCTTGACCAATCCACCTGTGCTCAGTCCTCATCCCCGGAATTCCAATCACCGTTCATCAAAACAATTCTCTGACATTACGGACACTAACACGACCTCCTTGAATGAAGAGCGACCACCTAAACGAATCAAGCGCTCAAAGAGTGCTTCAAGCGATTCCTCTCTCTCATCTTTAGACTCTGCCATTGACGAAGAACTCCCTCCGACTCTAGAATCCAATCATGTAACAAACCAGAAATTGCACCAATCCAAGGCACAACTCTCTAATGGACCGAGACTGGGGACATTTCCGATAAGGCCAACAGATCCATCAGCTCGGAAACATATCCCTCTACACACGAGTGCAAATACGGCCGCTGATATTGCGGTCGCAAAGAAGCGAGAGGAGATGAGACGAAAATACAATCAATTTGTAGGGGTAAAAGAGAGTGCAGTCCGCTCGAGTCCTTCGCCCATGTTATCACCCCAGTCAACTCCACCTATCACTTCCTTGGCAGAACGAAATCAACAAGCACGATTGCGAAATGGACCAGGCCAGAGACGGATGAAAGATGATTATGATGCGCTTGAATCGCCAGGTTCTTCGAGCTTTGGCGAATTGCTTGTTCCCCAACCGCCTGGTGCATCCAGAGGTGCAACCCCGAATCAGTTGGGTCGTCCACCGAAGGCACTGAAGAAAGGTGCGCGGCTCAAGATGTCGTAAGTGCAGTTTTCCTCGATTCTTTTTGAACAATCTCGGATCGCTGTTGTTTCGTAAAAGAATACTCAGGGGTTGTGGGTGTTGTGGAAGTCATTCACTTTTCCGCCTTACGTTTCGCAAAAACCAGCCCCCAGATTTTCTTATGACGAGAGTGTTCCACAATGATCCCCAACTTTCTTCTTCCACCTCTTTTCTCATCTCTACTAGATATCATTCCCTTGTTTCATTATTTGCGCTGGACGCAGTTTGTCCCTATAAATCACTCTGTGCCTGTTGTTGCTTGGCGAACACAATTCTCCGCATTTATCCCATATCTTTTAAGAACCCACACAATCGGGGTTTTCCGAAAGAACATGGCCACCAAACGCAAGGCAGGACCGGGTGCTAACAAGGGCAGGCCCATGAAAAAGCGCACTGCAACCACTGCTGGTCGTGGAGCGGAAGGCGAGATCAGTGCTGCCGGCAATGGACGCATACACAATAGCCAGAGTGTACGTCCACCCATGTCTCCACGCGCAATCTTCACTTCTCAATTTTTGAGTTGTTGTCGACTCAGAATACACAATCATTGTGCATTGTCCATGACTAGCTGCTGACTTTGACTTAGGATGGTAATTCGGATGTGTGTACAGCTTGTAGTGGCGAAGGCATACTTGTCTGTTGCGAAGGATGCTCTCGCGCTTATCATCTTACTTGCTGCGACCCTCCCAACGAGAAAGCACCAGACGGAGACTGGTATTGTCATAAGTGTTCCGAAGACCGTGCTCCGCAGCCACCGCCACCCCCTGGACTTTTCTTCGGGCTAGTGAGCGACTCTTACAAGAAAAGTACACTGTCTTATGCCCTTCCTGCATCAATTAGACAATACTACGATGGCGTAACGACAGGCGAAGAGGGCGAGTATGAAGAGGGTAATGCAATCAAATCGAAGAGGTAAGCACTACTCCAATCTACTGGAAGGCATCTCAGCGATCGCTGATCAACGAGTATAGGCCGACCCGCGGAGGGTATGAAGAACCACCCGATAATTTCAAGATCAAGGATGGCAAAGATAATACAATTTTCTGTTTCCGCTGCTCTGGATCATCGCTGCCAGTGCGGCAAAATGACGATATTCCCACCTTGGGCCGAGCGGGTCGCGAGATGATTCAATGCGATCTTTGCAATCTCTCATGGCATCTGGAATGCCTTGATCCCCCGCTTGCTGTTGCTCCGAAGAAGAGTAAGATTAATCGAATTACATGGACATGCCCCAACCACATCGATTCCTTACTGAACGATATCGACCCTCAAGCGAACACCTCGAACAAGGATAGGCCAACGATTAGCCGCAGGTACAAGATTCGCCGACCCAAGAACGCCATTTTTGTAGACACCGCCTTAAGTCGTGGCTTCAAGAACAATGGCCTGATTGAAGTCATTAATGAGCCCAGCGATGATGAAACATTTACGCTAAAGAAATATGAGACGGAGTCGCCAAAATCATTACCACAGCTCTTGCGCGCCCCTGAGAAAAGCTTGAAGCTGGACTTCATCGACCGTGTCAAGCGGTAAGATCAATTTCTTTTTGGTGCCATCATCAGCTAATGACCATCTTAGCTCCAATGAAGAACGTGCACACAACTCTCGCTTGGAACGCGAGGCAGAGAAGGCCCGAAAAGAGGCCAATTCTGCTTCTTTCGAAAAACGACCATTTGCGGAGCGCAAAGCCGCCTTGAACTTGACCCAGATGGCGCTTACCACTGATGTAAAAATCAGTCCAGACGCGGTGCTGAATCTGATTGGCACTTTGATAGTAAGTCACCCTGAATTGGGGAAACTGCAGTGTAGGCAGCTGATAATTCTTGCAACAGGCGGAGGCGCCGGAGAGCGTTGGGCAACTTGTGGCTGCTGAGGACAGAAAGATCGATACTGAACTGACGGCAGAGGAGCGTCAGGACCTAGAGGCACTCATTGACCTCGCACAGCGCCGGCTTGCTGGGAAAAACAAGGCGAAATGAATTGCATTACTTATTGTTAGGCATCTTACCATGTCCATGTTGCATTTACATTGGAGAAGCTGGTAGATGGATAGGCCTGGTTAGGATGGGCAAGCATATTTTCGGCGCCCTTATCATGTGATCTATGTGATTTAGCCTCATTATTAAGGTCATCCAATACAGTCTCGCAAGGCCGCGGTCGCTTTGTAATATAAATACTGTCACCACCCTCACTTGGATTTCTCCAAGTCATTAATGTGAACCAAACGTTCGTTTGTGCCCACCAGTTGTTTAGCTGCCTCATTTAGCTAAATGAAAATGGCGCACTTTTACTGACGGACTGCATCAAATAGGCAGTGGACATGGTAACGAATTCGTTTAAGTCTCAAATAAGCGCCAACAACGGATGTCATATAGATAGCATCGATAGATACTCAAATCATACAGCTGTCCTTTCATATTCATCCGAGAAAGGGGATAGAAACCAGAGTAACGTGCTTGCCTAATGATTGAATCTCCAGCATGTAATTTGACACATTCTGCAAGATATCAATGTTGATTATAAGGTACAGCTAGATCAGGCTATGCAATATTTCACAATTTCGGCTTTGGCAAACCAAGCAAGACCGCTCAAACAGACACACTATCCATGAATCCTTCACCCCTCCATTGGATAGGATAGGGTACCATATCCACACGAAACGCCTGGCTGACATACAGAATCATCGCTGAATAGACATGCAAGACACGAACATCATTTACCTCCCCCTGATCGCAGACTTTTTCGCACCCTTTGCTACAGTCACAGGCTTTCTGCCTCTGGGAGATGGCTTCGGAGCGGGTTCTTCGACTTCTTCGGGCTCCGACTCTTCGTTCTGCTCCTCCTCGGTCTCACCATCCTCTGCATCATCTTCATCCTCATCGCCCTTAATAACCTTGCCATCGGAGTATTCCCAAGCAGCAACGCCCTCCGCCATCTCTTCATCGTCCTCCTCATCATCTCGCTCAGCATACTTCCCACCAGCCACGGTAGCGCGACCACTTCTCCTCCGCTCATTCGACGCCACCTCTTCGCTGCTTTTCCTCTTGGCCTTCTTTGGTGTCCTGGCCGCTTTCGCTTTCTTGTCCTTTGTCGTCGCTTTACGTATCGGAAGCGACTTGGCCCGCTTGCTGCCCCTCTCATCGCCATTCTCATGATTTTCACTCCTTCGCTTCTTCCCCTGTGACCTCGCAGCTTTCATGGTCGCCTTCACAAGGCCCTCTATTCCTTCCTCGACGCCTTCGGGCAGATAGTTTTTCTCCGCCACCTGCTGTGCCTCCTCATGATCCTTCATCTCTGTGAATAGGGTAGTAGGCAGTCGTATTTTGCCAGGCAGTGCTTGAATGTTCCAGCTGTGCGCCTCTTCGAATTTGCGAATCGTCAGTTGAGCGAGATCGCTAAGGTGGTAGAGATGACTATCATACTCTGCCAACGGGCTGATGGCATCGTGGCATTGTTTGACACGCTGTGCGACGTGGTAGATTAGAGAGAGGTTCTCCTCTGTTGCAACGGGGTAGAGGTAGAAGAGTATGTAGCGTGCGAAGTCGATAAGATCTTCAGCTGTGGCGTCGTAATCTGGGTGGTGCGCCAGCAACGAGAGTAGGCGTGCGAAGACAGATTCCATGACCACGTTGGCTTTTGAATTAGGCTGTTGAGCCTTAAGGTTGTAGAAGTGGGAAGCTCGGCTACGGACCCAGGTCGTAGTGTCGGATTTGAGAGAACTACTTGGCTCGAAGGCGAGGAGAAATGGTATTGTGTAGAAACGTTGAGGAAGCCTCGAATGACCGAGGTACTTTCTTAGTCTTTGAAGGAAAGATGTGCGAACATTCAGTATGGCGTCTTGAGCAACTAGCGCAAGAGCGTTGAAGGCTGTAGAGGTGAACAAGGCGTCAGTCAATTTCTTCGTACATAATTTTAGGCATAGGCGGGCGGCAAGGATACGAAGACGAGGTTTATGTATGGGAGGGGTGTCCTTCGTAGGTGAGAGTTCGCCTTCGTTCTTGATGAGGTTAAAGAGGACCTTGTAGACGGGGTCTGCAACACCTGATAGTGTTTCTGGATTGGAATGAGATCGGACTCTATTGACGAGGATCTTCAAAGCCCAGCATTTGGCCTCACACTCTGCATCGAGAGTGGGAGACCAGGTGTAGGAATCCGAAGAAGCTGCGGCGGTAGTTCGGACCTGTAACAGAATTTCTTCAATAGCAATATCGCTTACAGCATCGCTCTCTTGCTCGACTTCATCAGGAGCCAAGAGCATGAGTTGGGAAAGAGTAGCAAGTCGGGAGAGAAACCCCTCCTCCCCATATCGAAAGTCATTGATGCATTTGTGAAGGAGATCCTTAGCCAGCATCTCCTTTTTATCTGATGTCCTCATTATGATGGTGATGGCATGCTTGGCTGCCTCTGCCGGGGTACCGTGAAGTGCAAAGCTCGTCATTGCTTGTACAAATTTTCTGTCTCGAGGGATTTCGTCCGCGAATTTCGAAGCAAAGGAAGCACACGCTTTTAGATTATCTATCGCTCCCGGATCGTTTGTGTTCTTCGCATTTGGTGCTTCGTCCTGGAGCAGCATACAGATCTCCTGAACATGAGCTCTCAAAACCTCTGGTGTCCGAGTGGAAATCTCTCTGAGCACCTCGTGAGCAGTTACACCCAAGCCTTTTTCATCAGTCCTGGAATATTCCATGATGGCGGGAACGTGGCTCTTATTGTACGCTAAAACGCTGACTCGGTAAACCAAAGGAAGTAAGACGTTGAGCAAATCCTGGGGGGAGGTAGCATTCTGTTCGACGCGCTTAGTCAATTCTTTGATAGCTTTGATCACCGTTCGATAGTCACTTTCTGGCGCCATACAGAAGCGTATCAGCTGGTAGCTACGACGATCGTGCATCTTCGCAAATTTCCATAGGGTTTCAGTAACCTTTGAGGCGTCGGGAAGCTGTTTGCTAAAGCTATTAATCAGACGTGTCATATGCTCCTTGATCGCTTTTTCATTCTGGTCCATGACGCCGCCGTTGTAGTCTTCGCAACGTTGTAGATATGCTGCCATAACCTTTGACAATTGAATTTGCCGAGTTTGAATCACAAAGAAGACCTTCCTAGCTTTCTCATCGAGGTGCTTGACCAGCAGTAGAATCCTCTCCGTGCGTATCTTGTCAGGATCTGTATTCTCGGTCTCAACATTGCCATTTGTCTGGCTGTCTTTTGCTTTCTGTGAATTACCATTGGTAAGTTTGGTGCTCTTTGACTTGATTGGCGGATAATTCAATGGCAACAGCTGCTCATACAAAACGTGGTCAAGCAATACTCCAATTTCTAGGTCATTTGTGTAATAGGTGTCTAGGATTTTTGAAGGTGCTGCTCCAATGGCTGAAATAACTTGGTCCTCGTCGTCTGAAATCGTGCCTGCTGCAACGCCCCATAGACGAGCCAAAACCACCATTGCCTCTTCGCGAACCGAGTGCTTTTTATCGCGCACTCTTTCGGAAAGGACTGCAAGCACTGATCCTGGTTTGTCCAGTCCACCAGAAGACCCAAGCTTGAAGACGACATCCCGAAAGCTAAATCGTCCTATGACTTTTACAGCGGCGATCCGAACCCTCTCATCAGCATCTTGAAGCATACCTGCAAGGTCTTTCACTAAACGGTCTTCTTCTTGCTGACTCAGGCCAACACCACCCGCGGACGTGATCAGAATTCGCCCAACCCCAGTGGTCCACGCTGCACGGATAAGCGGTGATTTATCATGGCTTCTACTGAGAAAACTCGAAAATGCCTGGGGGTGGGCCTGAGGAAATGGTTGGGGTGAGGAGGGTTTTGTCAAGACGTTCTGATTCAGCGTCGAATCTATCGTGTCAGACAAGGCTATTGGTGGATAGGCAGCGGGATCAAGTGCTGGCGGCGGCGGCGGGCCTGCAGCTCCTATGCCGGAAATGATATCTCCAAATGTTTCAGTAGCAAGGGATCGTAAGTGAACGTTTTCTGCGGAGAGCTCGGCCTCCAACTGGGGTATTACGTTCTGCAGGACTGCAGGACAGGCACGCCAGAGTTCTCGAAGTAGCAGATGGACTTTTTGAAGCTCTTTAAGATCGTCTTCTGTGGGCCCAACAGCGACATCCATATCAGAATCATCAAGATCATCACTGACTCTCCGATTGGACGCCTTCTTGATAGGTGCTTTGGCTGCGGATGACGACGAAGCGTCGACTATAACGTCATTGAAATATTGGCTAACGTATCTCGCCATTTTCTCAGGGCAAGTGTTGCATATTGTTCTAGCCATATTGTACGCTGGTGGCAACTCCTTCAGCAGCAGAGTCGACTGTTTCTCGTCAATCACGGCCGAGTTCTTCTTGTTCTTCCCTGTAGTTCCACTCAAGGCACGAGGATCCGTTCTGAGGAATTGCGCGACTATTATATCGATGACTTCTGAAGGAAGATTCGCAGACTCGTCCACCATGGTCACTAAGATCGAGGTCATGTGAAATTCTACATTTTTGCCCAATTGCTCTCCGGTAGAGGCTTTGGAAGAGCCAGCTAAGATGTCGAAGAATGAAACAAAGAGATGAATCAACAATTGCTCGGATGAGGGTATATCAGTAAGGAGAACGATACTTTTGACTTGCGCCAATGAATTCAGCACGTATAGATGCTGCTGGTTGTACGCATTGGAAGGATCGGACAATGCTGGAAGGATGGAACTGATTAAGAGATTAAAAATGTCCTGCATAGTCATTAGCATGCGACCGGTTTAGCAAAATGTAGGTTCTAATGTGCATTCACCTTTAGCTGTTGCCCCGTGTAAGGGGCATCTGGGGCGCAAAGCCTCAATATGTCGACTAAACAGCAAGCTGACCATGCCTTGACACCTTTGTCCTTGTGCCCCAGCAAATTCGGACTTGCCAGTTCCTTTGCGACTGTAGTGAATGAATCCCGCTCATTCTCCTCTTGCTCCATTTCCCTCATCTCTTTTGACAAAGCTTGGAGCCTTCGCAGGAGATCCGCAATGGCGATAGGTTTCCCCACGCGCCATGATAGAGGCTCATTGAATTGAAGACCTGGCATCTCTTCTTCCGGCTCTTGCAGCTCCATGGTTTCCGTGACCGTCGTGGCTGCCGCTCTGGAGGGCATGGTGAAGTTCGGCGCGCTCCAACGCGCTCCTCTGGTCTCTTCTCCTTATATTCTTCTCATGGTGGAATGCTTCTTGCGCCAAAGATCTGCTGGAGAACTGTGCGTGTTAGGTGCATGCTATGCAATGAAGAAAATATTCTAGTAATACGCGCTGGACGCGCCAAGACATCAAATTACTAGCGTATGCACGGCCAGTTTAAAGTGTAGACTGCCCCACCTTTTCTTTAATGCCTGCTTCTCTCAGCTTTCTAGAGCTTCCAAGGGAGACATCAATTTCTTAGATGTTTCAAACGAGTAGCGGCCTGCTGTAAAGGGGGTAGTGCTGCTTTAATCAATCAAGCATGTTTCTTTCCATCTCTGTCCTCTTTGCTCTTTCCGCTCTCACCTCATCTTCCTCGTTCTACGATAATCCTGAACAAGATCCAATCAATCCTCCCAGCTCAGACAGGGCAGAGGAGCTTCACAGGAAATGGGACTTTGAGGTATTGGAGGCTTTCGATCACTCTTTCCCCCAGCTTTAACTTCACCCCTTAGAGTCAGGATCATTGATGCTTACAATAGTGGGGTTTCTCTGGCATTTCGCATTTTGCCCACCTGAAGCATGTCAAGTGTCTAAGCGCACGAGAAAGCCCCTTTGACATAGGAATCATCGGCGCGCCATTTGATACTGCAGTCAGCTACAGGCCGGGTATGTAGACCATCTTACCACCCCGTATCCTTCTCAAAATATGGGGTGGGTGTCGATCATGTCTTCGATGAGAGATGGTTTTGTTGCCATTGCTGCTGTAGAGACTACCACCTCCTTCTAGGGGCTGTGGCTCGACGCTTTAGCCGTACATTCCTATGTGTGTTTTCAAGATTGAACAGCTCTCTCTTTCCGTCCTTCTCCTGACTCCGACGTCTAGGAGCGCGATTCGGCCCACGAGCCATCCGGGCTGCCTCAGCTCGCCAGACCTCATTTCGTGGCTTCAATCCTCGCCGTGGCTTGAACCCATACACCTCTCCTTATACCATCCTTGATTGTGGTGATATACCAATAACCCCATTTGACAATGCACTCGCCCTCCAACAGATGAGCGAGGCCTTTCACGAGCTTGGTTCCCGTACACCAGCTCTGTCGCATCCGACCAATCCAAAGCCTAAACTACTCACACTGGGTGGCGACCACAGTATAGCACTTCCAGCCCTGCGCGCACTGAATAAAATCTATGGGGGACCAGTTGCGGTGTTGCATTTCGATGCCCATCTGTAGGTCGTTCCTCGGCTAGCTTACTCTCTCCTATCTTGTCATATTTAGCGAGGCACGTAGATCGCCATATTGCTTTCACAACTCCGGGGAGACAGGCTTGACAAGTACTGATTTCGCGGAACAATTAGCGATACTTGGCACCCAGCGAAGTACCCATCGGCATGGCCCTCGTCTCAAAGCGATTTTACTCATGGAAGTATGTTCTGGATCGCCTCGAATGAAGGTTTGATTGTCAATGGCTCTTCTGCACATGCTGGACTGCGTAGCCGCCTTCTAGGCTGGGAAGACTTTGAGGACGATGAGCGTCAAGGGTTTATGCGGATCTCCGCGGATGATATCGATGAGATGGGTACGAGAGGCATAATCGATGCGATTCTGGAGAGGATTGGGACAGAGATTCCTACATATCTGAGCTTCGATATTGATGTAATTGATCCAGGTTTGTGTCCGGGCACGGGAACCCCCGAAGCCGGTGGTTGGACGAGTCGCGAAGTGATTAGGATCCTTCGTGGTCTAGAGAGTCTCAACATAGTCGGAGCTGATATTGTAGAGGTGGCTCCTGCGTACGATGGGGTTGGAGAGCAAACAGCTTTAGTAGCGGCTCAAGTTGGCTTCGAAATCATCACAAGCTTGGTTGGAAGAGGCATGAGCGAGATAGAGAAGGCGGATAGTCAAGGTGGGCAAGATGTCCACGCTGGGAATGAGAGAGATGAATTGTAAGGAAGTAGCACGGACAACGAACCCTTGTAAGGACCGATAGCTGGAAATGATACATAGACTGATGAAACTTGCAATGATTGAAGAATTTAGGAGTGGTCCGTCCAGGTGTCTGTTTTGCTGGCAGTCTTCGCCGCTGCTGTTACAGGCCATAGATGCCAGATATGTGGACCTGGTGAATAACAAGCACCTTGCCTGCGACACTCATCAATGATGATTCAATAGAAAGTCGATAGGCTAGGGCATAGAGCAAAACAGCATTCAAACGATGAGCAGTATGGACCATGAACATTTTAGATATTGCTTGTTGCTTGAAGGCCACATTCATGGGTGACCGCTTGACAATTGATAACTTCGTATCACATTGGGAGCGCCAATCTTCACTCGTAGTACTAGTCTTCACGACAGTCAAGACAGAGCACCGTGGGGTGATTCCTCGACTCGCCGACAAAACTTTCAGCGTTTACCATTCTCGCCCCACTGTGGGACACGGCTCTCCCTGGATGCATTTGAAGACTAGTCAAGTAAACCAGTAACAGCTCGGAGTCTCATCACCTACCATCGACATCCTCAAGCATGACGGATAATTTCACGCACGAGACTGTCCCAGCAATCATACCACTGTTGGCCACGGGCGTCATTCGTTCTCCATCTCCTTAGCAAGTCTGCGAGCTTCCTCCGCCATCACCTCTTCACTTCTCGGCTTCCTCGCATTGTCGTCTACTTTCGGGAATTGTGGTCTATCCTCAGATATTTCTCGAAGGTGTTTGCCAACATTGCCCTCCTCTGAATCTATCATTGAATATATGGCATCGGAACCACCTCGATCGTCTAGATCGGCTCGTTTGCGCGGGATGATGTGTGTATGCAGATGTGGCACGCTTTGCCCTGCATCGGCGCCATCCTGCATAGCTATGTTGAGGCTCGAAGCCCGGTAGACTCGCTCAATCATGCGACCAACACGTTGAACGGTCAAGAAAAGATCCGTTACTTCGGTACTGGTAAGGTCGGTATACCTTGGGATGGCTCTTCGGGGGCAAACGAGAACATGGCCAGGGAGCAGCGGCTTGATATTGACTAGGGCAAACGAGTAGGGTGTAATATGGAAGACCTGGGCACGGAATCAGAGATGCAGCGAGCGACTGACCGTCTTTTGGAACTCGAACCTGAGGCGTAACCAGGAATGTACCGAAATAGAACTTATTCGAAACCTGAGCCATGCCTGAGAAGGTCCAGGCTAGGAAAATCACAAACAGCAGCAAGCGCACGTAAAGACACCATCGAACTATTCCCAATTTGGATTAGCTGACCGATCGAGTACATGCTGGGATCTTCTCGCCTTCCAGGCTCTCTCACACTGGATTTATGCAGGAACGACATATCAAAACTTTGGCTATCAGCACTTTAAATCAAGGTGAATCTCGGGGGTGGCTTCCCCAAAGTTTCACGCCAGGATAAGCCTAGAGGCTCGGCATGGCTGCTCAGACAAACAAAGCGCCCGTGTCAACCTGGCACCAGTTTACCCAACATCGGGCCCAACATTTCCCAGCTCGTTGATCCACTATACCAACCATCATCCTTCATTGGATCCGCATTTTGATGAATCGAATCCACAACCTGAGTGCCATCACGAACTGAGTTGATCGAACATGATCGGTACCTCTTTACCGGAATATGTCTTCATCCGAGCTTGTATCCTTTTCCTTCATCACGTCGCCCCGGCATGCGCTCTTTACTGCATGATCCTCATTATACTGTACCCTGCAGGATATCGGATCCCTTTGTTGCTTGAGTTATGGGCTATAGTCGAATCACTGTTTCTCCTGCTTGTCTACTATCCTAGAAACTTATCACTCCAGCATGCGGCTAGTCATCCCCAGATAGCCTCGAAAGTTGAGAGAGGGAAGCTTTTCCAGCAGTGCTCTGACACCATAGATGATCCAGAGCACTATCTTTCGCTGTGGCACAGGGGAGCTCCTGCTGCAGAAATCAAACGAGAGAATGTTAAAGGTAAGAAACTATTAGCCACAATTCGAGGACAAGTCGAGTTGCTCATGTGATTAGAGTTCTACGCCTGGGCCTTTCTCAATAAAGCCAAGTATGGCCCTGATGATGATGAAGAATTGGAGGATTACGTCAACAAGACCGAGCTGGTCTTGGGCCGTAAGCTAGAGCCAGGGCGAGGTAGTGCAATTTCCTTGAGGGTCACCATCGATGCAGTCAAGACATTATACCGCTCTTTGTTTTGGTACCTTGTGAGCAAGATTCCCCCCGCACCGACAACACTCTACTAAAACAAGTTGTCAGTGCGTTTTCGTTGTCGACACAATCACCTACTTTAGTTTGGTACTCCGTGGTTTCCATTTCCATCGGCTTGCTTTCAGGCGATTCTTCACCGTCTTTCCGTTGCGCCCGTTTACAATTTTCAGCCGACAGCAGTCCCCAGCAAAAACACTAACCTATTGGTACCGGCCACCGTCCTCGACCAAAGGCCATAGGCTCCCACTGCTTTTCATACATGGAATAGGCATTGGACTCTACCCGTACGTTGAATTCCTCACGCAGATCAATGAATCACTGGAGAACGATGACAACGGCGAGATTGGGATTATCGCCATCGAGATCATGCCTGTATCTTTTCGTATCACTGGCGCAGCTTTGGAGAAGGATGAGATGTGCAACCAAATTCTTCGAATTCTGCAGCGACACCGGTGGGACAAGTTCATCCTTGCTAGCCACTCTTATGGAAGTGTAGTTTCTTCACATCTCATACACAACCCAAAGACCTCCGGGATGGTGGGACCCGTTTTCCTAATCGACCCTGTGTCAATACTATTGCACCTCCCAGATGTTGCCTATAATTTTACCTGTCGACCTCCCAAACGGGCCAACGAGCAACAATTGTGGTTCTTCGCTAGCATGGATCAGGGTGTTGCTCATACTCTAGGCAGGTAAGAACTGACGTTATCACTATTGTCCCAATGCTTAATGCCACAGATGCTTCTTCTGGAGTGAGAATATCCTGTGGAAGGAAGACGTTCGAGGACGGCGAGTAACCGTCTCCCTAGCTGGCAAGGACCTTATCGTTAACACAGAAGCTGTTGGACGCTACCTGGCGCAAGACCGAGACGACACACCGGCAGAAGGGAACTGGAAGCACCAGGCCTGGAGAGGTCAGGGGGTGGATATTCTCTGGTTCGATGAGCTCGACCATGCGCAAGTATTTGATTCGAGAGGGAACCGCGAGAGTCTTGTGAAGGTGATCAGACAGTATAGCTTGGCAGACGTGCCAACAGATAATGAACGTGCCAGGTGACGTTTGGCTTGCTGCGGGGAATGAACAGATCGAGTTGAGGTGGAGGTAACCGATATGACTAGAACTGGGTATCAAGTTCATGCAGGGGAGATCAACCGATAGAAAGTAATAAACACGACTATACGAGTTTGATCACATTTATTTGGATAGAACGTGTTTGCAGACCCGTTTGATGGAAGCATCGGGTAGAACCCCACTCCATGGCACTAGAATGGTTCTAAAGATGGGTCATGCCCGCAGCGAGTCCAATGCTCCTGACATCGTCACGCAAGATGGTAGCTGGACTCCCCTTACTTGTAGACATCTCACCGCTAGGATCAATCGGTAGCTGAGGAAGCACAAGATCACCGTCGAAGTCGTGGCTGTGAATCACGCGCTTGCGACGCAACGACCCTTTCGACTGGACCTTCTGCCACCGCTTCCAATCAAGTCCTCCACTTCAGTCGAGTCCGCAGCATCACTGATTTAGAAAGCCGTGAATATTCCCTGACTCAGGGAACTCATTTGGGCTGGAAACTAAAACCGCGTTGTGCCTCCGCTGTGCCTCGGTACTGAGCTCGTAGTCGACCACGAGGACGGCTGAACGCCATGAGCTCGACAACAGCAGCTGCAGCTACAGCTCCTGCTGGCGGAGTACCGGCGCCAAACGACCAAATCCCCTCCCATGTACGTCTTCCCTATCGTACCCTCTCCCATTGCGACCGGAAATCCCCCCGCGAATGCGTTCCCAAGATGTCCCAGTGCAACTCTCTCCCAACGTCTTGCTTGACCAAACGTGTCAACAGTCGGTCCAGATCGCTGACTTCGAGGCTTGACATAGCCCAGCTTTAGAAGACAAAGAGCCTCTCGGGCGTGTGAAACATGCCACTCTCGCAAGGTCAGCAGCCCAGAGTAACCCCATTCGAAGCGACACTTGAGGGGGTTATACTGCTATGTACATGCTCATGGTGGAATAGGTCCGATGTGATGCGGCCAGCTTGGGGGTGCCTTGCACCAATTGCGTAGCTTTCTCCATTGAGTGCAAGATCCCGACCCCGAAACGTAAGAAGACCGCAGGAAGAGACAGAGACTCTGAGAGGTACCGGACCAGCGTATCCCGGAGAAACCTGCTTCATTGATTTTGACTTCTACTTGTAGCGAACGCGCCGAGTCTGTACAGGGACAATCTCCTTCGGCCGTCGAAGGCGTCGCTGGGTACGACTTCAACCGAGACCGCGGTGCTCCAGACTACAACGCTCATGATGGAATGCCCGTCACCTCCCTGTCCGATGCGCAAGCTATCCAACAAGGGACACAAAATCTGCACTATACTCATTTCATGAAGCCGAAATTTGCAAGGGCTCCTATTCGAGAAGCTGGAAGGGTAGCCTACCTGGGCGAATCCTCGAATTTGTCACTGTTAGTACACGACAGACACGGGACCACGGATGTGGTCCACTATCCTCTGCCCGATTCTGTCAAGGGTTCAAGAGCCAGGTTGACGAACCTGGACGAGATTGAAATCGACATCTTGCATCGACGAGGGGCATTCTTGCTCCCCCCTCGAGCTCTCTGTGATGAGCTTGTCGACTCGTTCTTTAAATGGGTAGCTCCAGTCGTTCCAGTGATCAATAAAAATCGATTTATGGCGCGATATCGAGACAGCAAGAACCCTCCTTCTTTACTTTTATTACAGGCGATCCTACTTGCCGGGTCTAGAGTGTGCACTAATACTCAGTTGATGGATGCCAATGGTTCAACCACCCCTGCTGCCATGACGTTCTATAAGCGTGCCAAAGCACTTTTTGATGCCAACTATGAGGATGACCGCGTTACGATTGTTCAAGCACTGGTTTTGATGGGATGGTATTGGGAAGGACCCGAAGGTAGATACTACCACACGTGCCCGAGACATCCCAAGCTGACGATATTGCTGTACAGACGTAACGAAGAATGTCTTCTATTGGACCAGAGTTGCAACCGTTGTTGCACAGGGCTCAGGCATGCACCGGAGGTAAGGTCTCAGAGTTCGCGTGGAGAACAGAGCTTATCAAATCACAGTGTCGAGGGGTCTCAGCTTTCTCGTCCTGACAAGAGGTTGTGGAAACGAATTTGGTGGACTTTGTTTACCCGTGATAGATCAGTGGCTGTTGCTTTGGGCCGTCCAGTACACATTAACGTGGATGATTCAGACGTTGAGATGGTCACCGAGGATGATTTTATTGAAGATGAATTAGATCAACCTGCGAAGTCTCCACCGGACAACGTCCACGTCCAATTTTTCCTCCAATATGTTCGTTTATGCGAGATCATGGGGCTCGTTTTGTCTCAGCAGTATTCGGTGGCGTCCAAGGCTCGAAGGCAAGATGCAATCGATCTTACACATAGTGATATGGCTCTGGCAGATTGGTTGCAGAATTGTCCAAGGGAAGTTTATTGGGAAAAACCGAGACACAATTTCTGGTCAGCTTTACTTCATGCAAATTACTAGTAAGTAACAGTCCGGACTACGCTACAAGCTTGAATTGACAATGAGAAGTACGACGCTTTGCCTGCTACACAGGGCTCACATGCCACCAGCCACAACGGAGAACAATGGGCAGATGAATGGCTATCCTACCGACGCCGCTTATCCTTCTCGGAACATCGCATTCCAAGCCGCAGGAATGATCACATCGATCATTGAGCATCTTCAAGAGTCAAACGAATTGAGATATACTCCGGCTTTTGTGTAAGTCCTCACTGCGTGTCTCGCAGAATTGCTGACTTATTTGTGGCGTTATACAGCGTGTACAGCCTGTTCTCGGCTCTCATAATGCATGTGTATCAAATGCGCTCTTCGGTCCCTTCAATTGTTGCTGCAACGCAGGAAAGGCTAACCATCTGTATGAATGCACTCAAGGAAGTGTCAAAGGTGTGGCTGGTAGCGAAAATGGTGCACACTTTGTTTGAATCGATTCTTGGTAATAAGATGCTTGAAGACAAGCTGCAGAAGGCCGCTGGCAAGAGGCATAAAAAGCCAAGGATTGAGAATCGAGCGGCCTCTGAGAAGGAAGACCACCAGCAAAAGCGAAAATACGATGATATGGAAGTTGGCTTTTCCAATGGGCCTCCTGCGCCGCAGGTCTCTTACGAGCGATCAAGACCGCAGACTCCCGCAGTGACGCCATCAAGAGATTTGGGTCAGCAGACTTCTGGGCCTGTCCTAGCACCGATGGCTGCGCCTCCAGCTTCGGGCCAATCCAACGACGCTTTCATGGGCAGTTCTCGGAATAACACACGACCACCTACACCATTTAATCCTTGCTACACAGTACCCGCAACGCCACCGGATCTTTATCTAGTGACTCGCGAGTCGCCTCACATCTCCCAAAATCTATGGGAAAACTTCCAACCGGATCAGCTCTTCCCAGAAAGCACCAACATCGCGATGCCGCAGTATCAGAATCTTGACCCTCAGCTTCAAATGCCGCAAATGCAGTCTCCTGCAATATTGCAGCCAACGATGCAGGGTCAACAAATGCCCCCGCGGACCATGCAGGATATGACCGGAATGTCGCAGTTATCTGGAATGCAGCAGCCCGGATGGCAAGGTCAATATCCTGGCGATAGTCCCGAAAACTGGAGGAACAGCAGCCAAGGGCAGGCTCCGATTGCTCCAACGGCCTTGAATGTGGAAGATTGGTAAGTTGACCTGACTCGCGGGTCGTCGTGTTACCTGCTGACAGGGAACAGGTTTCAATTCTTCGGTATGAACGGCGGAGATCTCGGTGGCTTGGGCGCAGATGGCATGTAATATCACGGTCCTACAAGCCTTGCGACCTCTTATACGGTATACTGTATTCATCAGCTGTGAGATTTAATCTAAAAGCAGTGAGTATCGTTAATGGACACCGAGCTTCTATGCTTTGAACAAAACATTGCCGGTGCCGCAGGCGAAAAGGCATAGAAGATGTGCTCTTTGTTACTGACTGCTACGTCCTACCCTACGCTTGAAACCGCATCATGATTGCATCTCCCAGAGTATAAGCTATTGGCCTACTTCCCACCGCTGCTGTACGAGTATCAGCCGGACTGTCCGTCAGGCGCGGTATAACGCGCCTGTCTTTTGCCATCATTGTAGTAAGTGGATCCATCAGGGTTGTTATAGTCATAACTTCCTATGGTCGATTGAGTCCCAGAGCGAAATCTGACGGCAGAGCTCAGCCAAATACACCTTACCATTCCTATTGGAGCAGTGATAGCTATTGCCATTTTGAGGTTTGCGACCACCAGAAGACTTCTGATAGTCCCTGTTTTCCCGGTAATTACCCTGCTATCTCATCAAGGCGATGTCGAGAGGGTGTGCAAGCAGTAGAAATCTGCATATCCTGTCATTGACGCCATTGGATGTCACATCATATCACTTGCCGTATTGGCTCGATTGACCCATCTTCCTCTGGGTAGAAAGGTTTCAAACTACGAGATAGTCTTTGGTGAGGAGCTGTTTTGGAGCGAACAGAGAACGTCCGGCGGAAAATGCCTTGAGGTGCTCATAGAAGTGATCCAAATGGAAAACACAGAAAGGGGGGGATTAGGAGAGCTTTTCGCTCTAGTATCCTCTCTTGAAATTGGCTTCCGCCTCGGAGCTGTCTCCATGCTGCTTTACTCTACTTGGAAAGGGAGGTACGAGTACCTTCGCTTTCTTGGCCGAATTGAAGCTCATCTCGATCGGGTTTGGTTTCGAAGTTGGAGGCGTTGCGGGCCGCGGCTGAATGAAGAGACGCCGGCTGTTTCCGCGTTTCACGAGGCGTCATTCCAGCCAAGCCCTTGTTGAGGTTAGGGACAACTTGTAGCATATCACCCTGTATGATCTGGTCGGTTTCCACAGACGAAGATGGCAAGCAATTTTCCTGGACGGGAGGACTTGTACACGTTTTAATCGCTGGGTAAGATCGGCCATATACCAGCCTGATGTCAACCCTATCTACAGGCCGTACCTGGCTTTCCGAGCCATGAACGACTCCTCGTCCAGCGCTTCAGCCGGTAGCTCTACCACATTAAGACCCCGCAATAGGCGGCGAACGAACGAAGATGATGAAGGCGCTCGCTCCTCGTCGACGCCCACGCCTAATTGGCTCGATGGCCCTTCTATCTCATCGACTTCCTCCAGAGCTGCCTCTCCCATACCCAGTACACACCCCTCACGGCCAGCGAGACCAGACAGCGATCTTTCAAGATCGCGCAGCACTGGTCGCTTTTTAGGAGTACCCAGTATCCTAGGCTCTCAGGTCAAACCTTCGACCTTGGCTACGGGTCTTTGGGAAAGCTCGTGGTCCTCGCTACAGGGCATCGCCTCTACTCTCATAGGTAGTGACAATTCAAGAGCTTCGAGTCCAGCTGCATCGGCACAACGGAGGCGGCGGCCGATCGAAGCCACGAATAGTCGCTACACGAGCATCCAGCCTGCCCAATGGGGCCCTTCAGGGGCCGGAGATAAACAATTGGGAGCTGGCACGAAGGAGGACAGGAGGGCTCAAGTGCAGGCGAGGAAACGTGAGGTCTTACTGGCGGCCAACGGACATGTGACTCCCGATACCTCTGGAAGATATAAACGCAGAGACTCGGACGATAGGAATGCGGTTTCTGCGCCTCCAGGCGAGAACGAGGACAGAGATGCATTGGTCTACCTACACAAAGTGAAGCCTCAAGACACCCTAGCAGGGGTCATGATCAAGTATAATTGCGACCCAAATGTCTTCCGAAAGGCCAACAGATTATGGCCTAACGACAGCATACAAGTTCGAAAGATTGTCGTCCTTCCTGTGGACGTATGCGGTGTGAAAGGACGGAAAATGCCAGAGCCAGATAGCACGCTTGACATTCTTGGAGATGGACCCAACGGAGAAATCATGCCCACACCCACCAACGTACAAGCCCCGTGGGGAGACCTACATGCCGCACCGAAACAAAAAGAGACCCCCTTGTCTAGTATACCCACCTCTCCCTCCATCTCTGTCACTCTCTCGAACCCTGAAGATCCTCCTTGGAAGCACGATTCATGGGTCGAGATCGATGGATTTCCAGATGCCGTCGAGATCGCCCGTCTATCACGTAGAACGCTCGGCTACTTCCCGCGCAGCAGGCGGAAATCCGAGACATTTTCCGATCTGGAAACACCGCCTGCATCCTTTGACTTACCCAGAGGAAGCTACCAATCAAATTCCCCTCGAGAGCTGAACAAAAAGTCCAGATCAGGATCTGGGTCCTTTTTGCATGGACCAGGCGGCGTTGGCACCATGGGCAGGAACGTGAGGAGTCCTGGTCCAGCTCAAGATGGACTGAACAAGCTCTTCGCAAAACACCTCCCAGACGTCGCGCCCCGTTCGTCATTCGAATCCATCGACTCCAATTCCTCGCGCGGCAACGGCATCGAAAACATAGGCGGAGCGGTCGAAGGCTGGGTACGGAAACTGGCGACCAAAGCAGCCAACACCGTCCAGGCTCCAGCCCCTGGAGGCCTATCCGGCGTCGGCGATCTGATCGAGCTGAGCGAGGACGCTTTCGAAATTGGAGACGACGAGGAAGGGCCGAACGATGGCAGACGAAACACTATGACGATGGCGAATGCTAATGCGAATGCTGGATCTGGGGTGGGAGCATGGAGTGCGGAGCAGGAGCGTATGTTGCATGAGAGGTTCCCACCTAGGGGGAGAATCGTGACGGAATCTCCTCGGAGGGGAAAGAGTGGTTGATGGGACTCTTTTGTTTAGACTTGGGTGGCATTATGGATGGAGGGCGTAATACTAGCGTAGACCTACTCGTCTTTTAGCCATGGGAGTGGTGTATTTTTGTTTCGGAATGATATCCAATTTTCTGTCTACCCGACGATTCACGCCGTAAGATTTCCACCATAGAATGTTTCTTCCACATGACATCTTCCTCAAAGATCTCAGAGATAAGATCCTTCGGGGTTTCATCAAGGGACGCGCAGTAATCAATGCCAACGGCCTAGAACGTAAGATGCGATCAGAAAGAGCTTGGCAATGCAGAGATGGCAATCGTTGACATTCGTCTCATCGTCGCATGCCATAATCTAAGATATCTACAAGTCTCAACGCCTGTCTCGACATCCAATCCCTGAATGCTCTCCAGCGAGCCAGCGTGAGAAGCATTCGAAATTGCCCACTTCGTCCAGCGAATCGAGCTACCATTCCAAGCCAAAGAGCGCCGAGCCAGTGAGGCTGTATCCCCCGTCTATATAGGGATCGAAGATGCACTGAACTTTTGGGAAGCGTAGTAAAGGCGTCAATGAGATGGGAGAAAAGGTGGTGGAGTTGTGGACTCCTCAAGTGGGGGCATCGTCTTCAAGCTTAGTGCTATCTCCTGGCTCTTCCACAGCTTCTTCATAAGGTGCACTTGATTGGGTTGTTGTGCTCGCACTGACCGCCGACACAGGTCTAGCCATCGGCTTGTACGCAGATCTCAGGGAAGAATCTTCGTCCTCGATGGCTGATGGAACGGACAGCTTTGAGTCATCGCCCTGGGCTTGTTTCCGCAGCTTCAAACGCTCCTCAGGAGACATGGTTTGCCACTCGGAGCCAAAGTTAATGACGGAAGCTTTTTTGCCATGGACTGTAAAACTCCCCGTTCCACGCGCTAAGCCTTCGCTATCAGCCATCGATGAGCTATCCTCGGTGCCGCCTGCGCTGCCGGCTGAGTCTTTCCCTTTCTTACTACGGTGGTGGCTAGGTGGATGCGACTCACGCAGTGTGCGGTGTAGACTGCGACGGACTTTCGACTTCGCTTCGTTGACTTCGGTTTCTAGAGACTTGGACTTCTCCTGGGCCCTTTCCTTGCTTCCGTTCGGAGTCTCTGGACTCCTTGTCTTGGTGGCAGAAGGGCTCTCGGGTTCCACCAGGCCAGCTTCTTGCAGCACTCCCTGTTCCTCATCGTCGATAGCCAGACCTGGTGAGGTAAGTTGGGACACTATGTTACTGGTATCAGAGACCTTAGCACCATCACTAACGCTTCGCGAAGATGGCTGAGGGACAAGGGGACGCCGTGTCTGAGCTGTTCCGAGGCTATACCCAGATTGTATTGAGGATCTGGTTGGTTGGAATGATAACGGTGGTAACTCCCATGACCCCTTTGATCTGTGAATGCTTTGCGAGGAAGGTTGAATTGATTGAAAGACGTCGTCCATAGAGAAAGGCTTTGTTGGGGTTGGTTGAGTCGAGGGACGTGCTTCAGCTCGCGGTGTGGCCTGGGGAGTAGCTGAGGGGGCTTCCAGTGACTCCATCTTCTTCGCATCTAGATTTCCTGGAGAGGCAGATCGTACGGCCGAGCTTTGAATCTTGTCGCTCTTCCAAGCGCGTTCCCCTCCCGACTTCATGTCTTCTTCAAGATCCATTGCGAGGATATCCCTATGACATCGGGTGCGCCAGTTTTCCATCCGCATCCACTTAATCTTGGCGGCCATGCCACCAGCAGCAAGGAGGATCTGCTCCCGTGTTCTGTTTTGGATAGGTGCCAATATCTGCAGATGTCGAGCGTTTCGTAATTGGGTCTCCAGATGTTTAGCAGCCTCGGACAGTTTTCCGTCTGCTTCTGAGATCTTTTGGGCTATGATCTCCCGTCTTGCCGCCTGGATCTGATGAGCAAGCTCAACATCAGCTTTAATATGTTGTGTTGGGGCTTCATCGACAGCGATTTGGGAAGAGTGGGTGGAGGTGCTCGAGTCTATCCGCCGCATTGCGCGAGTTTTCTGGCCGTCCGTAGTCCCTCCAATTATTCCCCTCATGCGTACACCTGCCGTACGAAAGGCGGAGGCATAGTTCAGCTTTGCAAGCCAGTCGTTCATTTCGAGTTCGCTATCAGCCAAGAAGGTCTCTTCGAAACCGCCGTGTCGAATAAAGACTAAGGCGTGTTTGTGCTTTTTGTAATTTAGATCCAACAGGGCCACGGCATTTTCAGTGGACGTCAATACGTCAGGCTTGAATTGTTCAAGTGGTGGCTTGAATATCACAGGCGCCCCTGCGTAGCCGTGCTTGTGGTGCGAATCATGCTGATGCATCAAACTCTTGATCCAGGCCGTGTTGCGGAAGAAGTATAGCTGCGCCCCTGTCAATATAGCGCCCCATTCTTGCCATGGCGACCTAGCCTTCTTCTTCTTCATGTCCTTTCTCCATAAGATCCCTACCTTCGTTATCTTAATATCCACCACTCCAGGATGAGCTTCAGCAGGGTTCGCCATAGTCTCCGGTGACATGAATGCTTCTGGCCGTGATCGGGATGATACAATCTGCAGAATCCCGGACTTAAAGAAAGTCTTGTGAAGGTTCGCAAGATTCAGAGACGGCGCGGTCCCCAAATAGGTATAATGATCGTCCAAATTCATCACATCTTTCAGAGACGGTCGCAGAGAGTCTAGTCTGTTATCTAGGATGAGAGTGTATGGGTCGACCGGTTCTCGGGAAGCCTTGCCCGTAGAGTCTGTGCTAGTCTTTGCAAAGATGTTCTTCTTTGATTTACGGGCTACAATGCGTTCTCCATTGATGTCAACATCATCATCGACATGGATGAATGGAGTATATGAAATATTGTCGTAGAAGCATTCAAGGATTTCGTCGGCGACCCCCTGGCCTCTAGCGTTTTTAGTGTAGTCGTGTTTCTGCATTTTGTGCTTGTTGTTCTTGTTGAAGGCGTCTGTGTGAAGAATTAAGATTGAAAATGCAATGAAGTATGCTTCATCTGGAGACGCATATACACCCGGGTTGCATTCATGATATCGGTTGGCGAAAGCCTGGAGCACTCGGTCAATCTGCTGAGTCTCTTTGGGGAGCTCGACTTCCATTAACAGCTTTCTTGTGGACATGTCCAGGGGGTCACCGAAGAACTTGAAGCCACGCATATAGCTGCGCAAGACATTTTTGAAGAAATCATCGTTCGACTGGGACAGAATTGTTGCGACGGCACCTCGACTTACAGCCTCCTCAAGTCGCATTAGATATTTTGCTGGGGTATCCCCTTCTTGACGCTCTGGAACCACAATGGGATCTCTATTTAAGCTTAGTGAGGGCTGCTTTGATCCAATGGAGATTGGAGTGCCGGGCATTGGTGGGTGATTGGAGCCATGCTGGAATTGCTGGGGTTCGGAGTTCTGGCGTAGTCGCGACAACGTAAATAAACCCCCAAGGCTTGCCCTTCCGGTGGTTGAAGAAGAAGTCCGACCAGACTGAGGTAACGGAGGCGTGGGCAGAGGGTCTTCATCCGCAGATTGTCTTAAAGAGCCCTTAGTCGAAGACCGGCCTCTTCGACCAAGATGCATTGGATCAGCTAAAGTGGGCGACGACTTTTCAGGGGGTGTGTGATCGCTACGGTCCTTGCCTCCTGGTTCGCTGAGTCCGTGAGAGGGAGATGGCAGCGGAGGTGCAGATTCGCTATCATGACTAGGGCGTATTGAATGATGAGGAGAGTTCGAAGGACGGGCTCCAGTTGACACCCGTGGGGTGAAACTAGAGCTTTGAGGCAAGTCTTGGGTTTGTACTTTGACTGGTAGTGGGAAGAGAGGGCCCTTATTCTTCTTGCGCCTTGGGAGACGAAAAAAGGTGGTGGTGGTAGATACGGTATGTGTCGTGGTTGTTGTCGCATATACGCCGTGGTCGCCTAGGCTTCCTTCGGATCGTGAGGACTCTGAGAGCCTTGACACTGGCAAGGCCAAGGAGGAATTCGAGTCGTCGCCGTAAGCCGGAGGAGCAGCTGATGCTCTGAGCTTCTCTGGTTCATCAAATGTCACTCGTGACGCTCCTGCGCTTGGATTTGCAGATGTAGGGCCACCCGTATTCTGCCCTGAACTCGACCCCTTTTCTAGCAATGATTGCTTCGATGGCTTAGCAGAGAGGGGCCTCGGTGGGTCTGGTGCCTTCTGACGGCGAGGGAGCGTGAAGGCTGATTTCTTCTTGTGGGTTCCATCCAGACTCTCGGTGGGAGCCGTAGTGATGATGGCAGGTGCTACCGGGTCATAAGGGTTAGTCTGTAGTGTCTTTATCATAGAGCCAATGCTTCTCCAAAGCTTACCTGCTGGCATCGGCGGTCGCGTAGCGAGTGATTGGTCCCTCGCGGTTTTGGAAATCTGGGGATCACTAGCATGGCGAAATTTCAGCATGCTGAATCGCTGCCTATTGGGAATGTGTTCGCGCGCGACAGGGCTTCTAGGTCTATCTCTGGTGACGGCGTCCTGTTCTTCCTCAGGAGGCTCGAATGAGTTCCTGAGTGGTGAAGGTAACTTGACAGCCTCAATGGTATCGGAGCCAAGGTGATTGGCGGCGTTGGGTTTTGTTGGTTCATTGTGTTGATCGAGAATGGTGGTATCAATGGTGCTGTGTCGACGAAGGCTTCCTAAGTCTCCTGGCCTATTTGCTCGAGTACGGCTCCAAGGCATCTTGCAGATCGTGGTAGATATACCATTGAGGCTGTGGCCAGCATAGGTAAGTTGGCAGGTATGGAGGTCTCGTGTTCGAGTTGGTTCGGAGGGAGCTGCAAGCCCGAAAGACTCCAAATGGAGCAGCTGAACGATCAATGGGAGAACGAGTGAAAACGCTACAAGTAACAACAGTGAGAAAGCTATCACCAGCGGATATAATGGAATAATCTGTATGAATATGACGACTTTCGAGAATGCAAGGTACCTATCTTCACATCCCTATCTGACATAATCGAGCCTAGCCGGGAACTATTGCGATAAGGCTGGCGGAGGCAGCATAGGGTTTAGGGTTTATCCTTCTCCACTTAAGAACTCCCAGTGATAAGTAAGGCAACGAGCGCCGTGTCTGGTTGATTGTATGGTGAGCCTTTGGGTAGAAACCCCAGCCTGTGACAATGCGCTCTCTCAGCCGTATTCTGGCATTGAGCCCGTCATTGCTGCTATGGACATTGACCCTTCTCTCCTATCCTACTGATGCCTCCTCCCTCAACCCGCTTCATCCACCTGCCCAGCTACCCTTCCAGATACCTCCCCAAGCGTCGCGCAGCGTCAATGGCAGATCGTGGTTCTCTCGGGCCCGGAATAGTCTCATACACAACATCTGGCGGATCCCTTCGGACGATCCTCTAAACAAGGCCAGGGGAGGAGATTCAACGGCAAATGGACCTCCCCCGACTCTTCTGGCTCGATACGGCGGAGACCTGGTCTTGCGCTTCGAAATAAAGTCCATTGAGGAGGCTGAAGCACTGACCGAGGCTGTCAATGTGCTTTTCCTCGACGTGTGGGAATTTACGGCGGAATGGGTGGACATTCGCTTGTCCAAGGACGTTGTGAGTCTGCAATGCTCCACGCCTGCGGAATTTACTATTGACGTCCCTCGCCCTCTAGGTTCCCTCGCTGCTCGGTCTTTTGCCATCCTCCCTGCAACATGCTCATACTCCTCTGATGCATGACCTTGCTCAAGCGATTTTCGAGTCGTACCCTTCACTTACCTTTGTCGACCCGTCGCCCCCGCCGCAGGAGGCACCTCGGCCTTTTAGTCACGACCTACGTCCGTCAACAGACGAAACCAACATCTTCTTCCGTGAATATCAACCTCTTTCTGTCATCGTACCGTGGATGCGGCTTCTTCGCTCTCTTTTCCCTACTCATGTCCGCATGATCAACATTGGCTACTCGTACGAAGGTCGTGACATCCCCGCCCTTCGAGTTGGTGTTCATCCAACGAATTCAGAAAAGCCGTCGGGCCCTCGCAAGACAATCATCGTCACTGGCGGGTCTCACGCAAGAGAATGGATTAGCACCAGTAGTGTGAATTACGTGGCGTATTCCTTCATCACGGCCTATGGGAAATCCAAGTCGATGACAAAACTCCTCGAGGAGTTTGACTGGATCTTCATCCCTACTCTCAACCCAGATGGATATCTCTACACCTGGGAGACCGATCGACTTTGGCGTAAGAACCGCCAACAGACTGCGCTCCGTTTCTGCAAGGGTGTGGATCTTGACCGTACTTTCGGATTTGAGTGGGACAGCGAGTCTTCAAAAAGCAACCCCTGCTCTGAAAGCTTCGCCGGTGATGATCCCTTCGAAGGCGTCGAATCTCGCCGTTTCGCCAACTGGGTGCGTAACGAGACTGAGAATAATAACGTTGAGATAGCCGGTTTCCTCGACTTTCACAGTTACTCGCAGCAGGTTCTCTACCCTTACTCCTTTTCCTGTACTTCTACACCGCCATCTCTTGAAAACCTCGAAGAGCTGGCGATTGGCCTTGCGAAGGCTATCCGAGTGACTAATGGCGAGACTTATGGCGTCACTTCCGCTTGCGAGGGTAGTGTAACGCGATACCTTAAGGATCAAAATTGCCCGGAAAAACAGCAGAAGTCTAAAGAGAGAGTGCTCTGGCCTCGGATTGAGACTGGCGGCGGCAGTGCCCTGGATTGGTTCTACCATGAACTCAAAGTGCCCTACGCTTATCAGATCAAGCTACGTGATACTGGCAGCTATGGTTTCCTCTTACCAAGCAAGAACATTGTCCCAACGGGAAAGGAAGCTTTCCATGCAGTTGAATATTTCGGACAATTCCTGATGGGCAATAAAGGAATTGAGGAAAAGGAATCCGAGACGAGAGTGGTTGCCCAGTCGGAAAATAACGATGACACCAGAGAGCTGGTAGAAGAGGACTGGCTCGTTGTGGGCGAGGTAGCGGAGGATGATGTTGACGAAGACGAGGGATCGGCCAACTGGGAATTACGACGGCGAAGGAGGTGAGAATGCTGCAACATGGCGGTTTTGGCGTTTTAGGCGCTGTGGAAGTCACCAGATAACCGGTGAGGCGGCGCTCGGGAGCGAAGTCTTTGGATTTATAACATGTCATGTCTTCAGAAGCAGGTTTTTGGTAAATCACTTGATCAAGCAGCGAATTCAACCTTTTGCCAACCACTAGCTACTATAGCTTGCCAGACTCCTTCTCCCTCTTCACGACATCCATGAATCGATCTCCATCAACGAGAACGCACCATCCTTCGCCGCCCCGTCCATCTTCCCCACCCACTCCAGCCTTGAACTCCCTCTTCGCATACTCCAACCCCTCTCCGTCGAACGAGCCAGGCTGCAGCCATACGGCAGGCACACCTGCTGCTTTGGCTTCACGGAGGACGCCGAGCGTGATGGATGGTTGGGTGATTATGCTCAGAGAGGTTTCCGTGGGGTTTGGAAGCGCGGAAGGCGAGGCGATGGTGGAGTAGGTGGTGTTGGACATGGATATGCTGGGACGAGACGGCGTGATGGCTTGAACGGGAAGGGAGCGGGCATGGTACCATGCGAGTACTGGGTTTCTTCTTTAGGGATCTGTAGTGGTGTCGGTGTATAAGGTAAGAATCGTACCTTTGTAGCCAAATTTGTGGGGAGCTTGACTTGCGCCTGTAATGAGAGATAGTGTTAGTGTTGACGAGCTGGGTTTCTACTCATTCCGTCCGGCGAGACTGACCTGCAACGGCAAATTGTGGCGATGAGAAGAATGTTTTGGCTGCTGCTTCCATGGTGATTTGCTCATATGGTCGAACAGCTCCTCTCGTCCCGGCTTCAGCCAATAGTGACCGGGCATGTCGATCTTCTTTTAAGGTTACCCCTATATTAAAAATCGGCGCAACTTCTCAAAAAAAAATTGATTTTCATATAAGTTGAAAATTAGAAAATGTAGAAACCACTGCGCCTAGAATAGCTCCATAACCACCACGAATTCTAGCTTTAAACTTCTCTAGATTACCCTTTATATGCACCTCTATAGACCTATTAAGTTTTAGTAAATACTTCGAG
>JAABUI010000118.1_pt1 | contig 60593 bp, 55 predicted proteins | sample 5559111 | NCBI WGS metagenome assembly JAABUI01 (sample SAMN10711870, study PRJNA513365) | rock metagenome | isolation source: Antarctica rocks | place: Antarctica: Victoria Land, Buttleship Promontory | reverse complement strand
GATGGATCAGGCCTGGTGGTCACCCGGCCTCACCCATCCCGAAGGCAACTCCGCGTTCGCGCTGTGGTTCACCGGCGGACTTTTCGTCAACAACGCCGGGCAACGCTTCGTCAACGAGTCCGCCGCCTACGACCGCCTCGGGCGCGACATCATTCGCGAGCTGGAGCAGGGCCGCGTGACCTTGCCCTACTGGATGGTCTACGACGACCGTGACGGGCTCGCCCCTCCGGTCAAGGCGACCAACGTGCCGATGGTCGCGGCCGAGAAGTACGTCGACGCCGGGCTGTGGAAGACCGCCGACACCCTGGAGGAGCTGGCCGAGCTGATCGCAGTCCCCGCGCAGGCGCTGGTCGGCACCGTGGCGCGGTTCAACGGCTTCGTCGAAACGGGGGTGGACGAGGACTTCGGACGCGGCGACGAGGCCTACGACCGGGCCTTCAGCGGTGGCGAACCGCCGCTGTATCCGATCACGAAGGGGCCGTTCCACGCCGCGGCCTTCGGCATCTCTGACCTCGGCACCAAGGGCGGCCTGCGCACCAATACCGACGGTCAGGTGCTCGACACCGAAGGCTCCCGCATCCCCGGGCTGTACGCGGCAGGCAACTCGATGGCCGCGCCCAGCGGCGCCACGTACCCCGGCGGTGGGAACCCGATCGGCACCAGCATGGTCTTCAGCCACCTGGCCGTCCGCGACATGATCCGCCGCCGCGTGGGGTAGAAAAGGAGCAGAGCCACCTCAGCTCCCGGACGAGCACCGCCGTACCCGGATCGCGACAAGACGGCGTCGAAGGAGAGCGTCATGGCGTGGATCGTGCTTGTGGTGTCCGGAGTGCTGGAGGCGGTGTGGGCCACCGCGCTCGGCAAGTCAGCGGGCTTCAGTCAACCCTGGCCCAGCATCGTCTTTGCAGTCGCACTCATCGGCAGCATGGGAGGTTTAGCCTTCGCCCTGCGGGACATCCCCGTCGGCACCGGTTATGCCGTCTGGGTCGGCATCGGGGCCGCGCTGACAGTCGCCTATGCGATGGTGGCCGGTGATGAGGCGATCTCCGTGTTGAAGATTGCGTTGCTCGCCGCACTCATCCTCTGTGTCATCGGGCTGAAGCTCGCGCATTAACCCAACTGGGCGTGCATCTCCCACAGCAGTACCTCGGCGCCTGCCTCGCTCGCGATCACGCGCTCGCCATCGGCCGCACTGAGCCGGGCAGCATCTCCCGCGCACAGCTCGCCCTGATCTTCCAGCTCGATCTGCCCGTCGGCGACGAATACGTGCGCGAACGGCGCCGCGGGCACCGCCACCTCGCCACCAGGGTGCAGTCGGGCGATGTGTAGCGCCGCGTGCGGCTGATTGATCCGAATTGCGGCGGCGCCGGAGTGATTGGTCATCCCAGACGCGACCAGCACCAGGCCGCCGCCGGCCAGCTCAGCACCGATGTCCAGCTGCTCATAGCCCGGCGTCCGGCCCGGTTGGTCGGGCGGCACCCACATTTGCACGAAGTGCACCGGGTCGTCCCCGGCGTTGCGCTCCGAGTGCAGAATGCCGGTGCCCGCGCTCACCCGTTGCGCCAGCCCGGGGTAGACGACGTCGGCGTTGCCCGCGGAGTCCTGATGCATCAGCGCCCCGCTGAGCACCCAGGTGACGATCTCCATGTCCCGGTGCGGGTGGGTGTCAAACCCGGACTCCGCGCTCACAGTGTCCTCGTTACTGGCCAGCAGCAGCCCGAAGTGGGTGTTGTCGGGGTCGTAGTGCTCGCCAAAGGAGAACGAGTGCCGTGACTCGAGCCAGGCGGTCCGGGTGTGCAAGCGGTCGCCTGCGCGTCGGATGTCTGCCGTCATGCCCGGACCAGCACGACGACGAGAACCGTTATTCCCGATGTGCGCGGGCTCAGCGCGTGGGTGTCGGCGATGCCGGAGTGGCCGGCGCGGGTGGAACGTCTGCGGTTCATGTTCGCGACGGTAGGCACGCCACCCACACGCCCGCCGGGTCGGCGGCTGCTCTGGCGCAACCAGCACGGTACGGGTGGAACGCCGAAGACCTCAACGCGATCATCATCGACTGGGCCACGGACAGCGGGCTGGTACCGGATCCCACTACCCCGGTCGCGTTCCTGCGGTGGCTGCTTAAGCGCCACGACCTGGCGTTCTCACCCACCCTCCTGGAGCGGCTCGGCGCGATCTGGACTGCGCCGCAGTTCAGGAGCGGCGCGAACGTGATGCGCAGGAGTTGGCCCCGGTCCGCGCAGGCGCGGGCCACAGCCCAAGCCGACCTCAACGGTCCGGGCCGCCGGCTAGCGAGGCAGGTCCTGGCTCAGGCGGTGGGAGCTGCGGCGGAACGCAAGGCCGCGGCGAGCCGGGCCGAGCACGCGGCGCGGGCCGCCACTGTGGCCCGCGCTCGGCGCAGGCGGTGACCCACCTACTGCGGGCGCACCCGCATGGCCACCATCAGCCAAGGAACTTCGCCGCCGAGGTCGTCGTCTGCTACCGCAGGGCATCGTGGGCCACCGGGCAGAGTCGCCGGGCAATGATCGCCTGCGACACCACAACCTAGGTTCAACCACTGCATCCGTGGCCGCTCCAACCTTTCTCCAGCCCCGCTGGCAAGGCCGAAGGACAGGCGGGGCTGCAGGAGCGCAGTACCCGCCGCAGGCGGGCTCGGCCCCTGGTAGGACGCAGCGGGCCGGGGGGCGCAGCGACGAACGCCCACCACGCTGAGAGCCCAGCGAGAAGGAAGAGAAGAAGCGCTCTGACCACGTGGGCGCCGACGATGTAGCGGGAGCAGATGTCGATCATCACGTGGGCGTCGTAGTGCAGGCCCTTGATCGGGCCGGCCAGCTTGGTGATATTCCGCTGTACACCTGGCACGCTGCGGTGGGGACGAGTGCGGGAACACCCGCAGGGTGCCGCGCCAGGCGCCGTCGTTCCTTGACCCAGCGCGCCTCGACGAGCACCCGGTACATCGTGGGCACCGAGCACAGGTAGGTGCCCTCGTCCAACAGCTGGGCATACACCTGCAGCGGGGCTTGGTCTACGAAGCGATCCGAGTTCAGCACCGCGAGCACTCCCGCCCGCTCGGTCGGGTCGATCGTGTTCGCCGGCACCGGCTGGGCCACCGGCTCCATAACAGGGAACCGGGCACGGGCTTTGCGGGTCGCGGTCGCTCGCGAGATCCCGGTCAGTTCGGCTGCCGACCTGGTGGGAGTACCCGCGACGGTCAGTTCACGGTAGATGCTCATCGATGCTTCCCGGGCTGGGCGCCTCCGCGCTCCCGGAGAGATCCTCCCAGAGCGCCGGGGGCGGCTCTGCGTCCTCTGGGTCGGTGGTCGGGTAGCCCTCGATCAGATCGTGCCTGATCACGCGGGCGGGTTGGTGGTGTCCGGGCTGCATTGGCAGAACGGGCCACTGGCCGATGGCAGGGCGTCGAAGTGGTGGAGGTACCAGCTGGACATGCCGGCACCGGGCTGCACGACGTGTTCTTCCCAGACGCGGCGCAGGGCCTCGAGGCGTGCGACGGCGTCGTCGTGGTCGTACCACCGGGTGCCCCAGCGCACCCCGACGAGGCGACGCATCCCCTATGACACCTTCGGGGCTCTGTATCGGGGGTTGTCAGTTACTCAGTCCGCGCCTATTGTGCTGAAGCAGGGTTAATTCGACCGCTCGGTCCATGAAATGGGAAGCGTCCGCTCCGCTCTCGGACTGCGCCCAGTGCGGAGGGCAGTATGGACAACTTCGCCAGTACACTCGACTACCAGGCCGACCGACGGCCCCAGAAGGTTGTGCTCACCCATAACAGTCGTGAGCTGACCAATGAGGCGCTGTTCGCTCGCGTCAACGCGCTTGCGCAGGGTATGCGTGGCCTTGGGGTGGGCCGCGGTGATGTCGTCGGTTTGCTGATGTACAACCGGATCGAGTTCATTGAGTTGGTGTATGCGGTAAACCGCCTTGGAGCGGCGTTTCTGCCGCTGAACTATCGTCTTGCCTACGACGAGTGGGCATTCATCCTTGGCCACAGCGAAGTGAAGGTGCTCTGTACCGAATCGGAGTTCGCGGCCGGAATCGACCAGATCGCCCCCGCGCTGCCGTCGATGCAGCACCGCGTTCTGATCGGGTCCGAGCGAGAAGGGCCATGGATTGACTACGAACAGTTGCTCCAGGCCAACCTCGGGCAGTTTATCGACGTCGTAGATGTTGGAGCCGACGAGCTACAAAGATTGATGTACACCTCCGGCACGACGGCACGTCCCAAGGGGGTGATGATCACCATCGTAACCTCATCTACAAGAACCTCGGGCTAATCGTGGAGTTTGGCTGGACGGATGCAGAGATCACCATGGTTGGCGGGCCGTTGTACCACGTCGGGGCGCTCGACATGGGCGGCCTCACAACCCTGCATGCGGGCGGTAGCCTGGTGCTCCAGACCAAGTTCGACGCGGTGTCGCTTGTCGATAGCATTGAGAAGCACCACGCGACGAACGTTTGGCTGGCGCCGGCGATGGTCAACGCTGTCCTGCAGGTAGACCGGCTCGCCGCCGCCGATCTCTCGTCCGTCCGCCTCATCATGAGCGGCGGGGAGAAGATGCCGGAGCCGCGACTGGTGCAGGTGCTCGACGCTTTCCCGGGTGCTTGGTTCGCCGATGCCTATGGCCTCACGGAAACCGTGTCCAGCGATACCTTCGTGACACCCGAGCACGTCAGAAGCAAGCTGGGATCGGTGGGTAAGCCGATCCCTCACATGCAGGTCCGTATCGTCGACCCGCAGGGTCGGGACATCGCGGCGAACGAGATCGGTGAGGTGGCGCTGCGCGGCCCTAAGGTCTTCAACAGTTATTGGCGCGACGAGGCGGCGACCGCGGCCGCGATTCGCAACGGATGGTTCCACACCGGCGATATGGGGCGCCTCGACGCGGACGGTTTCCTCTACATCGAAGACCGAAAGAAGGACATGGTCGTTTCGGGTGGGGAGAACATCGCCACGCCTGAGGTGGAGCGTGTGCTCTATGAGCATCCTGCAGTCTTGGAGGCAGCCGTCCTCGGCCAGCCGGACACGCGGTGGGGAGAGGTCCCACGCGCCTTTGTCGTGCTCCGTCCGGGTGCGGAGGCCACGACGCCGCAGGAGATCATCGACTTCTGCCGCGTTAGGCTCGCGAAGTACAAAGTCCCGGTACGCATAGACCTGATCGGCGCGCTGCCGAGAACCCCCTCGGGCAAGGTCCTCAAACGCACCCTCCGGGGAATTGACGGCGCCGCGCAGTGACCCCACCCCACCAGTTCGACCTTACCGGCAAGATCGTGTGGGTCACCGGCGCCGGCAAAGGACTAGGACGGGCGGTGTCATCGGCACTGTCGGAGGCGGGTGCGGCGGTCGCGCTTACGTCACGCACCGAGTCCGACCTCCTAGAACTCGCGGATGAACTCCAGTCGCCGGACGTAGATGTGCTACCCGCCTCCATTGACGATCCCGCTGCGGCCCCTGCGGTGGTAGCCGAGATCATCCGCCGACATGGGCGCCTCGATGGGTTGATCAACTGTGCTGGAATCAGTCCCAGCTTCCGTCGCAGCGAGAGCATCAGCGATGATGACTGGCAGCGTGTAATCGCGACCAACCTGACGGGCACCTTCACGTGCTGCCGTGCGGTCGCGGAGGTGATGTTGCCGCAGAGATCGGGTTCGATCGTCAACATCACCTCGGTCCACGCGAGCGTCGGCTTCGGACGTATCGCGGCGTACGCGGCAAGTAAAGGTGGTATTGACGCTCTCACCAAGACGCTCGCCGTCGAGTGGGCGGACCGCGGCGTACGGGTCAATGCCGTGGCGCCGGGCTACTTCCGCACCGATCTCAGTGCCGACCTACTCGATAGCCGGTACGGCGAGCGCATCAGAGCCGCCATTCCCCTCGGTCGAGTCGGTAATCCCAGCGAACTCGGCGGTGCTGTCCTTTTCTTGATCGCTGACGCCTCGGCGTACGTCACCGGAACCACCCTTACTGTCGATGGAGGCTGGACCGCATGGTAAACCCCGACGACCTGCTCGAGATGTATCGCCGTATGCGCGTGATTCGGCGCTTCGAGGAGCGGACATCGCAGCTCTACCGGGATAGGGAAGTACCAGGATTCGTCCACCTGTCCATCGGGCAGGAGGCCAGCGCTGTCGGAGGCTGCTGGTTCCTCGACGCGCGAGACGGCATTACTTCCACCCACCGTGGGCACGGGCACTGCCTCGCCAAAGGTCTTGATCCCGCACCGATGTACGCCGAACTCATGGGCCGTGATGCAGGGACCTGTCACGGTCGCGGTGGCTCCATGCACATCGCGGATCCAAGTCAGGGAATCTTTGGTGCCAACGGCATCGTCGGGGCTGGGCTGCCGATCGCCGTCGGCGCGGCCACAGCGGCGAAGATTCGTGAGGACCATAGCGTCGTCGTTGCCTTTTTCGGTGATGGCGCGGTGGCGCAAGGGATGTTTCACGAGGCCGTCAACTTGGCTGCAGTGTGGAACCTCCCGGTCGTGTTCCTATGCGAGAACAACCACTACGCCGAGTTCTCCAGGGCCAAGGACCAGCACCGCGGCACCCTCTCAGCGCGCGCCGCGGGGTACGGCATCGATTATGTGCACGTGGATGGCAACGACGTTGCTGCAGTCGCAGAGGTGGTGGGTGCGGCCGTGGCCGACCTGCGGGCTGGGAGTATGCCCGTGCTCGTCGAGGCTGAGACCTACCGTTGGCACGGGCACTACGAAGGTGACCCGCAGAGTTATCGCGGCCCCGAAGAGCTCGCCGACTGGAAGACGCGGGACCCTCTGCTGGTGACCCGGCGACAGCTCTCGGAGGCGGGCGTCGGCGATGACGTGCTGGAGGGGGTTCACAGGGACGTGGAGCAGCGGATCGCGGCGGCCATCGAGACGGCGAGGGCAGCTCCGATGCCCGAACCGGAAACACTCCTCGACTTCGTCACCGCACCGCGCCATGAGGTGCGCGAACCGCCACCCGCCACCGGCGAGACCTTCAAGCTCCTGCACGCGGTGCGCGAGGCCATCGAGTACGAGCTCGAACACGATCCTTCGGTCTTCGTGGCCGGCATTGACGTGGCGGCGGGTGGCAACGTCTTCGCTGTGCTCCGGGGCCTCGCGGAGCAGTTCCCGGGGCGCGTGCATGACACCCCGATCTCGGAGACCGCGATCATGGGCACGGCCGTGGGAGCGGCGATGGCAGGAATGCGGCCGATCGTCGAGATCATGTACATGGACTTCATCGGAGTCTGCTTCGACATGCTGCTCAACCAGGCCGCAAAACTCCGCTTCATGACCGGAGGCCGCGCGAGCATGTCGCTGGTGGTACGCACCCAGTTCGGCGCCGGGAAGTCCGCGGGCAGTCAGCACTCGCAGAGCTTGGAGGCCTTGCTCGCCCACATCCCCGGCCTTACCGTCGTGATGCCGTCCAACCCGGCCGATACCTACGGCCTCCTACGTGCAGCGATCCGGGACCCCAACCCGGTCGTCTTCGTGGAAAACCGGTTGCAGTACGGGATGAAGGGCCCTCGGCCACCCGCCGACCATCTCATTCCGATTGGCAAGGCGAAAGTCGTTCGACCTGGCGCCGACGTCACGGTGGTGTCGTACTCGCGCATGATGCAGGACACGATGAAGGCTGCCGAGGTACTGGCCGAGGAGGGCATCGATGTCGAAGTCATCGATCTGCGCACCATCGTGCCCCTGGACCGACAGACGGTACTTGACTCACTCACCAAGACTCATCGCCTGGTGATTGCTCACGAGGGAGTCCAGGACTTCGGCGTCGGCGCGGAACTGGCGGCGATGGCAGCCAACGAGGGCTTCTGGCAACTTGACGCACCTGTGGCGCGGGTAGCTCCACCGGCCATGCCTGCGCCGTACGCGCCCTCCCTGGAAAAGCTATGGCTGCCCGATGGTGCAACCATCGCGGACACGGTCCGACGCACGGTCAGGGTCTGACATCGTGCCGGCGCCGCTGGCTGCCGCGCAACCGCAGCTGCCACCAACCGCCCGGCGTGCCGACGGCCGCCCGTTCGCGACACCGCTCGTCCGCGCTCTCGCCGCCGCGCGGGGGATCGACCTCACGGATCTGCGGCCGGCGAAGGGGTGGAGGCGGATTGACATCACCGACCTCGAGGCGCCCGCGCCGCGGGCCCAATCGATCTCAGCGCCCGCGCCGCCAACACCCCTGACCAGCGTGGTCGAGGTCGACGTCACCCTGGCGGTGCGGCACGCCGAATCGTGCGGTGTTCCGCTGCTCGTGCTGCTCATCCAAGAGGTCGCCCGGGCACTGCCGCACCCGGTCACCCTGCATGTCCTTCGGTACTCAGCATCGGGAGTGGAGTCGACACTTGTACCCCATGCATCCGATCTAAGCGTGGCCGGAATTGGACAAGCCCTCTCGCGCGTTCCCGAGGACGGGGCCGCCGACATCGACATCGTCGACGTGTCCGCTCTCGACCTGCAAAGCACGATCCTCGAGCTGGGCGACCGGCAGCCCGCGGCACTCAGCGTGGGCGTCGTCACCCCCCGCGTCGCGGTCGGGGCCGACGGCGTCATCGCCTTTCGATCGACCGTGCAACTGACACTGACCCGCAACCCGCATCTGCTCGGACTGGTGCCGGCCGCCGGCGTCCTCTCGGCCGTTCGGCACGGAATGGAGAGGCCTCGCTAGCCTCAGCAGCAGCGAGGTAGACGACGTCGGGCCCGGGTGCTCCAGCCTCGTTCCGCGTTGTCCATGAGTCGTACTGGGTCGCCGGGATCCACGGAATCGTGCGCAGCAGGGCCTTGCGACATGCGCCCTTCGGTACTAACGTGCTCTACATCACAGTTAATTAGACCACTTGGTACAGGAAACTGTGATCCGCCCCGAACACCCCCAGGAGGTGGTGTGGATGAGTTCCCCCTCAACATCCGGCGCTGTGGTCACCGGCCCGTCCGTGACGCGCGAAACGGTCACCGCGCAGGAGCTGCATGACTTGGGGGTAGACCTTGGGAAGGACTTCCCCGGAGCGGGCGCTGAGGAGTTCCGTCGCTATCCGGTGCTCTCCGAAGGCGGCTGGTACATCGTGGTCAAGCACCAGCCGACGCTCACCTCGGTCAGCCGCACGCCGTGGCGCCTGCTCGGCCCCATCGAGTTGACCTCGCTCGGCCTTGACGTCTTCTGACCGACGCTCAGCGCCCTGGTCACCGCCGCACAACCGAAAGGCAAGAACATGATCGGAGTAGACGTCGGGGGAACCTTTACCGATGTCGTCGCCATCCAGGACGGTCAGATCAAGACGGTCAAGGTCGCGACGGACGTCAGGACCACCGAAAAGGGGGTGCTGCAAGGAGCCGAAGAGGTCGGCGTCGCGGACTCCGAGGTCTTCAACCATGCAAGCACCTACGGGCTCAACGCAATCATCACCCGCAAGCTCCCGAAGATTGCCTTCCTAGCGACAGAAGGTCACCGCGACATCCTGGACATGGGACGCACCTGGCGCCCGGTAGAGGGATTGACGAATCCCGCGTGGCGGCGCTCGTACGGCGACGCCAACCGTCCGCTTGTCCCGCGTTACCTTCGGCGCGGTATTCGGGAACGTCTCACTGCCGACGGCGGCGTACTGATCAACCTTGACGAGGACCAAGCCCGCGCAGAGCTTGCTGTCCTGCGCAAGTGCGGGGTTGAAGGTGTCGCGATCTGTCTGATCAACGCCTACGTCAACACCTTCCACGAGGACCGCCTCAGGGAGTTGGTGCGGGAAGAGCTGGGAGACATCCCCGTCTCCATCTCCAGCGAGGTCTCCCCACTGGCCAAGGAGTTCGCCCGCGCCTCCACCACCGTCGTCGACGTCTTCATGCGACTGATCTACGGCAAGTACACCGACCGCCTCGACGCCGGTCTGCGCGAACTCGGCTTCGACGGAGACCTGAACTTCGCCGACTGCGCGGCCCAGCTCGTCCGGGCCGACGTCGCGATGAAGCACCCGTTCCGCATTGTGTTCTCCGGCCCTGCGGCCGGCACGGTCTCCAGCGCCCACTTCGGCAAGTTGATCGACACACCCAACTTGCTCTGCGCCGACGTCGGCGGAACCTCCTGTGACATCAGCATGGTGGCCGACGGCGACCCGTTCGTGAACACCACCTTCGAGCTCGAGCACGACCTCATCGTGAATGCGCTCTCGAACGAGATCTCCAGTATCGGCGCGGGCGGGGGCAGCCTCGTGACCATCAACCCGGCGGGCGAGCTCAAGGTCGGGCCCGGCAGTGCGGGGGCAGACCCCGGTCCGGCCTGCTACGGCATCGGTGGCACGCAACCCGCCACGACTGATACCTGCCTGCTGATGGGCATCGTCGACCCCGACGGCTTCGCCGGTGGCCGGATGAAGCTCGATCCTGCCCTGTCCCGCCAGGCCTTCGAGGCCCTCGACAGTCCGCTTTCCTACGAGCAACGAATCAGCTACGCGTTCAACCTCGGCATCAACAACATCGCCGAGGGGATCACGAACAGTGCTATCTCGCACGGGGTCGACCCTCGCGATTTCAGCCTGATGGCCTTTGGCGCAGCCGGTCCGATGCTGCTGCCGGCCGTGCTCGACCTGGTCCATGCCGCTGAGGTCATCGTGCCGCCGCACCCCGGCTTGTTCTCGGCGCTGGGATTGGTGAGCGCGGACCTCGTCTACGCCGACAGTCGCAGCGCATACACCATGCTCACCGCGGAGGCTGCTGAGTCCATCGACAAGGTGTTCCACTCGATGGAGCAGCGTCTGCGTGAGCAGCTCCGCGACGACGAGCGAGACACTGTCACTTTTCAGCGCAGCTTCGATGCACGGCTGGCGGGCCAGACGTGGGAGACGCCGTTCGTTGCGGTCCCGGACGGCACGATCGGCGCCGCCGAGATCGCGACGATGGAGGCGAACTTCCACGACGCCTACCAGGAACGCTCCGGCAACCGCTTCGAGGCGCTACCCGTACAAGGTGTTACCTACCGGGTCCAGGCCGTGATTCCGGCCGCGAAGGTGGAATACCCGCAGCTGCTGGCCCGAGATCCCGATAGCAAGCTCAGGCCATCAAAGATGATCGAGATTCGGTACCTGACCGAAGAGCCGGTACAGGCCGGCGAGTACCAGCGCGATCAGCTTCTCGCCGGTGACCAGATCAGCGGGCCGGCAGTAATTCGCGAACCGCTGTCCACCACATTCCTCGTACCCAACCAGATTGCCACCGTGGGAGCCCACGGCGAGCTGCGGATACGCAAAGCATGAAGGGAGACGACGTCATGGCCAACGACGCAGCGCACGGCACCATTGCTCTGAAAGACCTCGACGACGCACAGTTCTTCGACCGTTACGCCTCCGATCGATTTACCGCCTCGGTGCTGTCGAGCAGGATGCGTTACATCGTCCAGCACATGTGCACCGGACTCCTCAACAACGCGTTTTCGCTGATCCTGCGCGATTGGTACGACTTCGCAGCCACTATCTCCGGGCCGCCAGCGCAGAACTACCCCATGTCCTCAGTGAGCAACAGCCTCGCGATGTTCCTAGGGACGATGTCGGAAGCGGTGCGCAACACCATCGAGGAGTTCGGGCCGGAGAACCTCAAACCCGGTGACGTGGTCATCTGCAACGATCCGTACCGCGCCGGGAACCACGTGAACGACATTTGCTTCATCCGCCCGGTGTTCCACCACGACGAGCTGGTGTCGTTCGTAACACTGCGTGCACATCAGCTCGACATGGGCGGCAGCGTCCCAGCGGGCTTCAGCGGCACCAAGCAGAACGTCTACGAGAATGGGCTCGTAATAGCGCCGACTCTGCTCTACCGTGACGACACCTCAGTGAAGTCTGCGTTCAACCTGATCTTCGACAACGCGCGCTTCTGCGCCCTGCTGCTGCCCGACATCAAGACCATTTACCAGAACCTTCTCCTCGGTGAACGCTTGATTGAGGAGAGCGTCGAACGCTACGGCGCCGATGCGTATCTGGGGGCAATTCGGTACAGCACCGACGTATCCGCGGAGGCCATGCGCACCGCCCTTGAGGAGGTGCCTGATGGCGTGTACGAAGCGGAGGAGGGGATCGACTGCGATGGCATCGACGACTCCATCGAGTACCGGTTACGGGTCAAGATCACCAAGGTCGGCCACAACATCGAACTGGATTTCAGCGGGACCTCCCCGCAGGCTCGGACCAGCATCAACGCCGGGGTGCTCGACACCAAGACCGCGGTCGGTGTGGCCCTGAAGTTCTTGATCGACCCCGCGACGCCGTTCACGTCGGGCTCCTATCGCGACGTGGACATCGTCATCCCCCCAGGGACGTTTATTAGCGCGACCCCGCCCGACGGGGCAGTGTTCTTGTACTGGGAGAGCACCGGCCCGATCGTGCTGGCCATCTTCGGCGCCCTTGAGAAAGCACTGGGTCCACGCGCCGTTGGCGGTGACTACGGCTCGCTGAACATCCACAACGCCAATGGACTATTGCCCGACGGCACCCCATGGGTGACGACCGCGCAATGCGGTGGCGAGCACGGACCGTGGGGTGCAACGTCCTCCGGGGACGCAGACAGCTACTCCGTCGTCTACCAGGCCAACAACCTCGATCCGGCGACAGAGGCGATCGAGTCCGAGGTGCCGGCCGTCGTGCTGCGCAAGCAGTACGAGATCGACAGTGGGGGGGCCGGGGTGAACCGAGGCGGTGCGAGCGTCCTCAAGGACACGATGTACCTGCACGCCGCAGAGCACTGGTCAAGCCCGCTGCACACCAAGGAAGCCAGCGGTCTGGGGGTCAATGGCGGTAAGAGCGGTGCGCTCGGCGCCACCTGGGTTTTCCACCCTGACGAGGTAGACGTGATGCAGACGAAGCGACTGCTCGCCACCAGTGGCGAAGCGTACGCGGCGTCCACCCCGGTCGCCGGCATGCTCCACCCGGAGACCAAGCAAATTGACCCAGAGAACGGCCGGTATTTCTACTTCGCCAGCACACCGATCTGGAAGACAAGTCCGCACGCGATCTTCCGTTACGTGACCAACGGTGGTGGCGGGTGGGGCGACCCGCTCGCCCGCGAGCCCGAGCGAGTCAAGAACGACGTCCGCGACGAGTACGTCAGCATCGAAGGTGCCCTGCGCGACTACGGGGTCGTGGTGACCGGCGATCCCCAGCAGGACCCTGAGGGTCTGCGGGTCGACCTCGAGGCAACCGAGCGGCGCCGGACCGAGCTCCGCGCATCCTAACCATCACGCCTAGGAGGACTCGTATGCCCGAAATCAAGCTCACCGACCGGCAGAAGGAGATGCGTGAGGGTTTCATCAACGAGCGCGGCTACTGGAACCCTTTCTGGGAAGGCCTGCTCAGCCTCGACGAGGCGTTCTTCGAGTCCTACCTGAACTTCTCTGCCGTGCCGTGGCGAAGCGGCGTGCTCGAGCCCAAGGTGAAGGAGCTGATCTACACCGCAATCGATGCGTCCACCACGCACCTGTATGAGCCGGGTTTGCGTCAGCACATTCGTAACGCACTGGGGTACGGCGCGACGAAGGAGGAGATCATGGAGGTGCTCGAGCTGGTGAGCGTGCTCGGCATTCACAGCTGCATTCTGGGCGTGCCGGTGCTCATGGAGGAGCTCGACGCCCACGCCGCCGGCACGACGGCCAACCCATGACAGGTGCTCCCGGGATGCTGCATCCTGCGGGCCCCGGCGGGATGAGCGGACACTGCGCGGTCGTCACCGGCGGGGCCAGGGGTATCGGCGCACGTACCGCCGTCGAGCTGGGACGGTCCGGCGCGTCGGTGATCGTCTGCGACGTCCTCGACCCTGCCGAGACGGTTGCGGAGATGCAGGCGGAGGGCCTGTCGGCGAACGGACATGCCGTGGATGTCACCGACCGCACGGCCCTGGCCACTGTGTTTGCCGGCTACCCGCGGATCGACGTGCTCGTGACCTGTGCGGCCATCTACGGCGAGAGCAACGACATCGACCAGCTCGAAGAGGACGATGTCGCCGCGGTCCTTGACATCAACGTCAAGGGCACTTTGTGGACTTTGCGGGCGGCCCTGCCCCGTATGCGGGAGCACGGTGGACGCATCGTCTGCGTGGGATCCGTCGCCGGAAAGGTCGGCGGTGTCCGTGCCGGACCGCACTATGTCGCCAGCAAGGGCGCAGTCCACGCGTTGGTCAAGTGGGCGGCCAAGACGCAAGCCCAGCACGGCATTCGCGCCAATGGTGTTGCCCCCGGGGTGGTCGACACCCCAATGATTGTGGGAAAGGGATACCAGCCGGACTACTGCCCCCTTGGGCGGCTGGCCAAGCCCGAGGAGATCGCCAGGGTGATCGTGTTTCTGGCCTCCCCTGCGGCGAGCTACATGACGGGCGCTGTCGTGGACGTCAACGGTGGCGCCGCCATGGGTTGAGAACTCGCCCCCCTGCGCGCCCCGATCAGATGAGGAGACACGATGAACATTCAACGGGCCGAACAGTGCTTCGCCGGCCAGGTTGCCGTCGTTACCGGTGCTGGTTCGGGGATCGGCCGTGCCTGTGCTGAGCGTCTCGCTGCGCGGGGAGCGGTCGTTGCCTTGTTGGACAGCAACGAGAATGGCGCCGCCGAAACCGCCCAGCGGATCGCGACCGCACAAGGAACCGCGTTGACGCACGCGGTCGACGTCACCGACGAAGCCGCCGTAAACTCCGCTGTCGACCGGGCGAGCAGTCAGCTGGGAGAGCCGACCATCCTCATCAACGCCGCCGGCATCATCATCCGCAAGAGCTTGCTCGAGTCCACCGTGCAGGAGTGGCGGCGGGTGCTCGACGTGAACCTGACCGGATACTTCATCCTCCTCAAGAACGTGATTCCGCGGATGCGCGCCGCAGGGGGCGGCTCAATCGTGCAGATCGCCTCGATCGCCGGCCACATCGGCTACGGGTTCTCCTCCTATACCGCGGCCAAAGGGGGCATTCTCGCGCTCACCAAGCAGCTCGCCGGGGAGCTCGCCGAGGACAGGATCCGGATCAACTCCGTGAGCCCGGGCGTCGTGCGAACCGGGCTCAACCGCGACACTCTCGGTACGCCCGCGATCGCGCAGGCGACCACCGAGAACATTCCGGTGGGTCGGCTCGGTCAACCAACCGACATCGCCGCGGCGGTGTGCTTCCTGGCTGGCCCCGACGCAGGTTTCGTAACCGGCACCGACCTCGTCGTCGACGGCGGCATGGTGAGCAAGATCCACTGGCCCGCCGGAGCGAAGAACCTGCAGAACTTCCACGCTGAGGGCAGGTCAACAGCATGAACCCCAGGGTGTTGACGGAGATGGAACACGGTGTCGCGACCGTGCGGCTAGACGCGCCACCACTCAATGCCTTCGACTCAACGATGCGCAAAGAGCTCACGGACGCGGCGGGGGCGCTCGAGGTCGAGGACTCGCTTCGCGTCGTCGTTCTCTGGGGCGGACCGTCATGCTTTGCCGCGGGAGCCGCGTTGCAGTACGCGCGGCGGCCGGCGGCCGGCCCGAGATTCGCGCTTTCGGCGATCAAGGAAGCGGTTGACCACGCCGGTGGACCGGCCGGTCTGGCCCTTGAACGTGCGTTGATTGCCGGACTGTTCGCTACCGAAGATCGCGCACGGGGGATGCGATCGTTCATCGAGCACGGGCCGGGCCGGGCCGAGTTCGGATGACAGAGTCGCCGTCTGACCTAGCGGGCCGCTACCCTGCGCGCTCTAAGATGTTGTGGCGAATCACGATTACTGAGATGGAGAACTGGCATGGCGCGGCCGCCGGGGCACGGATCCGGGTTCGAAGTGAGGCGCCAGGAGATCATCGACACGGCGGCAGTGCTGTTCGCCCGCAGTGGTTACGCCGGCACCGGCATCGCCGAGATCGGCAAGGAGATCGGCCTGGGCAAGGGGGCCCTCTACTACTACATCGGCTCCAAGGAGAACCTGCTCGTCGAGATCCAGGGACGTGTATTGCGGCCGCTGCTGAGGTCAGCCCGGCGCATCGACGCGCTGAACGAGGCCCCCGTGCTCAAGCTACGCCTGCTGTCCGAGACGCTGCTCGAGATGATTCTGCGGCGTCTCGACCACATCTGGGTTTACGAGCACGATTACCGGTACTTGCAGGGCGAAAACCTATCCCGGCTGCTGCGCCAGCGCCGCGAGTTCGAGGCAATCGTGCGTGGTCTGATGAAGACAGCTATGGAAAGTGGAGCACTTCGTTCGGCGGACCCACAGTTGGCCGTGCTGCAGTTTCTCAACCTACACAACCACACCTACCAATGGGTACACCCCGGCGGAGTGTGGGATGCGACGTACCTCTCCGAGGAGTACTGCGCCACCTTATTCTTCGGTCTCGGTCCCAGCAGCGACTGCGCGGACACTCTCGAGGGAGAAGTACGCGCCTTCCGTGGCCGTTACGCCGGCCCCACGCTCATGGCGCACGACAGCGACGACTGATCCGCTCCCGCACGCCCTGTGCGCCGATAGTTGGGCCAGGTCGCGGTGAGCTTTTCATTCCCCCCGGCCGCCGAGCTTGCGCTATGTACCGGTCGATCTAGTAAACGCAGTCGACAAAATCAGTCGGAGGTAGGACATGCAGGCGCTTCGATGGCACGGACAGCGACAGCTACTCCTCGACGAGGTCGCCGAGCCGACGGCGCCTGGGCCTGGTCAGGCCGTTGTCGAGATCGCCTACTGCGGGGTCTGTGGCACCGATCTGCACGAGTACCTGCATGGACCCAGCATGCTGCGCCCGGCCGCGCATCCGCTGACGGGCGCCACCCCGCCGATGACACTTGGTCACGAGATGAGCGGAACCGTGTTCGCCCTTGGTCCGGACGCGGTGGGCATCACGCTCGGTATGCGAGTGGCGGTGGATCCCTGCTTGCGCTGCGGACACTGTTGGTGGTGTCGCCACGGTGACTATCACATCTGCGAAAAGGGTGGGTCGATCGGGCTGGCTGCTCCGGGAGCCTTCGCCCGATTCGTTGCGGTTCCCGTCGAAAACCTGGTGCCCATCCCCGACGGGGTGTCGGACGAGATGGCGGCGGTCGCTGAACCCCTCGCGGTGGGTCTGCACGCGGCCAAACGCGGACTGGTCGGTCCCGGGGACAACGTACTGGTACTCGGATCGGGGCCTATTGGTATTGCGGCGCTGGTCGGGGCGCGCATGGCGGGAGCCGCGGCAGTATTCGTCAGCGAGCCGCTGGCTCAGCGGGCCGAACAGGCATACGGGTTCGGCGCCACGGAGGTCTTCAACCCATCCACGGTCAACGTCCGACGCGAGGTATTCGGGCGTACGGGGCGCATCGGGCCCGATGTTGTCATCGACGCCACGGGCCGGGCCGAGCTCGTCGAGCTGGCAATCCGGACAAGCCGCCGTGGTGGCCGCGTGGTGATGGCCGGCATCAGCGACAACCAACTGTCAGTGGACTTGCGCCAGATCGTCCTGTACGAACGATCGGTCTTTGGGTCGCTCGGATACAACCACGACATCCCACGGGTGCTCGACCTCATGGCGACGGGACGTCTGGACGCCTCGGGGCTGGTGACTGATATCCGTCCCTTGGTCGACGCCCCAGCAGTGTTCGCCGAGCTGGAGGCCGACCGAGGCCGGCAACTTAAAGTACTCATCGACCCAAAGGACCGTTGACATGGACTTCACCCTTTCCGACGAGGACTGCGCGCTGCAGAAGATGTGTCGCGACTTTGCGCACCGGGAGATCGCCCCGTTCGCCGCCGGATGGTCCGCCCGGGCTGAGTTCCCCGCCCACGTCTTCCGCAAGATGGGCGGCCTCGGCCTCATGGGCATGCTGATCCCCGAGGAGTACGGCGGGTCCGCCGCCGGCATGGTCTCCTACGTCACCGCAATGGAGGAGATCGGCAATGCCGACCAATCGGTGGCAGCAGCATGGAACGCCCATTCGACCATCGCCTCACTTCCCTTGGCGACGTTCGGAACCGACGAACAGAAGCGTCGCTGGCTGACACCACTGGCGATGGGAGCGAAGATCGGCGCCTTTGCCCTGACCGAACCATCCGCAGGCTCTGACGCAGCAGGTATTCGCACGACCGCGAAGCGGGCCGACGGAGGCTGGTACATCAACGGCACCAAAATGTTTATCAGCAACGCGGGAACGGAGATGAGTCTCGGCGCTACTGTGCTCGCGGTCACCGGCGCTAACGACGACGGTGGTAAGCGCTTCGGGACGTTCTTCGTCCCTGACGGAACCGCTGGTTACAGCAAGGGACAGCAGCTCAAGAAGCTCGGCTGGCATGCCCTCGACACCCGCGAATTGGTCTTCGACGATTGTTTTGTGCCCGACGACCATTTGATCGGAGACGAGGGCAACGGGCTGCGGCAGTTCCTCAATGTATTGGATGCCGGCCGGGTCAGCGTCGCGGCCCTCTCGTTGTCGCTGGCCCAAGCCGCACTGGACATGGCGCTGCAGCATGCGGATGAGCGGGAGCAGTTCGGGAGGCAGCTGAACAGGTTCCAAGCTGTAGGCCACAAACTCGCCGATATGGCCACAGAGATCCAGGCTGCGCGCTGGCTTGTGTACCGGGCGGCATGGCTGTGCGATGCGGGCCAGCCGTACGACCAGGCCGCAGCGATGGCGAAGCTTTACGCGTCAGAGGTCGCCAACCGGGCCGCGAGCCAGAGCCTGCAAATTCACGGTGGTTACGGCTACGTCCTGGAGTCGCGCATCTCCCGCTTCTATGCGGACGCGAAAATTCTGGAAATCGGTGAGGGAACCAGCGAAGTACAGCGCAACGTCATCGCGCGCACCTTGTCTGCTCGATGACGCCTCGCACGGCAGGTCAATGACAGTCAGCTGCACGGCGTGGAGCGCGTGTCGTTGCCTAGTCGGGCGGTGCCGGGCATGGGGGGGCACCAATGCACAGCTTTTGGTCCCGCGTTGCTGCGGGCAGTGGGTGGTCGGGAGGAGGCGTGTCGGCGGTTCTGTGAGGTCCGCCTCGAGTTCGGTGACAACCCTTTTGGGCGTATCGCCTGTTGGGGCGGTGCCCAGGCCTGGGTTGAGTCGCAGGTTCCCGACGTCTACCGGCGGGGCTACCTCGCGACGGTGTTGCGGACTGCCGCCACCCGTGGCGGTGGGGTGTCGCTGCGGGCGGTGAAGCTGGTCGCTCTGGTGATGGCGCAGGCTGCCGAGCACGGCACCGGGCGGGGATCACGCTGAGGGTGGCCACGCTGATGGCCCGCACCGGTCTCTGGGAGTCCCCGGTGCAGGGGGCCCGCACCGCCTTGCGGCTGCTTGGGGTGGCCAAGGAGGTCTTCCGGGCCGCTTGCGGACCTACGAGCGGATGGCGTCCTGACGGGTGAGAAACCGGCCTTGGGGTGGGCCTCAGTGTGGGCGCTGCACCCCCCGCCCGTGGATAAAACTCGCGTCGTTTGCGCTGGAAAGCCTTGATGGCACCCCATCCCCGTAGGGGTCGCTTTTCCCTGGATAATTCTTCTAGAAGGAGGGTTACTACAGGCAAAACTCACTGAGTAGGCACGCGTGAAACCCAGGTCCGAGGACCCCGATAGTCTGCCGCCATGCGAAAGGTCTCACGATGAACCCCGTCGATGCGCTGATGGGACCGATCGAGTGGTTGGGTTCGTCGGTGCAGAACGGTCTCGAGGTGCTGCGGCTCGGTGGCCTGGAGACCGAGGAGGAGTCCGCACCCTACGAGGTGGTCGCGAGCGGCGGAACTTCCGGCTGCGCCGCTACTTCGCCGGTGACACCGACGCCCCGCGCCCGGCTGTGCTGTTGGTTCCCCCGATGATGCTGGACGCCGGGGTGTTCGACGTCGCCCCGAACTCCAGCGGCGTCACGGTGCTGAACGAGCTGGGGGTCGACGCCTGGGTGGTGGACTTCGGTGCGCCCGACCGCGAGGAAGGCGGCCTGGAGCGCAACCTCACCGACCATGTCATCGCGGTCAGCGAGGCCATCGACGTTGCGCGCGAGATCCTCGGCCACGACGTGTCGATCGGCGGCTATTCCCAGGGCGGCATGTTCTGCTACCAGGTTGCCGCGTATCGACGCAGCAAAGGCCTGGTCAGCGTAGTCACCTTCGGCAGCCCGGTGGATACCCGCATCGTGCTGGAGCGCTTCGGTATCCCGGAGGACATCGGGCTGCGTGGAGCTGCATTCCTGGCCGATCACGTGTTCAACCGCCAAGCCGTGCCCGGATGGCTGTCCAGCGCCGGCTTCCGCCTGCTGGACCCGGTGAAGTCGATCCGCTCCCGCGTCGAGTTCGTGCTGCAGCTGCACAACCGAGAGGCCCTGCTGCCCCGCGAGCGTCAGCGCCGGTTCCTGGGAGGGGAGGGCTTCATCGCCTGGTCGGGACCCGCGGTCGCTGAGCTGCTCAGCCAGTTCGTGGTGCACAACCGGATGATGGAGGGCGGCTTCGTCATCGGTGAGGAGTCGGTGACCCTGGCCGACATCACCTGTCCCATCTTCGCCGTGGTCGGCACCGTGGACTCCATCGCCCCTGCCGACGCCGTGCGCGCGCTCGGGCGCGCCGCCCCGCACGCGGAGGTCTTCGAGATGGCGATCCGGGCCGGGCACTTCGGACTGGTGGTGGGCTCGGTGTCTACCGACACCACCTGGCCGACGGTCGCCGGCTGGCTGCACTGGCGGGACGGCTCAGGCCCGCGTCCGGAGCTGGTCCGCGACCTCGGCGAGAACGCCGCCCAGACTCGGACCAGCTCCGCGTTGACCCAGAGCGTGAGCCTGGTGGCCGACGTCGGGGTGGGTGCGTCGCGGTCCGTCGTGGCGGCCGCGTCGCAAAGCGCGCGCACGGTGGCCGGCCTGGCCGGCGAGGCGTTCTGGCAGCTGCCGCGGCTCGCCCGGATGGAGCAGATCAACGCCCGCACGCGCATTTCCCTGGCCTCGCTGCTCGATGAGCAGGCGAAGCGCGCGAGCGAGGACGTCTGCTTCCTGTTCGAAGGTCGCGCGCACACCAACGGCAAGGTGAAGGACCGCATCGACAACATCGTGCGCGGGTTGCTGAGCGTGGGCGTGCACCAGGGCGAGCACGTGGGGGTGCTGATGGCCACGCGACCCAGCGCCTTCACCGTGCTCGCCGCGCTGAATCGGCTGGGCGCAGTGGCCGTCCTGCTGCGGCCCGGTGGCGACACCGCCCAGGAGGCGAGGCTGGGCCAGATCACCAGGGTGATCACCGGGCCGGAGCTCGCCGCACATGCGGTCGAAGCGGACATCGGCCCGGTCTACGTCCTGGGCGGTGGCTCGCAGGGTCGCGAGCTGCCCGACGTCACCGACATGGAGCGGATCGACCCAGCGACGGTCAGCGTGCCGTCGTGGTATCGGCCGAATTTGGGACGGGCGAGCGACCTGGCGTTCATCTTGTTCACCGGCAGCGCCGAGCGGACCCGCCCGCGGCGGATCACCAACCATCGGTGGGCGCTGTCGGCCTTCGGTACGGCGACCTCGGCGTCGCTGTCCCCGGCCGACACCCTGTTCTGCATCACGCCGCTGCACCACCCCTCCGGCTGATGACCAGTCTGGGCGGCGCCGTTGCCGGGGGAGCCCGAATCGCGTTCACCACCGGCTTCGACGCCACCACCTTCTGGGACGAGGTGCGCCGCTACGGCGTCACCGCCGTCGCCTACACCTGGACCATGCTGCACGAGCTGCTGCTGGCGCCGGTCCGTCCCGCCGAGCTGCATCACCCGGTGCGGCTGTTCCTGGGCTCGGGGGCACCACGCGGGCTGAGCCGCCGGCTCACCGAACGCTTCGCGCCGGCCAAGGTCGTCGAGTTCTACGCCACCACCGAAGGCGACGCGATCCTGGTTAATCTCACCGGGTCCAAGCCCGGCTCGAAGGGACGGGCACTACCCGGCAACACGCGCGTGCGCCTCGCCGCGTACGACGTCGACCGCAGGCACTTCATCGAAGATGACCGGGGATTCGCCCGCGCCTGCGGTGCCGAGGAGGTCGGCATGCTGCTGGCCCGCGCGGACAATGCGCTGGACGCGGTGATCGGCAGCCCGCTGCGCGGGGTCTTCGCCCGCGAGGACGCCTGGCACGCGACGGGCGACCTGTTCTGGATAGACGCCGACGGCGACCATTGGCTGGTCGACAACCTCTCCACCTTGCTGCACACCGCGCACGGCGTGGTGTTCAACCAACCGATGCAGTACGTGCTGGACGATGTCTGGGGGGTGGACCAAATAGTCACCTACGGGGTGCCGTCGCCGGTGGACGGCGAGGTTTATGCCGTTGCGGCACTGACGGTGCAGGCCAGCCGGCAGATCACCGGGCAGGACGTCACCGCAGCGTTGCGCACCCTGGAACCCGGCCTGCGCCCGGACCTCGTGCACGTGGTGGATACGATCCCGACGACCATCGCCTACCGGCTGGACACCGCGCCGCTGCAGGCCACGGGGCTGCCGAAGCCCGGTGACGGCGTGTGGTGGCACGACCGCCGCAAGGACGCATACGTCCCGCTGACCGCGGCACGGCGCTCGCGGTTGCTCCGCGTTGGGCGAAGTGCTGGGCGAAGTGCTGGGCGAAAGCCGCATTCGCCCAAGATCGGTGAGTGAATGCGGCTTTCGCCCAACCTGCGGCGGGTCAGCCCTGCTTGTCGTCCAAGCGGAAACCGACCTTCATCTGCACCTGTACGTGCGCGATCTGCCCGTCGACGACCTCTCCGCGGATCTGGCCGACCTCGAACCAGCCCAGATTGCGCACCGTCTGCGAAGCCCTGGCGATGCCGTTGCGGATCGCGGCGTCCACGCCCTCCGGTGAGGTACCGACGATTTCGGTGATCTGATAGGTGTGTTCGCTCATGGCGTCAGCCTATGCCGTACACAGCGGGTTTACTCGCCGAGATCGACCATCAGCTGCAGCCCGGGCCCGAGCACCACCGCGAGCACCAGCAGGGCCCACCACGGCTTGGTCACGAATGCGCACCACCGGCCCAGCCACCCGCTCGTGGGAAGCCTTAGCTTGCGCAGCGCGACTGCTACCGCCGCAACTCGGCTCTGAGCGCCGAGACGGCCGAGGTCAATCACCACCCACACCAAAAAGATGAATGCTCCGAGCACGGCCGCCGCCGAGCCCACCTCCACCGCCGCGGTGATCAGCCGGGTCTCCGGGTCGACGGTCGCGTCCTGCCTGCTGAACTCGTGTGCAAAGTACACACTGAGTACGCCGGCCGTGCAGAGCACGAAGGTGCCGACCGCAAACTTCCACAGCCAGGCCAGCCGCTCGGTGAGCAGGGATCATGCGTGCATCTTGGGCAGTGGCGGGGACACCAACAGCACCGCCAGCACCGGGCCGGCCGTGCTCGCAGCGACCACTGCGCCGAGGACACGTGCCGCGGGGTGCAGGCCCAGCAGTTCCAGCGCGAGAAATAGCAGCGCGAGGACGGCCGCGGTGCAGCCTGGGTGGGTGACCCAGCGCCTGGCCCTCATGTCCGGTGATCCTGCCATCGGGCAAGGACCGTCGGTAGCGTTGACCGCATGCCAACCGAAACCCGCCCCACTGCGCTGATCACCGGCGCCAGCAAAGGAGTCGGCGCGGCGACCGCCCGCGCGCTGAGCGCCACCCACGACGTGCTGCTCGGCGGGCGTGACGCCGCGGCCCTGGACCGTCTCGCCGCCGAGCTGCCCGGTGCACGGCCGTGGAAGGTCGAGATTACCGACGACGCGGCACTCGCCGTGGCGTGCGCGGACATCGAGCGGCTGGAGTTGTTGGTGCATTCTGCAGGCGTCGGCGACATCGGCACCATCGCGGACAGCACAACGCGGCTGTGGCGCACCACCTTTGACATCAACGTGGTGGCGGTCGCCGAGCTCACTCGGCTGTTGCTGCCTGCGCTCCGTACAGCGAGGGGCCACGTAGTGATGATCAACTCCGGTGCGGGCTTCACGGCGCGTCCCGGCTGGGGCGCCTACGCGGCGAGCAAGTTCGCGCTGCGCGCGTTAGCGGACTCCCTGCGCGCGGAGGAGACCGCGCTGCGCGTCACCTCGGTGCACCCTGGGCGCATCGACACCGACATGCAGCGCCGGGTTCGCACAGCCGAGGGCGGCGAGTACGAGGCGGACCAGTACCTCAGCGTCGAGTCCGTCGCGTCGGCGGTGCTGACGGCCGTACAGGCCCCGGTCGACGCGCACCTCACCGAGCTGGTCCTGCGTCCCGCATCGCATTAGAGCACCAGGTTGATCAGCCGCCCGGGCACGAAGATCACCTTGCGCGGCTCGCCACCGTCCACCAGTACGGCGATCTTCTCTTCCGCCAGCGCCGCAACGAGCACCGCGTCCCGGTCGGCGTCCGCGGGCATGGTGATCACCGCGCGCACCTTGCCGCCCACCTGCACCGGGTAGTCCAGCGTGTCCGCGATCAGCCAACGCTCTTCGGCCTTCGGGAACGGCCCGTGGGCCAGCGAGCCCCGTCCCTCAGCATGATCGTGGCCCAAGCGCTGCCAGAGCTCCTCGGCAATATGCGGAGCCAGCGGAGCCACCATCAGCACCAACGGTTCGGCCACCGATCGCGGTGCGCCGCCCGGGTAGCTCTTGGTGAGGTGGTTGGTCAGCTCGATCAGCTTGGCCGCCGCGGTGTTGTTGCGCAGCGCGGCGTAGTCCTCGGTGACGCCCGCGATGGTGCGATTCAGCAGCCGCACGGTGTCCTCGGACGGCGCATCCTCGGACACCCGCACCGCACCAGTCGACTCGTCCACCATCGCCCGCCACAGGCGCTGCAGGAAACGGTGCGCCCCCACGACGTCCTTGGTGGCCCAGGGCCGCGACATGTCCAGCGGCCCCATGGACATCTCGTACACCCGCAGGGTGTCCGCGCCGTAGGCCGCGCACATCTCGTCGGGGGAGACGGAGTTCTTCAGGCTCTTGCCCATCTTCCCGTACTCGCGCGCCACCTCCGCACCGTCGTAGAACCATTTGCCGCCGGATTCGGACACTTCTTCGGCCGGCACGTAGCGTCCGCGGGCGTCTGTATAGGCGTATGCCTGAATATAGCCTTGGTTGTAGAGACGTCGATAAGGTTCTAGCGAGCTGACGTGGCCCAGGTCGTAAAGCACCTTGTGCCAGAAACGGCTGTACAACAGGTGCAGCACGGCGTGCTCCACCCCGCCGACGTAGAGGTCCAGGCCACCAGGGTCGTCGGGGCCGTGCAGCTCCGGACGCGGACCCATCCAATACGCCTCGTTCTCCGGCGCGCAGAAGGTCTCGGTGTTGGTGGGGTCGATGTAGCGCAGCTCGTACCAGGAGCTGCCTGCCCACTGCGGCATCACGTTCGCGTCGCGGCGGTAGTGCCGCAGGCCGTCGCCGAGATCCAGCTCGACGTTCACCCAGTCGGTGGCCTTGGCCAACGGGGGAGAGGGCTCGGAATCCCCGTCCTCGGGGTCGAAGCTGACCGGGGCGTAGTCGTCGACCTCGGGCAGCTCGACGGGAAGCTCGGCATCCGGCAGCGCCAGCGGAAGTCCGTCGTCGTCGAACACGATGGGAAACGGCTCGCCCCAGTACCGCTGGCGGGCGAACAACCAGTCGCGCAGCTTGTACTGCACGGTGCCGCGGCCGAGTTCGCGCTCGACCAGCCACGGGACGATCGCGGCCTTGGCCTCGTGCACGCCCATGCCGTTGAGGAACTCGGAGTTGATGGCTACCCCGTCGCCGGTGAACGCGCCGCCCTCGAAGCCCTCCGGAGGAGCCACCGTGCGCACGATGTCCAACCCGAACGCGGTGGCAAACTCCCAGTCGCGCCCGTCCTGCGCAGGCACGGCCATGATGGCGCCGGTGCCGTACCCCATCAGCACGTAGTCGGCCACGAACACCGGCACCAGGGCGCCGTTCACGGGGTTGGCGGCATACGAGCCGGTGAACACCCCCGTCTTCTCCTTGTTCTCCTGCCGCTCCAAGTCTGTTTTCGACGCGACAGCCTTGCGGTACGCCGCTATTGCCTCTGCCGGCGTCAATGCACCACCCGTCCACCGCGGGTCCACCTCGGCCGGCCATGCGTCGGCCGTGAGCTGCGAGACGAGGGGGTGCTCCGGAGCCAACACCACGTAGGTCGCACCGAACAACGTGTCCGGCCGGGTGGTGAACACCTCGACGTCGGCCCCCTGCGCGCGGAAGGTGACCTGCGCGCCGAAGGAGCGACCGATCCAGTTGCGCTGCATCGTCTTGACTTTTTCCGGCCAGTCCAACAGCTCCAGGTCGTCGATCAGCCGGTCGTTGTAGGCGGTGATCCGCATCATCCACTGACGCAGCGTCCGCCGGAAGACGGGGAAGTTGCCGCGATCGCTGCGGCCGTCGGCGGTGACCTCCTCGTTGGCCAGCACCGTGCCCAGCCCCGGGCACCAGTTCACCGGCGACTCCGACAGGTACACCAGCCGGTGCGAGTCGATCACCGTGCGCCGCTCGGCGGAACTCAACATCGGCCAGTCACGGCCGTCGGGCAGCTGCCGGGTGCCGTTGATGTACTCCAGCTCCAGCTCGGCGACCGGCCGGGCGCGGTCCTGCACGGTGTCGTAGTAAGCCCCGTGGATCTGCAGGAAGATCCACTGGGTCCACCGGTAGAACTCCACATCGGTGGTGGCGACACGCCTGCGCTCGTCGTGGCCCAAGCCGAGGCGGCGGATCTGCGCCAGGTAGCGCTCGATGTTTGCCTCGGTGGTAGACCGCGGATGAGTGCCCGTCTGCACCGCGTATTGCTCCGCCGGCAAGCCAAACGCGTCAAAGCCCATGGTGTGCAGCACGTTTCGCCCGGTCATGCGGTGGTAGCGCGCGTAGACGTCGGTGGCGATGAACCCGAGGGGATGCCCGACGTGCAGACCGGACCCCGAGGGGTAGGGAAACATGTCCTGCACGAACAGCTTGTCGGCCGGTAGCTCGCCCGTCGCCAGGTCACCCACGGGATTGGCGGCCGCGAAGGTGTGCTGCTCGCTCCACCGCTGCTGCCACCGCGCCTCCACCTCACCGGCCAGGGCAGCGGTGTAGCGGTGTGCCGGGACCTCGTCAGACGGTGCGCTCACAGTCCCGAGCCTATCGAGCGACCCGAGGGATACATCTGTCGCGGTCGTCATGAACGTACCTCTGAACCCCACTTCGGTGAGCGTCACCGCGCTCAACCAGAAGGGGCGCCACCAAGCATTACTTAACGGTGTTCGCCCCCGCCCCCTGAAACAGCCCGACCCGTTCCAGCCGGCGCGCCCGCTGGGCCACCGGATCCGGAACCGGCACCGCCGCGAGCAGCCGCTTGGTGTACTCCTTGCGCGGCGCCCGCAGGATCTCCTCCCGCGGACCCTGCTCCACGAGCACCCCGTTGTGCATCACCGCCACCTGCCCAGCGAGCTGATCCACCACGGCCAGGTCGTGACTGATGAACAGGCACGCGAACTGCAGCTCGGCCTGCAGCTCGGTGAACAGCTCCAGCACAGTGGCCTGCACCGACACGTCCAGGGCACTGGTCGGTTCGTCGGCCACCAACAGATCGGGCCGCAACGCCAGCGCCCGCGCCAGGCTCGCCCGTTGGCGTTGCCCTCCGGAAAGCTCGTGCGGGTAGCGACGGCTCACCGCGGTGGGCAACTGCACCCAGGTCAACAGCTCATCGACCCGCTCCCGGTAGGCGGCACCGGTGACCACCTTGTGCACCTTCAGCGGCTCACCCACGCAATCGCCGACGCTCAGGCGCGGGTTCAGCGAGGATGCGGGGTCTTGGAACACAAAGCCGAACCGGCGGCGCAACGGGCGCAGCTGACGCTCCTTCAGCCCGGCCAGGTCCTGGCCCAGCACCCTGATGCTGCCGGAGGTGGGCTTCTGCAGCGCGGCGACGCAGCGACCAATGGTGGTTTTGCCCGAGCCCGATTCGCCGACCAACCCCAGCGTGGCGCCGCGGGCGATCTCCAGGCTGACCCCGTCCACCGCGCGCACCCCGGGCCGGCCCAGCGCACCGGGGAACTGCACGACGAGGTCCCGCACGTCGAGCACCGGTTCGTCCTCCGACGCGACGACCACGGCCCGCTCGCGGACGATGGCACTGCCCAGGTGCGGCACCGCGGCAAGCAGCTTGCGGGTGTACTCCTCGCGGGGGTGCGCGAACAGCTCGTGCACCTCGGCTTCCTCCACCACCTCGCCCTGATACATCACCACCACGCGGTCCGCGAGGTCGGCGACGACGCCCATGTTGTGGGTGATCAGCACGATCGCGGTGCCCAGGCGGTCGCGGAGGTCGCGCAGCAGTTCCAGGATCTCCGCTTGCACGGTGACGTCCAGCGCAGTGGTCGGCTCGTCGGCGATGATCACCTTGGGGTCGCACGCGATGGCGATGGCGATGACCACGCGCTGCTTCTGCCCACCGGAGAGCTGATGCGGGTAGTAGTGCACGCGGTCGGCCGGGTCGGGCATGCCCACCAGGCTCAGCAGCTCCACCGCGCGGGCCATCGCGGCTTTCTTGCGCATCTTCTGGTGCGCGCGCAAGGCTTCGCTGATCTGGTAGCCGGCGGTGAACAAGGGGTCCAGCGCGGTGCCCGGTTCCTGGAACACCATGGCCACGTCGGCACCCCGGATGGCGCTGAACTGCTTGTCGCTCAAGCCGTTGACGTCGCGCCCGGCCACCTCGACCACGCCGCGCACCCGCGCGCTCGCCGGCAGCAGCCCCATCGCGGTGCGGGCACTCACGGACTTGCCGGAGCCGGACTCGCCGACGATGGCCAGCACCTCACCGGGGCCCACCGCGAAGGAGACGTCGCGCACGGCGTCCACCCGTCCGGCGTCGGTGGAGAACACCACGGACAGCTTGCTGACGGACAGCGCCGGACTACTCATGCTTCTGCTCCTGGACGGCGGCGGGTGCGCAGCAATGGGTTCAGCGACTCGTCCAGGCTCTCGCCCACCAAGGTCATGCCCAACACCACCAGCACGATCGCGGTACCGGGGTAGATGGACGTCCACCAGATGTCGTTGGAGATGTCAGGTAGCGCCTTGTTCAGGTCGTAGCCCCACTCCGCGGCCGAAGTGGGCTCGATGCCGAACCCGAGGAAGCCGAGCCCAGCCAGCGTCAGGATCGCCTCCGAGCCGTTGAGCGTCACGATGACCGGCAGGGAACGGGTGACGTTGGCGAAGATGTGCCGGAACAGGATCCGCGCGGTGGACGCACCGGTCACTCGGGCGGCGTCCACATAGGGCTCCTGCTTGACGGCCACCGTCTCGTTGCGCACCACCCGGAAGTACTGCGGGATGAACACCACGGTGATGGCGATGGACGCGGACAAGATGCCGCCGAAGGCGCTGGACTGTCCGCCGGCGACCACGATGGAGACGATGATGGCCAGCAGCAGGGACGGGAACGCGTAAATGGCGTCCATGAACACCACCAGGATCCGGTCGATCCACCGCCCGATGTAGCCGGACACCAGGCCGAGCACCACCCCGACGATGGCGGAGGCGAACAGCGACAGCGCGATGACCTCCAGTGCCGTGCGGGCCCCGAAGATCACCCGCGACAGCACGTCCTCGCCGCGCACCGAGGTACCGAACCAGTGCGTACCCGACGGCGCCTCCTGCCGCACGAACGCCACGCCGCCGGAGCTGTTCTGGGAGTAGCCGTACGGCGCGATCCACGGCGCGAACACCGCTACCACAATGAACAGCGCGATGAGCACCAGCCCGAACACCAGGGTCGCTCGCTGCAGCCCGGCGCTGGCGGTGAGCACCCCGAACACCCGACGCCATCCGCGACGTTCAGCGACCGGCGCATTAGTCATAACGGTCGCCATCAGAACTTCACCCGCGGGTCCACCAGGGCAACCACCACGTCGATGAGGAAGCTGATGACGGCCACCACCACCGCCAGCACGGTGACGATGCCCTGCACCGCGATGAAGTCCCGTGCTTCCAGGTACTGGGTCAACTGGTAGCCGATACCCTTCCATTCGAAGGTGGTCTCGGTGAGCACCGCCCCACCGAGCAGCAGCGCGATCTGCAGCCCCATCACGGTGACCACCGGGATCAGCGCATTGCGGAAGGCGTGCCGCCCGGTGACCGTGCGCGCGCGCAAACCCCGGGCCCGCGCCGCCTCCACGTAGCCCTTGCCCAGGGTCTGGATGAGGTTGATGCGCACCAGCCGCAGGAACACCCCCGCGGTGAGCAGCCCCAGCGCCAGTCCGGGCAGCACCGCGTGCTTGAGCACGTCGATCAGGTAGGAGTTGTCGCCGTACAGGATGGCGTCGATCACCAGGATGTTGGTCTTGGGTGAGACGTTCTGCAGGGCGAGCTCGGTCCCGGCGCTGGCTCGTCCGGCCACCGGTAACCAGCCCAGCTTCACCGCGAACAGCAGCTTGAGCAGCATGCCGACGAAGAACACTGGCGCCGCGTAGGTGAGGATCGCGGCGAAGCGCAGCACCACATCGCTCACCCGGTCGCGGTGCGTGGCGGCGTAGCGCCCCAGCGGGATGGCGACGATGAACGCCACCAGCAGCGCCCAGAAGCTCAGCTCCAACGTGGCTGCCCCGTTGACGATCACCACGTCGGAGATGGGCCGCGAGTCGGTGAAAGACTTACCGAAGTCTCCGCGCAGCAAGGCGGTCAGGTACTCCCAGTACTGCGTCAGGACGGGCCGGTCGAGTCCGGCGGCGGCCTTGCGCTCAGCGATCTGGGCGGGGTTGAGCCGTCCGCCCTGCGCCGCCGTCACCGGGTCGCCCACCACCCGCATCAGGAAGAACACCACTGTGACCAGGATCAGCACTGTCGGGACGATGAGGACCAACCGCACCAGCAGGTAGCGCGCGAGCGCACCCCGCTGGGTGCGTCCCCCCTTCCCGGGCGCGACGGCACCCGCCGGCCCGGGAAGCGGATCGATCCCGGCCAGTTCCGCTGACGTCACCGCGTCAGCTCTTGGCGAGCGTGCCGAACCGGAACTTGAACGAGGCGTCCAACGTCTCGTCGACCCCGTTGACGTTCTTGCCGGCCACCACCACCTGGGTCCCCTCCAACAGCGGCAGGATCGGCAGGTACTGGGTGGCGATCTCGGTCTGGATTTGCTTGATGAGCGCGGTGCGCTTGGCGGCGTCCGGCTCGGTCGCCTCGGCGCTCAGCTGGGCCTGCACGCCAGGGTTGTCGAAGTGCGACTGCAGGAAGTTGTCCTTGCCGAAGAACGGGGTGAGGTAGTTGTCGGCGTCGGGGAAGTCGGGGAACCAGCCGAGCTGGTACACGGGGTAGGCGTCCTTGACCCGCTGCTTGCTGTAGGTCGTGTACTCGGTCGACTGCAGGTTTACCTTGAACAACCCGGTCGACTCCAGCTGGCTCTTGATGGCCGCGTACTCCTCGCCCGAGGTGGAGCCGTAGTGGTCGGGTGCGTACTGGATGTCGACGGTGACCGGGGTGGTGACGCCGGCATCGGTGAGGAAATTGGTGGCCTCGGCCTTGTCCGGCTTGGCGCCGTAGGTGTCCTTGAACGCGGGCGTCGAACCGTTCACCGTGGAGGGGACCGCGGAGTAGGCGGGGGCGTAGGTGCCCTTGTAGACGCTACTGGCCAGGGCATCGCGGTCCACCGAGGACGCCATGGCCTTGCGCACGGCCAGCTTCTGTTCGGGAGTGTTGCCCGGCATGGTGTTGAGGTTGAACACGATGTAGCGCAGCTCGCCGCCGGGCCCGTGGTGCACCGTGACGTTGTTGGACTTTTCAAGGCTGTCCACGTCGGTCGGGGTCAGCGAGCGGTAGGCGACGTCGATCGAGTTCTGCTGCACGTCGAGCTTGAGGTTGTCCGAGCTGGCGTAGTAGCGCAGCGAGACGTCCGCGGTCTTCGGCTTGCCCAGCGCGCCGTTGTAGTCCGGGTCGGCCTTGAAGTTGACCAGCTGATTCTTGGTGTAGCTCGTGATGGTGTACGGCCCGGAGAAGGCCTTGGCGTCGACGATGGCGTTGTCGTCCATCACCTTGTCCGCGGGGAACACCTGCTCGTCCACGATGGGGCCGGCGTTGGTGGCCAGGATCTGCGGGAAGGTCTGGTCGTTGGGTTGCTTCAGGGTGAAGTTGCGACGGTGTCGCTGGCGGCGGCCGCGTTGTCCAGGTTGCCCAGCAGCGAGGCGGGGCCATTGGGGTCGTTGATCTTCAGCACGCGGTTCAGGGAGAACGCGGCGCTCTTAGCCGTGAGGGGATGGCCGTCGGCGAATTTAAGGCCGCTCTTGATGGTGCAGGTGTAGACCGTGGGCTTGCTGAACTCGCAGCTCTGCGCGGCGTCGGGCTTGAGGTCGGAGCTGCCGGGCGCGAAGTTCATCAGGAACTGATAGCTCTGGTTCATCAGGGCGAACGAGCCGTTGTCGTATGCGCCGGCGGGATCGAGCGAAGTGACCTTGTCGGTGGTACCCACAACGAGAGGTTTGGTTCCGTTCGCTCCCGACGCCCCGTTGTCGGTACGGCCGGAACCGCAAGCGGCGAGCAGCAGGATGGCCACACACAGGGAGGCGACTGCCCCCGAGGTGGTCGTCGCTCGGGTGGTTCGCACTCGTATCCGCATGGCTAGCTCGGCTTCCTGGTCGGGGACGGCTGAACCCGCCGCCCTGTGGGGCGATGGGGTGCGGCAGCACTCTAACCCGCAGAGTGATCTAGAGCACTCTGCGGCGCCGTAGTCACCGAGCGAAAAATGTTATGCATCGGTGACCTCGTATCCTGATGGAGTGTCCGCTGCCGCCCAGACCGCCGTCGCGATCGTATTGCTGCTCGCCGGTGCAGCGCTGCTGGTGGTGGCCTGCCTCGGTGCGTCGGGGCGCTTGAAGCGCAATCGCTTCGCCGGTGTGCGAAGCCCAGCAACAATGGCCAGTGCCGAAGCATTCGCACTCGGCAACCGGGTCGCCGCACCGCCGATGCTCGGTGCCGCGCTGCTCCTGCTGCTGGCCGGCGGTTCGTTTCTCGCCCTGACGGGTGCGGCCAAGCCGGTTGTCATCGTGCTCTGCCTGTTGGGTGCCGCCGTACTCGTGGTGGTCGGCGGGCTGCAGGGCAACAAAGCCGCGTCCGGCTGCGCCACGGAACGTTGTGCGGACTGCACCGGTTGCGCGCTGATGGAATCCCGCAGCTGATGGCCACTACCGTGCTCGTACCGAGTACCCGTGGCGTCGACGCGCTCGCCGATCTACCCGAGGTGCGCGCCGTCCGCTTCGTCCCGACCGAAATCCCGGAGACCGGACACGACGCCGGGGTGATGGTGGTACGCAGCTCCGACGTGGACGCTCAGCTCGCGCTGATGGCCCAACTGCCTCAGCTGAGCCTGGTGCAGACCCTGAGCGCGGGCATCGACCACTGGGAGGGGCGCCTGCCCGAGGGTGTGGCGCTGTCCAACGCCCGCGGCGCGCACGGGGCCTCGACTGCCGAGTGGGCGGTGAGCGCCTTGCTCGCCGTGTACCGGGAGCTGCGCGAGTTCTCCGTCGAACAGACCCGCCACGTCTGGAACTCCCACCGCACCGACACCATGGTGGGCAAGCGAGTCCTGGTGCTCGGCGCCGGCGACCTCGGCACGCACGTCCGTCGGCGCCTGGAGGCTTTCGGCGCCGAGGCCACCATGGTCGGGCGCCGCGCACGCCAAGGAGTGCGGGCGATGGCGGAGGTCCCGGATCTGCTGCCCGAACATGACGCGGTTGTCCTGGTACTGCCGCTCACCCAGGACACCCGCGGCAGCGTGGATGCCGCTTTTCTGGCTCGGATGCCCGATAGCGCGGTGCTGGTCAACGCCGCGCGCGGCGAGGTGGTCGATACCGCCGCGTTGCTCAGCGAGCTGCAGCGCGGACGACTGCGGGCGGCGTTGGACGTCACCGACCCCGAGCCTCTCCCGGCCGATCATCCCCTGTGGACCGCTCCCGGAGCGCTGATCACTCCGCACGTCGCCGGCAGCACCTTCGGCGACGAGGACCGGGCCTGGCGGGTGGCGCGCGAGCAGATCATCGCGCACCTCGCCGGTCGCACGCCGGCCAATCTCGTTGGCTGAGTGGGGTTGCCAGCCCACTCACAGTTCGTCCCCAGATTGAACCCAGGGCCGGGGTATGTTATGGCGTAATGGTTGTACATCACGCGCCCCCCGCAGGACTTCGTGGGCGCAGTCTCGGGATTCTGTACGCGCTGCCCAAGCTGGGTCGACGAACGCCACTCACCACGATCTACCTCGCGGCGCTGCACGTCAGTTGCGGTCCACGTCCACTGGATGAGTCGCCAACATCGCCAGCGGCATCGGCTGACGCCGCAGCACCCGGGCCCACACGTCCACCCGTCCCGGCATGACCACATCGCTCGGCAGCGACGGCAGCACCAGCCAGTCCGCCCGGCCCAGCTCAGCGTCCAACTGACCGGCCGACCAACCCACGTAGCCGACGAACACCCGAACCCCGCCGAGCAACGGCATCACGTCGTCAGGGTTGGCGTCCAGGTCGACCATGACCACCCTGCCCTCCACCGGCCGTAGTCCGGGCACGCGATCCGCGTCGACGCCGGGTTGCAGCACTCCGAGGCACAGGGCGGAGTCACGCTTGACGGGACCGCCGACGAACAGCGCCTGCGGCCGAACCGCGTGCGGTGCCCAGGCGGGGAGCACGTTCTGCACAGCGGTGTCGCTCGGACGGTTGAGCACGACGCCCAGACTGCCCTCGCCGTTGTGCTCGATGAGGTAGATGACGGTGCGGCGGAAGGTCGTGTCGACCAACTCCGTGGACGACACCAACAGCGCGCCTGCGCGTACGTCCGGAGAAGCCACCCCGTGATCCTGCCACCGCGGGCGGATCGCTGCGTATTCTCGGGCGCATGACGGTGCGCAGGCGGTGTCACGCCGTCCGCGCCACTCTGTTGACCAGCCCGGGGCTTGGCCGGCTGGTGGCCACGCGCTTCGCCGCGCAGTGGGGTGACGGGCTGTTCCAGGCGGCGCTGGGCAGTGCGGTGCTGTTCAACCCCGAACGCCAGGCCGACCCCGCCGCCGTGGCTGCCGGTCTCGCAGTGCTGTTACTGCCGTACTCGCTCATCGGTCCCTTCGCCGGGTCCCTGCTGGACCGCTGGTCGCGCAGCCGGGTGCTGGTGTGGGCGAACGCGCTGCGGGCCGTGCTGATCATAGCGGTCGCCGTGGCAATGTTTAGCGGGGTGCACGGCGCGGGCCTGTATGTAGGTGCGCTCGCGGTGACCGCCGTCAGCCGCTTTGTGCTCTCCGGTCTCTCCGCAGCGCTGCCGCACGTCACCACCGAGCGACAGGTGGTTGCGGTGAACGCCGCGCTGACCACGGCGGGGGCCATGGTCGCGGTCGTCGGCGCGGGCTGCGCGGTCGGTGTGCGGGCCGTAGTGGGCGCTGGTGACGCGGGTTCCGCGCTGACCACCGCCGTCGCCGCATTGGGCTCGTTGGGCGCAGCGCTGGTGGCGTTGAGCTTCTCGCGACTGCAGCTCGGTCCGGACGGCGCGAACCACGCCGATGCGGTCCACGTCGTCGCCGCCGGACTGGTGCGCGGCGCGCGGGCGGCATGGCACGCACCGAGCGTGGCGGCGGCGCTGGTCGCGCTGGGTGCGCACCGTATCGCCTTCGGCATCAACACCTTGCTCATCCTGCTGCTCGTGCGCTACTCCTTCACCGGGGTGGCTGGGCTGCGCGGCGCGCTCGCGGGACTGTCCCAGGTCGTGGCGGTCACCGCGCTCGGATTGCTCCTGGCCGCGGTACTCACGCCGCTGATCGTTTCCCGAATTGGCAAGCGGCGCGCCATCACCGCGGCCCTGATCGTCGCCTTGGTGACGCAGGTGACGCTGGTGCCGACCCTGTCGCAGCTGCCGATCTTGCTCGCCGCCTTCGTGCTGAGCGTGGCGGGCCAGGTAGTGAAGCTCAGTGCTGACGCGGCGATGCAGCTGGAGGTGAACGACGCCCACCGCGGGCAGGTGTTCGCCCTGCAGGACGCGATGTTCAACGTGGGCTACGTGGCAGCGATTGCGGCGGCGGCCACGGTGGTCGCTCCGGACGGTCGATCACCGGCGCTCGTATTCGTCGCGGCCGCGGTCTACGGACTCGGGTTGGTGGCACACCTCGCGGTCAGCCGACGCTCGCGTACTCGCGTGACGCCGCGAGGTCGAGCGTCCACCCCGCGCTGAGGGCGGTTGAGCGCCGGTGTGGCTGACCTGGACCTGCGTGGCGGCGGGGGACTCCTGTCGCAGCTCGACGGTGGTCGTCGTGCCGTCCCACCGCTGCACCCGAAACAGCTGAGGCGGAAGATACTCGGCAACTCGGCCGGCACCGGCAAGGTCGCCCCGCTCGGCGGTGAGCTGCCCGAACTGCCCGCCACTCTCCTTGTCGAGGTCTACCGCCTGCCACCATTCCGCGCGCTTCCTGGCGTCGGTGATGGCCCGCCATACTCGTTCGCGCGGAGCCTGGATGTCGCACGTCTGGGTATGGAGTGGGGTGATCGCGGGCGTGGCGTCACGGATGCGCTCCAGGTCGTCCATCGAGACCAGCGCCGCGGCGGGCTTGCCGTGCTTGGTGAGCCCGATGCGCGCGCCACCATAAGTCACCCGTCCAACCAGATCGGCCAGCTGAGTCCGCGCCTGAGCCAGAACAAGCTCATCATCCATGAGCAGATCGTATCCATCGTTATTTACGTACAATCTGCCGACCGTGTGCTTGTATGCCTTTACGCGACTGGCCCGTCTCAGCGGCTTTGCCTCGGTAGTCGCAGCACCCGCGGCCCTCCGACGGCGCAGTGGGCACCGGTTACGACTTCGGCACGGTAATCCCACGATATCGGGGCGGATCTACTTGGCGCCGGTGGTGGAGCTCGACAACGAACGCGGGTCGCGCGGTCCCCACCGACCGTGCTCGACCTGCCCGAAGAACTGCTCGACCAGCTGGTTGAACAGGGCCGGTTCTTCGAGGTTGGTGACGTGGCCGGAGCGGGGGAGCACCGCCAGCCCGCAGCGCGGCAGGGTCCGCTTGAGCATCAGGTCGGTCTCGAGCACGCCGTCGTCCTCGTCACCGGCGACGATCAGCACGGGCACGTCGAGACCGCTGAGCTCCGCGCGCAGCCCGTACAGTGACGGCCGCGACTTCTGCACACCACGCATGGTGAGCGCGGCACCGAGCGCATCGTGCTCGGCCAGCACCTGCACGTGCTCGGCGTGCCCGCGCGGGTCCTTGCCCTGGTACTGCACGCGCGCAGGCCCCACGCCGTACCACTCGGCGACACCGGCCGAACCCTCGGTCTCGAAGGCCACCGCGATCGCCTCCGACTCTTCCCGAAAATTTGGCTCCTTGTCCGGGTGCGCGCCGTAGCCGCAACCGCCGACAACCAGCGCCGTCACCCGCTCGGGGTGCCGCAACCCGAGATGCAGGGTGGTGAAACCGCCCATCGAGTTACCGATGACGTGAGCGGTGTCCGCCCCCACGGCGTCGAGCACGGCCACCGCGTCCCCGACGGCACGAAGCTGGCTGTAGGCCTCGGGGTCGTTCGGCACGGCAGAGGGCGGGTACCCCCTGGCGCCGTAGACTACGCACCGGTAGCGCCGGGAGAAGTGCCGTACCTGAGCATCCCAGGACCGGTGGTCGCCGGCGAACTCGTGGACGAACAGCAGCGGGGTGCCTTCGCCGTGCTCCTCGTAGTACAACTGCACGCCGTCGTCGGTGGTTGCGAACGCCACTGCGCTATCTCCTTCGCTTGGATCTGCCGACGGCGACGCGGGCGCCGAGGTAGGACGCGACCCCGGAGGCGAGCACGGTGCCCACGGTGGGCAGCGCCTTACGCACCAAGGGCAGCACGATCAGGGACCACCCGTCCAACGCCGCACTGTCGGCGGACTCGGCGGGGGCGACCTCGGCAGGTGCGGTCTGGGCAACCACCGGCCGTGGCGCTGCCGTGGCCGCAGTCGGACCCCCACCACCGGCCAACAGGGTCTCGACGTTGTGCGCGAACTGTTGCATCAGGCCGCCGGCCACCTCGCCGATCGCGCCACGGCCGAACTGTGCGACCTTGCCGCGAATGCTCAGGTCGGTGTCGATCACCACCTCGGTGCCGCCGCCATGTGCACGCAGCTGCACGCCGATGAGCGCATCCGCGTTGCCTGCGCCGCGCTGCTCGCGGCCCTTGGCCCGCAACGTGAGGCGCCGCGCATCATTGTCGATGTCGACGAACGTGGCCTGACCGTTGTAGGCGACGGCGAGTGGGCCGACCTTGATCTTGACCTCACCTTCGAAGGTGCTGTCGTCGACCATGCCCGTCAGGCGCGAGCCGGGCATGCAGGTGGCGACCCGTTCGATGTCGAGAAAGACGTCGAAGACCTCGTCGACGGGCCGGTCGATCTGAAAGGTGTTGGACAGCTTCATCGGCGATCCATCAGGGCTTTGCGCTGGCCACCGTCGATCGGGACGTGCGCGCCGTGCACGCTGGCCGAGATGTCGGAGGCCAGGAAGGTGACCAGGGCGGCGACCTCCTGGGGCTCGGTGATGCGACCGAGCGGGATCGAGTCGTTGGCCCGCTGCCGCGCCGTCGCCTGGTCGGTCCCCATGTCCCTGGCGAACGCCTTCTCCAACCCGTCCCAGCGGTCGGTATTGACCGGGCCGGGGTTGACGGTATTGACACGAACGCCGTACGGGCCGTACTGCTCGGCGACGGAGGAGGCGAAGTTGAGGTCAGCGGCGTTGGCGGCGCCCGCAGTCATCTCCCAGTAGCTGGGCTTGAGTCCGTCGTTGCCGACCACTAGGACGACCGACCCGCTGCCGCGCTCCTTCATCTGGGGTACGACCGCGCGCACCGTCCGGACGTAGCCCATGAATTTGAGGTTCAGGCTCTGCATCCACTGCTCGTCGGTGAGCTCCTCGAGTAGGCCACCGGGGGAGGAGCCGGCGCAGGTCACCAGGATGTCAATGGGGCCGAGCTGTTCGTTGGCAGCCGCCACGCAGCGCTGCACGTCGTCACTCTTGCTCATGTCACCGGCCAGGGCGACGATGTTGCGCCCGCTTTTTTCGGCGATCTCTGCCGCAGTCTTCTCCAGGTCCGCTTGTCCGCGCGCCGTGATCGCGACGTCGCAGCCCTCGGCGGCCAGGTGCTCGGCCACCTGACGGCCGATGCCTTTGCTGGCGCCCGTGACGAACGCGAACTTGCCGGTCAGCTTCAAGTCCATGGTGTGCTCCTCTGCTCGTCCAACCGTTTGGTATACCATATATCGGTAGGAGGCCCAGTCAAGGGTTCTCGGGAACCGGTTCAAGAATTTTTCGCTGCGCGGCTACGGTCACTCCTGGGCCCTGCTCGACGGGCTTGGCCAGCAACGCGAGTGCGCGCTCGTCGTAGGCCGCGCCGATCAGCTGAACGCCGACCGGGCACGCCGCCGCCAGCCCCGCGGGTACCGACAGCGCGGGCAGTCCGGTCACCGATGCCAGGGCGGTGTAGCGGGACAGCGCGTCGGCTGTGTTCATCTCCCGGCCCGCTACCGCCACTGACGTTGCGTCCGCACGAACTCCGGCGGCAGCGGTCACCGGCGAGAGCAAGGCCGTCAGCCGGTTGTCGTGCAGCGTGTGCTCCACCTGCACGCGCAGAGCGCGAGCCAGTGCCGAGGCCAGCTGGTACACGCTGGGCTCGTCGATCCGGCCGCCCTCGCGTAGCAGGGCGAGCACCTCGGCACCCAGGGCGGACGGATCACGGTTTGCATCGTTGAGCCACTGGCGCGCTGACTCGATCAACATGAGGACGAAGGCGATGCTGGGCGCGAGGCGGGCGTGCGGGAGCTCCAGCTCGACGATTTGCACGCCGTGCTCGCGCAGCGCCGTGCAGGTGTTGTCGATCGCGGTGGCCACGGCCGGGCTGACCCGTCCCTGCCAGCCGGTGAGCATCCCGACCCGGAGGCCGCTGAGCTCACCCGGAGCAGCAGTACCAGGCCGGGTGAGGAGCTCGTGGGCCAGCACGCACTCCGCTGCGGTGGCGGCCAGCACACCCACCGTATCCAGCGATGGGGCCAGCGCAGCGATGCCGCGCAGGGGGGCGACCCCGTGCGTCGGTCGCAGCCCGGCGATGCCGCACAGCGCCGCAGGGACCCGGACCGATCCGCCGGTGTCGGTACCAATCGAGACGGCCACGATGCCCGCCGCCACACTGGCCGCGGCGCCGCCGCTGGACCCTCCAGGGGTGAGCCCGACGCCCCACGGGTTCGGACACCCCGGCGTGGTGAGCCCCCAGGCCAGCTCGTGCATGGCGGTGTGGCCCAGCAGGACTGCCCCCTGGCCGGCCAACCGCGAAGCTGCGGCGCTGTCGTCGGACGCCCGGTGGCGGCCGAGCGTTCCACCCTGCCCGGAGACGAGGCCGGCCACGTCGACGTTGTCCTTGACCAGGACCGGCAGCCCGGCCAGAGCGCGCAGCGGTGCACCGGCGCCCCGGCGGCGGTCCGCCTCGTCGGCGACCTCGAGCGCCCGGTTACTGCCCTGGTCCAGATCGGTGACCACACCCGGCCATCGGCGTGCTCGGTCGACGGCCTGCCGCGTGAGCTCCACCGACGTCCTCGAACCGTCGGTCAGCGGCCAAGCGGCGCAATCCCCCCACGAGGCGCCCAGCGGTGTCTCGGCGCGCGAGCGAGCGAGCGGCGGCGCGGGTGCGCAGGCGGTGGCCGATGCGGGCGCGCTCCGGAGTGCGTCCACCGCGTGGTCGGCGGCAGTGGTCATCTCGGTTGCTCGACCGCCACCGGGGGCGTCAACCGCGCCCGTTGTAGCTTGCCCAGCGACGTCCGGGGCAGTGCATCGACAACGTAGACCCGCTTCGGGCACTTGTACGGGGCCAGCTGCGTGCGCATGTGCTCCAGCAGTGCCGCCGGGTCGGGCGCCACCCCTGCCGGGGCCACAACCCAGGCGGTCACCTGTTCCCCCCATCGGGCATCGGGCACTCCCGCGACACCGGCCTCCGCGACGTCGGAGTGCGTCTCCAACGCGAGCTCGACCTCGCGCGGGTGGACGTTGAGGCCGCCGGTGATGATCAGCTCCTTGCTGCGGCCGCAGATTCGCAGCTGGGCATCGGGCGCATCCAGAATCGCCAGGTCCCCGGTGCGTAGCCACCCGTCGGCGGTGATCGCCTCCGCGGTGGCGTCGGGGTTGCGCCAGTAGCCGTCGAACACCTGCGGGCCGCGCAGCTGGATCTCGCCCTCCACCCCGACGCCGACCTCGACCGCGTTGTGTATCAGCCGCAGCTCGACGCCCGGCAACGGGATTCCGATGGTGCCCGGCTCGGCGCCGCCGAGGGGCTGAGACACGTCCAGGCCGGACTCGGTCATGCCGTAGCGCACCAGCGCGGGCGCCCCGAGGCGGTCGACGATGTCCGCGGCCAGATCGTCGTCCAGCGGCGCAGAGCCGCAAATACGCAGGCGCAGGGACCGCAACGCCGCCGCGTCGGCGCCCGGCAGCGTTTCCAGCACGTCGACGAGGCGGCGGTAGATGGCCGGCACCGCGAACAGGACCGTCGCCCCGGCCGCGCGTGCCGTGGCGGCGAGGTGGCCCGCGTCGAAGTGCGACAGCAAGGCCGCGGAAGACCCCGTGCACAGCGCTGCGTGCAGCGCCCCCAGCCCGTGCTGGTGATACAGCGGCAGGGCGTGCACGACGACGTCGTCCGCACGCCAGTCCCAGGAGAACAGTGCGACGGCAATGGAGGCGACAAGCTGCGCATGGGTCAGCGGCACGCCCTTCGGCCGCCCGGTGGTGCCGGAGGTGTACGCGAGCAGCGCCAGGCTGGTGCCGGTGAGTCCCGCAGGCGGCCCGTTCACCGCCGGACTGCCGAACCAGGGGTGCTCGGCCAGTAAGACGACCGGTGCATCGACGTCTGCGCAGCGCTCCGCGATGTCTTCGTCCGCGACGACCAGGACGGCGCCCGAGTCCGCAGCCAGGTTCGCGAGCTCGTGCCTGCTCGATGACGGGTTCGCCAACACCACGGCGGCCCCCGCGGTCAGCGCACCGAGGTACACCTGCACCCAGGTACTGGAGGTCGCGGCCACCAGCAGGATCCGGTCACCCAGCTGCACCCGCTCGCCGAGCCACCCGGCGACCACCGCGGCGGCGTCCCGCAATTCGGCAAAGGTCTGGCCCGTACCGTCGATGCTGACCGCAGGCTTGTCGGGGTAGCGGGCCGCGGTGTCCCAGAGCTGGGACGGCACGGTGTGCGCACTGCCTGCCGGCTCAGGTGCAGGACGGCCGTGCGCGTGGCGTTGCCAGGACGCGTGCGACCACCGCAGCCAGCTCCAGTGCTCGGCCCCGATCGGTGTGCAGCTCACGTTGTCGCCGCTCTGTTTCGCCAGTGCGCAGGCGCGGGTGCCCGGCCGTCCCAGCTGCTGTTTTGGTGCTGCTCGGCCGCGAGCCGCTCCAGCAGGCCGTCGTCCAGGCTCAGCCGCTTGAGCTGCCCGAGCGCGTGTTGGTCGAGCCGCAGCAGGTGCCCGGCAATCCTGGCGGCCTCGGCCCAAGGGTCCTGCTGTACCTCGGGGAGCAACCCGTACCGCACCGCCTCGTCGGCGCCGAGCCACCGCGAGGTGAGGGTCAGCTCCAGTGCGCGCGCACGACCAACCAGCGCGGGCAGGATCCAACCGCCGACGACCAGTCCGTGTCCGGGGCCGACCCACTGCCAGCGGGCGTCGTTGCCCCCCACGCGCAGATCTGCCGCGGTGGTGAGCTGGGCGCCCCCGCCGACAGCTGCACCCTCGACGACGGCGATCACCGGGCCCGGTCGGGTGAGCATCAGCCGGTAGCAGCCGTAGAGCTGGTCGCTGATCTGCCGACGGACCGAATCGGTGACCTTGACGTCGGCGCCGGCACTGAAGATGCTCGAGTCGGTACTACCGAGGACCAACGGCGTGCTGGGCTCGGACTCGAGCGCGGAGCGCAGGGCATTGACGGTGTCAAGGCCCACTGCGTTGCGTCGCGCGGCGCCGTCGAAGCGCACCCGCAACGCGTCACACCATCGATCACCAGCACTTCGGTCATCAGTACCATCCTCACGGTGTCTGAGATATGGTATACCAAACCTCGGACTGATCGGAGCACCCAGGGATGAAGCCACCCCCGTTTGAATACCACCGGGCCTTCTCGGCGCAGGAGGCGGTCGTGACGCTGGCCGAGCTCGGCGAGGACACGAAGATACTCGCGGGGGGACAGAGCCTGACCCCGATGATGAACTTCCGGCTGGCGCGGCCGAGCGCACTGGTCGACATCAACAACGTTGCCGAGCTCGACTACATCCGTCGCGACGGCGACGTGCTCCGCGTGGGGGCGCTGACCCGGCACCGCACGATCGAACTGGCGACCGGCCCGGAGATCACCGACGGGTTTGCGGTGCTGCCCAAAGCGGCGCGGTGGATCGGGCACTACCCGATCCGGACCCGCGGCACCATCGGCGGCAGCATCGCCCACGCCGACCCGTCGGCGGAGTGGTGCCTGCTGGCCCGGATGCTGGACGCAGTCATCGTGGTGCTCGGCCCCGACGGCAGCAGGGAGATTCCCGCAGCGGAATGGTTTCAGGGGTTTCTCAGCACCCAGTGCGCCCCCGACGAGCTGGTGACCGAGATCGTCTTCTCCCGCCCACGCAGGCACGCCGCGTTGACGGAGTTCGCGCAGCGTCAAGGGGACTTCGGCATTGCCGCGGCGGCGGTGGCGCTTGAGGTCAGCGACGGGGCCTGCTCGGACGTGTCGGTGGTACTCGGCGGCGTCAGCGGTGAGCCGTTCCGGGTACCCGAGATCGAGGAGGCCCTCGCAGGGGAGCCCGCCACGGCGTCCACCTGGGCGTCGGCCGGACGGATGGCTGCCGAGCTGGCCACGCCGTCCGGCGATGCCCACGGCAGCGCCGCCTACCGCAAGCACCTCGTCGGCACCCTGACCGAGCGAGCATTCGGTGAGGCCGCCGGTTCCCCGCTGGCGCAGAGGGCATGAGTACGCCGTGGACCGGGGTACGCCTGCCCCGCAGGGAGGACCCCCGCATGGTGGCCGGGCGCGGCCGCTTCACCGACGACCTCCCGCACCCGCACGCACTGCACCTGGCGTTCGTCCGCAGTGCGCAAGCCGCGGGGACGATCACCAGCATCGACGTCGAGGCAGCCATAGCGCTGCCCGGGGTTCGCGCGGTGTTCACCGCGGCCGATCTCGGCAATCCGGGATTTGCCGCGGCGCTGGAGCGGGAACAGTTCATCACCACCACCATGCCGCTGCTCGCCGGTGACCGCGTCCGGTTCGCCGGCGAGCCGATTGCGGTGGTGGTCGCCGACGATCCCTACATCGCGGAGGACGGTGCCGAGCTGGTGGCCGTCGAGATCGAACCACTCCCCACGGTCCTGTCGCTGCACGACGCACTCGCCGGCGCCGGGCCGGTGCACGCCGAAGCCCCGGACGGGGTCCTGCTCGACCTGCCGATGTTCGGGGACGCGCAGGTCGAGGACAAGCTGGCGCGGGCACATCTTGTGGTGGACAAGACCTTCACCAGCGCCAGGGTCAGCGCCTGCCCGCTGGAGGGGCGCAGCGCCCTGGCGGAATGGGACCACCGGGCCGAACAACTGGTGTTGCACCTGTCCACCCAGGTGCCGCACCAGGTCCGCACCGGCGTCGCCCAGGCAATGGGCCTGCCCGAGCGTTCCGTCCGGGTCATCGCCCCGGACGTCGGCGGAGGCTTCGGCCTGAAGTGCGTCCTCGGCCGCGAGGAGGTGGTGGCCGCGATGGTGGCGCGCAAGCTCGGCAAGGCGGCGCGGTGGAGCGAGGATCGGCAGGAGAACCTGACGGCATCGTTCCACGGTCACGAGCAGGAGTACCAGATCCGGGCCGCCTTCGACGCCGAGGGACACATCCAGGCGCTCGACGCCAATGTCCTGTGTGACATCGGGGCCTACTCCGTCTACCCCTTCACCTGCGGGGTGGAGCCGCTGATGGCCGCCACCGAACTACCCGGCGTCTACAAGGTGGGCCACTACGCCGCCCGCGGTCGCGCGATCGCCACCAACAAGCCGCCGTCCGCGCCCTACCGCGGCGTCTCCCGGCCGCAGATCGTGCTGGTGATGGAACGGCTGATGGAGGCTGCCGCCAAGCAGCTCGACATCGACCCGATCGAGCTGCGCAGGCGCAACCTCATTCAGCCCGAGGACTTCCCCTACATCGGCCCGAACGGCATCACCTACGAGCCCGGCTCCTACCTCGAGTCGCTGCAGGTGTGCGACGAGCAGATCGAGAAGGCCGGCTGGCGAACGGCGCTAATCCCGACCGGGCGACTACGCGGCATCGGTCTCGCCTGCTTCTCCGAGCGGACCGCCTACGGCACCGCCACGATGGGCCAGCGCAAGATGCAGATGACACCGGGCTACGACGTGGTGCACATCCAGATGGATCCCTCCGGTGACGTCGTCGTCACCACCGGCACCTGCGGGCACGGCCAGGGCCACGAGACGACCTTCGCCCAGATCGTGGCCGACCGCCTCGGGGTTCATCCCGACCGAGTCAAGCTGCGCCAGGGCGACACCGACCAGTCCAGCTACGGCTGGGGCACCTTCGGCAGCCGGTCCATCGTGATCGGTGGAGGCGCTGCGTCGGTGGCCGCCAACCGGCTGGCCCACCAGATCCGTTCGGTGGCCGCCGAGCTGCTCGAGGCCGACGTTTCCGACGTCGAGCTGGTGGACGGCCATGCGCGGGTGCACGGCGTGCCCGACGCTCGCCTCTCGATGCAGCAGATCGCCGAGACGGTGCACTGGCGGGCGCAGTCCCGCAAAGAGAACCACCCCTACCTGCTGGAAGCCCGCGGCGAGGCCGATCCGGCGGGCATGTTCTCCAACGCCGTGCACGCGGCGCTCGTCGAGATCGACCCGGGCACCGGTGGGGTGCAGGTGATCGACTACATCGTGGTGGAGGACGCCGGTGTCCTCGTCAACCCGATGATCGTCGACGGCCAGGTGATGGGCGGGGTGACGCAGGGCATCGCGGCGGCGCTGTACGAGCGCTTGCTGTTCAGCGACGACGGCCAGCCGCAGTCGGGCACCTTCATGGACTACCTGATGCCCACCGCAGCCGAGATCCCGTCGTTCACCCTGCACCACCTGGAAACCCGCTGCGAGCTGTCCGAGACCGGCGCCAAGGGCATGGGCGAAGGCGGCACCATCGGCGCACCCGCCGCCGTGCTCAACGCGGTCAACGACGCGCTGCGCGGCTACGACGCCGAGCTCGACCACATTCCCGTGACGCCCGACGATGTCGTGGCCGTCTTGTCCCGCCAAGTACTCCAGGAGCAGCGATGAAAGATGTTCACCTGATCAGTTTCGATGTGAACGGCGAGCAGCACGAGCTCCTGGTCGAGTCGCGACGCACCCTGGCCGACGTCTTGCGCCAGGACATCGGCCTGACCGGCACTCACCTCGGCTGTGAGCACGGCATCTGCGGCGCGTGCACCGTCTTGCTCGACGACGATCCCGTCCGCGCCTGCCTCGTCTTCGGCGTCCAGGCCGACGGCCGCAAGGTCCGCACCGTGGAGGGCTTGGCGGACGGCGACGAGCTAAGCGACCTGCAGCAGTCGTTCAGCCGCAACCACGCCCTGCAATGTGGCTTCTGCACGCCCGGATTCCTGATGCTCGCCGAGGCCTACCTGGAGGGTGACCCGGAGCCCGACGCAGCGCAGGTGCGCGAGGTCGTCGCCGCCAACCTCTGCCGCTGCACCGGCTACCAGGGAATCGTGGAGGCGGTCACCGAGGTCGCGTGCTCCCGGCGCGCGGCCAAGGCCACGGACCGGCCATGACCAGCACGCAACGCGTGAGCGCCCTCGGCGCCAGGGCACCGCGGAAGGAAGACCACCGTCTGCTGACCGGCCGCGGGCGGTTCGGCTCCGATGTGCAGCGCACGAAGATGCTGCACGCCCGCGTCATCCGATCGTCGATGGCCCACGCGTCCGGGCTGAGCGTCGATACCAGCGCCGCGCGGGCGCTGCCCGGCGTCGTCGACGTGGTGACCGCGGCCGACCTACCCGGCGACCTCCGCATCCCGGTGCGCCTGAAGGTGCAGGACATCGACCTCACCGAGCACTTGCAACCGGTCCTGGCCTGCTCCACGGTGCGCTACGTGGGAGAACCCGTCGCCGTGGTACTGGCCGAGGACGCCTACCTGGCGGAGGACGCCGCAGAGCTGGTGACCGTCGAGTTCGCGCGGGAGGAGGACGTCGCCATCGACGCCGCGCAGGGCGGCACGGTGGCGGCCGACTTCACGCTCGGTTACGGCGATGTCGATGCGGCCTTCGCGGCGGCCGCCCACGTGGTGGAGCTGACCTTCGACCTGGGCCGGCACACCGCGGTCCCCATGGAGCCACGATCGTCGGTGGTCGACATCGATCCGACAGCCAGGAGCATCGAGATCTTCGGCGCCACCAAGGTGCCGGTGTTCAACCAGAGCACGCTGGCCGGGATGCTCGGTTGGGACCCCGCTGCGATCAGGATGCACGCGGTCGACGTCGGCGGCGGCTTCGGCGTGCGCGGCGAGTTCTACCCGGAAGACTTCCTGATCCCCTGGCTGGCCATTCGCAGCCGGCGCCCGGTGTCCTGGATCGAGGATCGCGCCGAACACCTGGTCGCCGTCAATCACTCCCGCCAGCAGCACCACCGGATCGAGGTCGCCCTCACCGACGACGGGACGATCCTCGGCCTGCGCGACGACGTCCTGCACGACAACGGCGCCTACGCCCGCACCCACGGGATCATCGTCCCCGAGCTGACCCTGGCCATGCTTCCCGGCCCCTACCGTGTCCCGGCCTATGTAGGCAGGGCGCGCGCAGTCCTCACCAACAAAACCCCGTGCGGCACCTACCGCGCCCCCGGACGATTCGAGGGCACGACGGTGCGCGAGCAGCTCATCGACCTCGCCGCGGACCAGCTCGGCATCGATCGAGTCGAGCTCCGGCGCCGCAACCTGCTGCGCTCGGACGAGCTTCCCCACCGTCGCCCGGTCAACACCCTGGGCACCGACGTGGTGCTCGACGCCGGAGACTACGGCGGGCTGCTGGACAAGGCGCTGGCGCGGGTTCGGGAGCTCGGCTGGCAGCGGAAGGTCGACTCTGCCCGGGAAGCCGGCCGCACGCTCGGACTCGGCGTGGCGATGTTCCTGGAGAAGAGCGGGCTCGGCCCGCACGAGACGGCGGACGTCGAGATGACCCGATCGGGGCGCGTGCGGGTCCACTCCGGCGGCACCTCGTTGGGTCAAGGCATCGAGACCGCTTTGGCCCAGGTCGTGGCAGACGTGATCCTGGTCGACCTGGATCGGGTCGACGTGGTCAACGGTGACACGTTGTTGCAGCCGTTCGGCACCGGCTCGTGGGCCAGCCGCTCGACGGTGCTCGCCGGCAACGCGGTTCAGGGAGCCGGACGGGAGGTGGCCGCGCGCATGGTCGAGCTCACCTCGCGGATGCTTGAGGTGTCCCCGGATGACCTGGAGCTGGTGCCGGGCGCCGTACAGGTGGTCGGGGTCCCCGGCAGCTCCGCGACGTACGCGGAGATCGCCGCCGCCGCCCAGCCGGGCAGTCCGTACCTGGAGGACGGCGAACCGGCCGGTCTCAGCGCCCGCTACCGCTTCAGCATCGACCACATGACCTACCCGTACGGCGCCCACGTCGCCGTCGTGGAGATCGACCCCGGGACCGGCGGCGTCAAGGTCTTGCGCTACCTGGTGGCCTACGAGGTCGGGCGGGCGATCAACCCGGCCCTGGTGGAGGACCAGCTGCGCGGTGGCGTCGCGCAGGGTATCGGGGGCGCGCTCTTCGAAGAATTCCAGTACGACGTCAATGGTCAACCGCTGTCGGCGACGTTCATGGACTACCTCGTGCCGACCGCAGCGGAGTCACCGGAGGTCGAGCTGGTGGTCTGTGAGGACTCACCGGCGACCACCAATCCGCTCGGTGTGCGCGGTGCCGGGGAGGGCGGCCTCACCGCGGCCGGCGCGGCGCTGGTCACCGCAGTCCGGGACGCGCTCGGCGGGGTCACCGTAAGCGCGCTGCCCATGACCCCGGACCGTGTGCTGGAAATGATGCAGTCCGCGGCTGACCTACCATCAGTGCAGGAAGCAGCCAGTCGTGCTTGAAGGGATGCCGATGTACACCTCCAAGACCGACATGGTCTCCGCAATGCTTCGCGAAATGATCCTCAGCGGTGAGCTGAAGGGGTCGCAGGCGCTGCGACAGCGCGATATCGCGTTGCAGTTCGACGTGAGCCAAACCCCGGTGCGGGAGGCGCTGCGCCGCCTGGAGTCCGAGGGATTGGTCATCAACGACCCCCATCGCGGCGCCACGGTGGCGGAGTCGCACGCGGGCGGCCTCGAAGAGAATTACCAAATCCGGGCCGCACTCGAGTCCCTGGGTGCGCGGCTGGCCGCCAGGTCCATCACCGAGCGGCAACTTGCCCACCTCTCCGAACTCAACGACAAGATGCGCGCGGTGGGTGAAGCCGATGAGGCCTACGCGCCACTGAACCGCGAGTTTCACTTCTTCATCTACGAGTGTGCCGACAGTCCCCTGCTGCTGTCGCTGATGCGGCTGCTCTGGCAGTCCATGCCCGGCGGCCCACGCGTGCTCCGCAGCCACGGGGAGTCGACCCGCCAGCACGACGCGCTGCTCACGGCTCTGCACGACCGCGATGGCGGTGCCGCCGCGGATGCGACCCGCGAGCACATCCTCGGCTCCGTACACCTGAGCGCCGAGTCATCGGAGCTTGACAAGGTCATCGGCTCGTCCGTCTGAAGTAGAGCTTTTTGCCGCGTACCCGCAGGTAACTTGCGTGAACCTCTTCCCACTGTTGGTATACCAGTGATATACCAAATACCACACAAGCTGTGTGACCCGGTTCACGCGGCGACCCGTACCCCTGAGGAGGCCTTGCAGTGACCACGACAGCACCACAAAAAACCGGCACCGAAGTCGTCCAGGAGCTGCCCTGGCGCTGGAAGGTGCAGGGCATGATCTTCATCATCGGCGGCCTCGGCTTCATGTTCGACGGCTGGGACGTGGTGCTCAACGCCTACCTCATCCCGCTGATGATCAAGGACTGGAACCTCTCGCTCTCACAGGCCGGCTTGATCGCCACCATCAACCTGGTCGGCATGGCTATCGGTGCGATCGTGTGGGGCAGCATCGCCGACCTCATCGGTCGCAAGAAAGCCTTTACCTGGACCCTGCTGATGTTCGCGGTGCTGTCCGTGGCGGGGGCGCTGGCGCCGAACTACGAGACGTTTCTGGTCTTGCGCTTCCTTGCCGGCATCGGCCTCGGTGGCTGCATCCCGGTTGACTACGCTATGGTGGGGGAATTTTCACCCGCGAAGGTGCGTGGTCGGCTGTTGACCTCCATGGACGCCTGGTGGCCGATCGGCGGAACGTTCTGTGGCATTGTGTCGACCCTTCTGCTGCCGCTGGGCAGCTGGCGGGTGCTGCTGCTGGTGATGGTGCTGCCCGCTTTGCTCACCTTCTGGGTGCGTCGCTCCGTACCCGAGTCGCCGCTCTTCCTGATTCGTAAGGGCCGTCATACCGAGGCGCGGTCTGTTATTGACTCCCTCGTCCGGCGCACCGGCGGCCAACCAGCCAGCTATGTGCTCGATGAGCCTGAGATCCCGAAGAAGCTGAGCCTCGCCAACGGCGCCGACCAGCTCCGCAAGATCTGGTCCTTCGACTGGAAGATCACCGCGGTTTCCTGGGCGCTGTTCAGCACGGTGCTCTTCCAGTACTACGGCGCGCTCATCTGGCTGCCGACGATCTTCAAGAAGAGCGGTTACAGCGACTACCTCGCCTTCATGGTGACCACGGGCGTCACAGCAACAGGAATCGTCGGTGTCCTGGCATCGGCGTGGTTGGTCGACCGCTTCGGCCGCAAGCCGGTGATCATGGCCAGCGCCGTCCTGACCGCGCTCACGATCGGACTTTTCGCGGCCAACGTCGACGTCCCCGCCGCGGCAAAATTTTGGATTCTCACGTTCGGCATCGTCATTGAGTTCGCGATCCCGGCCATCTACTGCTACACCTCCGAGCTGTATCCCACGGAGCTGCGGGCCAGCGGCTTCGGGTGGGCGTCCTCGGCCAGCAGAGTGGCCGCAGCCTTGGTACCCACCGTGTTCGGCAGCCTGCTGTTTCCGCGTTACGGTTTGACGGTCACATTCATTATTACGGGAGCCCTGCTGGTCTTGGCAGCAATCTTCATGATGGTGGCCACCCCGGAGACCCGCGGCAAGCTGCTGGACGACGAAGCTCTGTCAGTAGCCGGCTGAGCCCTTAACGCAGGCCGTCGACGATGACGGCCTGCGTTGGTCTCCCTCTCGACGGGTAGTGCGAGAGCGAGCACCATAGGCCTATGAGCGACATCGACATCACCGCGCGTCCCGTCTCGGCCATGCCCCAGCCGCCGACCTTCGACACCGTCGAACAGGAACGCGAGCACCGCAAGCAGCGCCTGGCCGCCGGATTCCGGCTGTTCAGCCAGTGCGGGTTCGACGAGGGGGTGGCCGGGCACATCACCGCCCGCGACCCCGAGTATCCCGACCACTTCTGGGTGAACCCCTTCGGCATGCACTTCAGCCAGATCAAGGCCAGCGACCTGATCCTGGTGAACCACGAGGGCGACGTCGTCCACGGCAGCCGCCCAGTCAACCGCGCCGCGTTCGTCATCCACTCCCAGGTGCACGCCGCCCGGCCCGACGCTGTCGCCGCCGCGCACTCGCACTCGGTGCACGGCAAGGCCCTGTCCAGCCTGCGCATCCCGCTAGAGCCACTGACCCAGGACGCGTGCGCCTTCTACGATGACCACGCCGTGTTCACCGACTACACCGGGGTGGTGTGGGAGCTGGACGAGGGCCGGCGAATCGCCAGCGCACTCGGTGGCAACAAGGCCGCGATCCTGGCCAACCACGGCCTGCTCACCGTCGGGCACACCGTGGACTCCGCCGTCTGGTGGTTCATCACCATGGAGCGCTCCGCGCAGGCCCAGTTGCTGGCCATGGCCGCAGGCACCCCTGAACCGCTCGACGCGGCCATCGCCAAGCTCACCTACGACCAGGTAGGTCTGGAGTACTCCGGCTGGTTCCAGGCGCAGCCGCTGTTCGACCGGATCCTCGCCGCCCAGCCGGACCTGCTCGGGTGAACGTCACCGAGCTCGACTTCGACAGCCACGGGGTGCGCTGCGGCGCCACGCATCTCCGGGCGACCAGCGACGCGCTGACCACTCAGCACGGCCGCCCCTGCGTGGTGATGGGCCACGGGTTCGGCGCCACCCGCGATGCCGGGTTGATGCCGTTCGCGGAGCGTTTCGCTGCGGCAGGCACGGACGTGCTGCTTTTCGACTATCGCGGCTACGGCACCTCCGACGGCACTCCGCGGCAGAATGTCGCCCACCGCCGTCACCGGCAGGACTACCACGCCGCGCTGCGGGCTGCGCGTGCGTTGGACGGTGTGGACTCGCATCGTGTGGCGTTGTGGGGAAGCTCCTACTCCGGCGGCCATGTCGTCGCCGTGGGGGCAGAAGACGCCAGGGTGGCGGCGGTCATCTCTCAGGGCGCGGCCATGGACGGTTCGGCCGCGTTGGCGATGATGCTGCGTACCGCGGGCCCGGTGCAGGTCGCCAAGCTCACCGGGCACGGGCTGCGCGACGCCGCGGGCGCACTGCTGGGTCGTGCTCCGCACCAGGTCGCCGTGGTGGGTCCGCCCGGCTCGTTGGCCGCCATCACGGCGCCCGGCGCCGAGGTGGGCTACCAGTCGATCATGGGACCGACGTTCCGCAACGAGATGTGCGCCCGCGGGATCCTGGGTATTGCGCTGAACCGGCCGGTCACCTCCGCCACAAAGCTGCGCTGCCCGCTGCTGCTGGTGATGGCGACCGAGGACAACGTCGCCCCACCGTCGGCCGTTCGCGCAGTGGGTGAAAAAGCAGGAGGGGACACCGAGCTACTCGAGCTGGGGTGCGGACACTTCGACATCTACACCGGCGCGATGTTCGAGCAGTCCGTGTCCGCGCAGGTCGACTTCCTCACCCGTCGGTTGTCCGGGTGAGCAAGGCGAACGGTCAGGCGGGGCAGCAGCAGCTGCACGATCGGCCCGATCAGCAACGCGTACGCAACGGTGCCCACACCCACCACCCCGCCGAGTAGCCAGCCCACCAGCACCACCGTCAGCTCGATCGAGGTGCGCACCAAACGGATGCTCAAGCCGGTCCGGCGCGCCAAGCCGGTCATCAGGCCGTCCCGTGGCCCAGGGCCGAGTTGGCTGCCGATATAGAGTGCACTGGCAAACCCGTTCAGCGCGATGCCGCCCAGCTGCATGGCGATTCGTCCGACAAGCGGGCCAGGGGTCACCAGCACCGCCAACGTCAGGTCGGCGGCCACACCGATGAGCACCGCGTTGGCCACCGTGCCCAGCCCGGGCCACTGGCGCAGCGGTATCCACGCCAGCAGCACCGCCACGCCGGTCAGAATCACCACGGTGCCGATGCTGAGGGAGACGTGGGCGGCCACGCCGTAGTGGAAGACGTCCCACGGGTCCTGCCCCAGCTGGCCGCGGATCATCATGGCCATCGAGGCGCCGTAGAGCATGAGCCCCACTACCAGCTGCGTCAGCCGGCGGGGCAGGCGACCAGCGCGCAGCTGCTGACGCGGGCTGAGGGGCAGCAGGGGGACGGAACGCGAACGCATAAGCATTGTCTACAGCCTGGTCGGCGGCGGCAGGTGCGCCGTACCGGGAAGCATGTTCAGCGCGCGCAGCGCCGTACCAACCTCCGCGATGTCGTCGCCTGTGGGGCGCGGCACAAGCTCAGCCGAGCCGAGCCACCACACCTAGGTAGCGCGCGCCGAGCAGACGCGGGATCGCGGCGATCGCCCACGCGTCCGGGCCGACCAGGATGCGGGCCTTGTCGCGCTCGAGCCCGCGCAGGATGGTGCGGGCGGCCTTCGCCGGGGTGGTGACAGCCACCTTGTCGAAGGCCGCGACCGCCTCCGCACGGTTCTGCGAGCTCGGGATGCGCGCGTTGCGGGTGATGTTGGTCTTGATGCCGCCCGGATGGACCAGGCTCACGGCCACCGGTACCTTGTCCGCGGCGAGCTCCATCCGCAGCGCCTCGGTGAACCCGCGGATGGCGAACTTCGACGCGTTGTAGGCCGACTGCCCGGGAAACGCGATCAAACCGAACACGCTGGAGACGTTGGCCAGCTGGCCACTACTGGCGGCCAGGTGCGGCAGAAACGCCTGGGTGCCGTGCACCATGCCCCAGTAGTTGATGCCCATGATCCAGCGGTGGTCGGTGTCGGTGAGCTCGCTGACCCGCCCGTTCACCGACACACCCGCATTGTTGATCACCAGGTCGACGGTCCCGAACTCCGCCACGACATCATCGGCGTGCGCGAACATGGCGGTCCGCTCGGCCACGTCGAGGCGCCAGGACGTCGCCACGGCACCCCGCGTGCGGCACTGGGCGGCAGTCGCCGCGGCGGCTTCGGCATTGACGTCGCTCAGGGCGAGCCGAGCGCCCCGCCCGGCGAGGTTCAGCGCCAGCTCCCGGCCGATGCCCGAGCCGGCTCCGGTCACCACCGCGGTCTTTCCTGCGTAGGCGCGGCTCACCGATGCATCCCCAAGTCGCTCCGCTCGCTCATCGGGTGCGCCGGATAAGACCGCCCTTGGACGGCGCCATCGTGACGTGCGCACGCTTCTGGGACTCGGCCTCGTCCCCGACGTGCTCGAAGTCAATCGCGTCGAGGATGGTCCGCAGTGCCACGTTCATCTCCTTCAGCGCGAACATCGCGCCGATGCAGCGTCGCTTGCCGCCGCCGAAGGGGATGTACTCCGTCAGCGAGGGCTTCCCGTCCAGGAAGCGCTCGGGGCGGAAGGTCTCCGGATCGCCCCAGATGCGGGGGTCGTTGTGGATGGCCTCGAGCTGCGGGTTCAGCATCGCGTTCTTCTTGAAGTCGAACCCGCCCAAGGTCATCGGACGGCTCAGCTTGCGGCCGACGCCGGGCAGCACGGTCCGCATCCGCAAGGTCTCGGTGACCACCGCGTCGAGGTACTCGTCGCTGTTGCGCGCCTTCTCCCGGCTCTCGGGGTGCCGCGACAGCAGCTCCATCGCCCAGGCCAACGAGGTGGTCGTGGTCTCGTGACCGGCCCCCAACAACGACATCAGCTGGTTGCGCATCCACTCGTTGTCCTCGCCGGAGCTACGCACCAACAACGACAACGTGTCGGTCCGTTCCGCGAGATCCGGAACCGTGCGGCGCTGCTCGATGAACTCGTCCAGCAGCACGTTGGTCTGCTTGATCAGCTGGTCGAAGGAGCGCCACGGACGGAAGCGGCCCAGCTTCGGAAAGACCATCCAGCTGGTGCTGACGAGCGTGAACTTGGACGCCTTGATGACCATGGCGCGCAACTCGTCCATCTGCGGTCCGCTCACGGCGCCGAAGATGGTCCGCAGAATGACCTCCAGGGTGATGGCGCGGGCCTCGTCCTCGACCCGAATGACGTCACCGACCTGCCAGGTCGCGATCCGCCGTTCGGTCTCTTCCCGCATGACGTCGGCGTAGCCGTTGATCGCCTTGCCGCGGAACGGCGGCATCAGGGCCTTGCGGGTCTTGGTGTGCTCCTCGCCGTCGACGGTCAAGATGCCGTGGTCACCGAAGATGGCCTTGAGGAAGATGCCGTTGGTGGCGCCAGCGTGCAACCCGTCGTGCGGGCCGGCAAAGATCTCCCGCACCAGCTCCGGGTCAGCGATGTACACGGACTTGCCCAGTGGGAACGCCTTGGCGACGAAGACATCGCCGAAGGTGCGCTGCGACCACCGCGAGAATGCGATGGTGTGCCGTAGGCCCAGGTACAGCTGCACGATGCCGGGCAGGCGGGACCCCCGTGGAGGCGTGTTCCCGTGGGCGACCGGGCAGTGGCCGGTCGCCTCATGGCTTTGCTCTGCAGTACTCAATGCATCAGTTCCTGAACGACGGCGGACATAGCGGGTCAACCCTACGTGGCCGGCGCTCCGTGGCGGCCCGCACCGGCAGCGAAACGGCCAGCGCCAGTGACGGTGTCCGCGGCGAGCGAGGCCATGCCGTGCGTCCACTCGTTCGCCATCGCCGCATCGGGCTGCATCGCGTGCTGCTCGTGCACCGACAGTCGGTCCTGGCGCAGGCAGGTCTGCGGAAACGCCGCGAGCTGCTCCGCTAGCCGCATCGCTTCCTTCAATGCCTGCCCGGGTGCGCTCACTCGGTTGGCCAAACCCATCTGAAATGCCTCCGCGGCGTCCACGGCACGGCCGGTGAGGATCAGGTCCAGGGCGCGGGACTGGCCAATCAACCGCGGCAGCCGCACCGTGCCGCCGTCGATCAGCGGCACCCCCCAGCGCCGGCAGTACACCCCGAACACCGCCGCCGGGTCGGCCACCCGCAGGTCACACCAGAGCGCCAGCTCCAGCCCGCCGGCAACGGCATGGCCCTCCACCGCGGCGATCACCGGTTTGCCCAGCAGCAGACGCGTCGGGCCCATCGGCCCCTGGTTCGTTGCCTCCGGCAGGGCAACACGCATCGTTCCTGCGGCCACCGCTTTGAGATCCGCACCGGCGCAGAAGGTGCCGCCCGCGCCATGCAGCACGGCCACCGCGGCGTCGTCGTCCGCATCAAAGGCCAGGAATGCCTCGTACAGCGCAGTGGCGTGCTCGGTGTCGACGGCGTTACGCACCTCGGCCCGGTCCAGGGTGACCACGGTGACCGGCCCATGCCGCTCGACGCGGACGGTCATACCTTGGGGGTGGCGCGCTCGATGATCGCCGCGGTGTCCACCCCGGCGGGCAGGGTGCCGTACGCGCTGCCCCAGTCTCCGCCGAGCCGGCTGGCGCAAAACGCGTCCGCAACGGCGGGATGTCCACTTCGGACCAGCAGAGCGCCCTGCAGGGCCAGCGCCATGTGCTCGGCCACCCGCCGCGCTCGGACCTCCAAGTTCTCCAGGTCGCTCAGCTCGGTCTTGAGCGCGGCCACCGCCGCATCCAGGTGCTCGTCGGCCCCGGCCACGGAGTCCAGCTCATCGAAGAACACCGCGAGGCTCTGCGGTTCCCGGCCCATGGCCCGCAGGCTGTCCAGCGCGGCGACGTTGCCGGAGCCCTCCCACACGCTCTGCAGCGGCGCCTCCCGGTAGAGCCGCGGCATCCGCGACTCCTCGATGTAGCCGTTGCCGCCCAGGCACTCCAGCGCCTCCGCGGCGTGTCCGGGTCCACGCTTGCAGACGAAGTACTTGCTCACCGACAGCCCGATCCGGCGCAGCGCTGCGGCTTTGTCGTCCCCGGCGATGGCCTTATCGGTGGTGCCGGCCAACCACAGCGCGACGGTGGCCGCCGCCTCCGCCTCCACGGCGAGGTCCGCGAGCACGTTGCGCATCAGCGGCTGGTCGACGAGCTGCTTGCCGAATGCGGCGCGGTAGGTGGCGTGGTGCATGGCCTGCGCAATTCCGGCGCGCATGCCCGCGGCGGTGCCGATAATGCAGTCCAGCCGGGTCATGTTGACCATCTCGATGATCGTGCGGACCCCGCGGCCGGGATCGCCCACCCGCCAGGCCGTCGCCTGCTCGTACTCCACCTCGGCGCTGGCGTTGGAGTGGTTGCCGAGTTTGTCTTTGAGCCGCTGTAGGAACATCCGGTTGAGGCTGCCGTCGGGGAGCACCCGAGGCAGCAGGAAGCAGGAGAGGCCATGCCCGCCTTTCGGGGACACGTCTTCCTGGGCCAGCACCAGGAAGACGTCGGACATCGGCGCGGAGGTGAACCACTTGTGCCCGGTGAGCAGGTGGCTGCCATCGGCCTGCGCCACTGCGCGGGTGGTGTTGGCCCGGACGTCGGAGCCGCCCTGCTTCTCCGTCATCGACATACCCGCGATGAGGCCGCGCTTGCCCAGCGGCGCCCGCAGCCCGAAGTCGTACTCCCGCGAGGTGAGCAGAGGCTCGTAAGCGGCGGCCAGCTCCGGGTTCGCGCGCAGCGCCGGAATGATGGCGTTGGTCATGGAAATGGGGCACCCGTGCCCGGCGTCGGCCTGGCTCCAGACCAGGAACTTCGCGGCACGGGCGACGTGCGCGCCGGGGCCGGGCTCGCTCCACGGCGAGGAGTGCAAGCCGTGCTCCACCGCGGTGCGCATCAGCTGGTGGTAGGCGGGCAGGTACTCGACCTCGTCGATGCGATGCCCGTAGCGGTCGTGCGTCTTGAGCACCGGGGGATGCGCCTCGGCCAGGTCCCCCCACTGCTGAGCCTGTTCGCTGCCGGCCAGGCGACCGAGGGCGTGCAGCTCATCGGCGGCCCAGCTGGCGTCCTCACGGGCGAGGCCTTCGAGCAGTACGGGGTAGTCAGCCGCGTCGTAGTCGACCAGCGGGGGGACCTGGTTGGTGACGTCGTGCGTGGTGCTCATGACTTCCTCCGATGCAACGCTGGGTGAACGTGATCAACGATTCGACGGTGTGCGCATTGGCTTTTCGGCGCCCGAGCGGTTGCACCAGCGCCTCGGCGACCGCACCGATGAGTCCGGCGGCGGTGACCTCGACGTCCTGCTCGGGGATCTGGGCCCGGCGGATGCCGTCGGTCAGTACTGTGGCGAGCAGGTCGCGGTAGGACTCGCGGAAGGCCAGCCGCTCGGCGTCCACCAGGGCGTCGACGGGCTCGGCGAGCAGCGCGTAGGCCAGCCGGGGGGCGTGCAGGGCGCGGCCGGTGAAGGTCTCGATGGCCGCGGTGATGCGCAGGCACTCACAGGGCGGGTCCGGCACGGCTTGAGCGGCGGCGGTGAACGCGGCGACCTCTTTCGAGCACGCCGCCCGGAAGACCTCGGCGAACAACTCGCCCTTGTTGGGGAAGTACCGGTACACGGTGCCCGTGCCCACACCCGCCCTGGCCGCTACGTCAGCCACCGAGCAGCCGGCGTAACCCTGCTCGGCGACCAGGCTCAACGCAGCGGCCAACAGCTCAGCCGGACGGCGTCCAGACGTTCCTGCACCGCGAGGGTTCTGCGGTAGGCCATGCATGAAGTGAACCATCGTTCCGCACTTGCGGCAAGGAGTAGGAAACGCCGAGAGGCACTGCACGGTCGTCAGCGCGATGGCCGAACGACCGTGCAGTGCCTCTCGGCGAGTGCGCTCAGCCTTGGAGCAGCGGAAGCACCGCCTGCAGCTCGTCGGCCACCGAGGTGGGCACGATGTAGCCGTCCTGGTTCTCGATCTGCGCCAGGTTGGCCTGGATGTCCTCCACGCTCGGGTGCGCGCCCTTGCCGGCGAACCAGCCCGGGGTGAGACCGGTGAACACCCGCGCGTAGCGGCCGCCGAGGGCGGAGAATGCCTCGTGGGTCAGCTCGCAGGCCTCGCTGGCCAGGAACACCGTCATCGGCACCACCAGCTCGGGGGCCACCGAGTCACCGGCAGAACCCAGCAGCTCCTCGGTCATCCGGGTGCGCGCCACCGGCATGATGACATTGCTCTTGATGTTCGCCTTGGCGCCTTCGATGGCCAGCACGTTGGACAGTCCGACCAGCCCGGCCTTGGCGGTACCGTAGTTGGCCTGCCCGAAGTTGCCGAACACCCCGGCGTTGGAGGCGGTGAACACGAAACGGCCGTAGCCGTGCTCCTTCATGCTGGCGAACGCCGGCTGGCTGACGTAGAAGGCCCCACGTAGGTGCACGTCCAGCACCGCGTCCAGGTCTTCCCAGGACATCTTCAGGAAGCTCTTGTCCCGCAGGATGCCCGCGTTGTTGATGACGACGTCGACCTTGCCGAAGTTGTCGATCGCGGTCGCCACGATGGCCTTGCCGCCCTCGGGCGTGGACACCGAGTCGTGCGAGGTGGCGGCGCGCCCACCCTTGGCGGTGATCTCGTCGACCACCTTCTGCGCGGCACTGTCCGAGCCGCCGACGCCGTTCACGGACCCACCGAGGTCGTTGACCACCACAGCAGCCCCGCGGGCGGCGAACTCCAGGGCGTAGGCGCGGCCGAGGCCACCGCCTGCGCCGGTCACGATTACGACGCGGTCATCAAAGGCGATCTCGGGCATAGAGGATCCTTCCGGTACGATGGTGTCGGCCGTACACGGTAGCGGTGGATCAACCCTCGCCGTGGGGCGGCACCGACAGCTCCCCCATCTCCGACCAGCCGGTGCCCGGCATCTCGAAATTGACGATCTCCGGGGTCTCGGCCAACAGCGGCTGCATCGCGGTGAGACCGTTCTTGAAGTGCTGGGAGCTCACGTGCGCGGACCCGGCGTCGCCGTCGCGGAAGGCCTCGACGAGGAAGAACTGGTTCTCGACGTCCACGCTCCGCGACCATTCGAACCAGAGGTTGCCCTCTTCGGCCCGTGTGGCCTGGGTGAAGGCATCCACGCGGTGCAGCCAATCGTTGCTGCACTCCGGGCGGACCGTGAACTTGACGACGATGAAGATCATGAACGACATTGTCGCGCTTTCGCCCGCAAGCCGCGCGACGGATAACGGGAATGCGTGCGGCCGACGGAACGTTCTTTGGTTGAATACTTAACTAGAGAGGAGTCCGAGATGCCCGCGATCACCGCCGACACCTTGTCCCTGCCCCGCCTGGCCACGGCCGGCTTGGGCGACACCGAGCGCACCGTCCACTCGATCACCACCGGCCCGCGCGGCTTCGAGGGAGAGGGGTTCCCGGTAGTCCGTGCCTTCGCCGGGGTGTCCGCCGCCGAGCTCGATCCGTTCGTGCAC
>JAABUI010000247.1_pt1 | contig 60644 bp, 44 predicted proteins | sample 5559111 | NCBI WGS metagenome assembly JAABUI01 (sample SAMN10711870, study PRJNA513365) | rock metagenome | isolation source: Antarctica rocks | place: Antarctica: Victoria Land, Buttleship Promontory | reverse complement strand
TAACCCTGAATAGGGTTGGCCTCGGAACAACCCTATAGCCTAGCGGCGAGCGGCCGGCGATAGTCATCAACATAGCCACCAACATAGCTACCAACATAGGTGCGTAGCTAGGATCGTAACAGAAACATTGGAAACCTGTTTGAGTGACATGTGGGCCTATTCCCTGAGCATGAAAATGTCGTAGAATTCCAGTTGAGCGTTGCGCACAATGAAACTCTCTATACCAAATTTTTCGGTGCTGGTGATCGAACATGATTCCGTATCAACAGATAAATCTGCCTGTATGCCTAGAACAACCGTCTAGTAAGCCGTTTTGTATCGTAAATCTATACTCAGGTGGCATACATGTAGCGTCTCCAAATGTCGGACAAATTGTATGACTATCATTTTTTGGATTTAAAACGTGTGATTTGCAGGCATATTTACTAAGAAAAAGTTCATCTATGTTAAACTAAGACGCTGTTGATAAAGCAACGTTTATTTCTCGTTCGTTGAATGCGTAAATTAGCTCTATCTTTTGATCGCGTTTCTCTTGTTTAGAAAGTATGTTTGCTTCAATCGATGAAGCTTTGCATGTTAGTCGTTTTGTCTGTACAATCGAGTTCTTTTGACCATTCCTTTTAACTCTTGGCAGAGCTTGAAGTTCAGCGCTCTTCAAATAGTTTGATTCCATCGGAACTAGACGTGTGGCTTTATGACAGTTTCGGTCTACATCGAGCGTCTTCGTCGATTCAATCAAGACGTTTGATGAGTTCGAATAGATCAACTTTTTGTTCTCGTTGATCTTTCAAGCCAACCATATAATGCCAGACGTGTAGGAAAATGGTGGCATTAATCATGGGCGAAAATAATGCGGCGAACGCTGTCAACAGGCCGATAGTTTCGACGAGTATATCTTTTTATTTGTTAAAATATTGTACCAATTATCTTTGTGCACAAAACTTGGACCATTTCTTTATTAATTTCTATATTTTTCTCATTTATCCGGAAGTCCGCATTGCACGAACGCGCCGCATCTTCCTCGTGGAATGTTCGTGCACATTTGATGCACATAATTCTAGCCTGGGTTTCAGGAGCAGATTGGAAGAAAGTTTTAATCAGTATAGTTTAACAAATGACATATTCAAGCAAAATATCCTTTAACTGAACAGGAAAAAAATACTACGTAACAATGATAGTCTTCTCGATTGGAGAGTCTTCGTCGCTTCTCACCCCTTCCTAGTCTCCCATCATTATAGTGCTTGTCTGCAGACTCAGCTCGCTCGTTGGAAGTGAAAATCTCTAAAGAAACGTTAATAGTATTAGTCCTACGCTTCTTCATTCATTTTTGTCTGTGTGCCTCCGCTGCTTTGCTTGACTCTGGTACTTCTCATTGGAGCCACTCTCAGCTCCTTCCATCTGTACTTCAATAGGGAAGTAAATCGACATTCTCCCCCGTTCTTAAGCGGGGATAAGGTAAATGCTGTGTTGATTTATCATGCTGAGAAAGAGGTTTGTAATAAGATGAGAAAAAAGATTTAAATGTAAGAAGGATGTTATTCAAAGAACGCAGCGTAATCTATTGAAGAAGTGAGTTGATATTGTTGGGTGCATAGCAGAACTCACTTTGTAGACGGGGTCTTTCAGCTAGGGAACAATTCTCCCGTGAACAGGAGCAGACATAGAAGCCTGTGTGCTTGGGTATCTTGTGCACACGCATCTTCTGCCAAGCATATCGCTGATTCTCGGCATTATAGCTCACCGCTTAGGCTGCTCTGCGCTTCGCCGTCAGTCCCAGTCATTAGCGACAGCCAGTATTTCCTGGCATCCCGACCACGATCCTAGGAGAGCGCGCAGGCCAGCGACCAAGTGGGTTATGTGAGCGGGAACAAAAGCCTCTCGTGGTCTCATAATGGCCATATCTTTCAGTCGTCGCAGGACCGCCGGGTCCGAACTTAGCTTTCGAAAGTTGCCCTATCCTAGACTCAACGACCGGTAGTTGACGTTTTGGGCGATCGAAACATCATGGCGTTATGAAAATCTAGACCTGTCAGGATTGGAGAAGGGCGTATAGTGCCCCCATCTCAGCAGGGCGAAAGGGCGAAAGGGCGAAAGGGCGAAAAATTTGTTCACGGGTAGATCTTACTTGAACAGTTGCTGACAGCAGAATATAGTCCATGGCTCACAAGATAATCATCTTCTTCAGATATTATGTTTGACTTCATATCAAACTTCGTGAAAGTTACATGCCTTCGCGCCTAGCAAGAATAGCGCTGAAGAAGGCACGGAGGTTGTGGCGGGCGAAGTAGCGTTGGAAATATACTCCATATACGTACGATCTGTGTGGGCGTGATATATATTCGTTGGTGGAAGATTTTGATTTGTGGTGTTGCTGATGTCATATTGAAGAGGGAAAGATGGGATTATAGGGACTTGATGGGTAATCGTGAGTCAAGGCATCGTGGTAAAAAAATTTATTGCAAGATTCATGTACTTCAGAAGCAGAAGTGGCAACAATTGTCCGGAAGCCCTGTTTCTTCGAATGTTCATTGCAGCGTTAGTGAGACGAATGACGTATGCGAACGTAGTTGATGGATAATTTGCGGCGATGTTTGAACCAGGGTCAGGGACCCGCGTTGCCATCTTCGAATTTGTTTTAGTTTGTTCATTCAAAGAAAGGGACTCAGTTCGACGGCCACTAAAAGCAAAGAGGCGGTGGAGTTGAAGCATGACATATCCAACTCCGCACTGCACTGAAACATCATTGAAAGTTATATGACCAGAAGTAAGTCGACTTGGCAGACACGCGAGATTGGTGCGCAAATTATGATCTGAATCGACATCGTGGTTGAGCTTTCCTCGAACCCCTGACTTTTGCGTCGCCTTTTCCATGTGAACATCTATTTTTTTTCTTCAAAGTTATTGAAGAGCTTCCATAGGCCTTCCATAGGTCCGGGCCCATCTTTTTGAAACCGCCGTGCATAGAAAAGAAGGCATCAAGACGTATTTCCCGGGAGCGGAGTAAACGTTTCAAAGTTTTAGCTTCGAATTAGGTGAACGGTATAGAGGTCAGTGAGAACACAACGATGGTCCTCGTATGGTCTCAAGATCTTAGATTGCAGTTTAGTGAGCACTACTTGCACTTCAATCTTATGAAGGCGTTCAGTGGTCTCGACGAAAGTCCTCACTCTCCATCTGTGTAAGTTGTACTAGGAGATAAAGGCCGCGAACAAATTGATCTTTTTATTCAAACCGAAGCGATCGTCAAGATCGTGACAAGGAAGGTGATATACGTTATTGTAATAATCTTCCTCAGATTTCTGATTGCATCGTTCATCGTGATGTCCGTTTGGACAACATTTGTTGAGATACTTCAGATAAACCCATTTTTTCAACCTCGACAAGATCGAGACATTTGCTGCTGACTGAGCCGAGAACTTCTATAGATTGTGAAGTCGATATTTATCGAGTCGGAATCGATAAGATCTGTACAGTCGGGTTTGATAGAACTAAGAATGGTGAGACTAAAATCGACGGAGCCGAATTTGATAAGCTGAGCTGGGAAGAATTGGGAGAGATGAAATCGAGATTAATGAAGATGGGCTTGGTGAAGCTAGTGAAGTGCATGGGCATTCGCGCGGCCCTTGCGCAATATCTTTAAACAAGCGTTCAGCTCATGCTTGCAGTCTGTGATGAGAAGAGTGGTGCGTGGCCCCAGGGAAAAGTCCCATTTCTTTGGGTAGCCAATTTCAAACGCACTCTGCTACATTTCTAGATGTATAGCGGCAGAGTTCTTAGATAGCTTAATCCGTTCAGTATCTTCGTATAGGCTTTATGGTTCATGTCATCGTATTTGAGCCGACGCTGTACATAGTAACCAGGACCATGAGCGAAATTTTCGGATCGTTAAAGCTCTTGACCAAGGCGCTTCGCTCGGCATTGGATAGAACAGAATGTAGGACGGCGGTCTCGACGTTAAGAAAGCTGCAGACAACCCCTAGAAATATGCCATAATCGGCGTGTCTTCTATGATGAGTGTTCTATGAATATGCATATTGAGGGAAAAGAGCTGTGTGGCCAGATCTGCTTTATATAAGGTAGTCTGTAACGGCGAATACAGCGCTTACAGCCCGCTACAAGGATTAAAGCAGGGATGAACTGTACGTGGCGTTTGTACAAGCAGGTGATATATGGTAAAATTAGACTCCGCGCGCAGCAAGCAAAGTTGCATATGGTCAGGACGTGTGTGGACTAATGGAAAGCTGTGATTCTGATCGCGTACGAATTTGACTGGGGAGACCTTCTGATGAAAGCGTAAGTCGCAAGACCGATTCGAAACCTTACATGTCGAAAGCGACATAAGCCCCTATAGCCTTAGTAACTAGACATTTTCTAGGGTTACTACCCAGCCATCATAGCCAATTCCGCAAGGAAACAAGCAAAGGTCGGCTCAGATTTGTGATAGGATCCACCTGCGTCTCTGGTGTAAGTGGATTTTTCGACGTCAGTATCTTTCGCCTTATCGTTCGACTGAATCGGGATCTCATATTAATATGAGAATGACATATGATATCAATTTGCTTATCGAATTGTATCAAAGAAAAGACTTGTGTACTCTTTCTCATTTATAGTCATTTGTTACTGAATGACTGATGCAATTTTGCAAGAAATGACGTCGTAGTTGATGTGTGATGTTATTTTTATATGCGTCGCATCTGCTTCAAATCTTGCTTGACAAAGTAAAATCAACGCTTGCTTCAAGATTGTGACTTCATTCAGATTCATATCAGTATAAATTTTGTCAGAATCCAAATCTAGCATCAGTTGAATGTTGAGTTTCTCTTGATCATAACATGCACCCGCTGGTACGGCGGACCTGAAGCATTGTTGTTGTAAAGGATGTGAGAGTCTCTCAGTGAGGAACGAAGGATTTCTCTAGGTAATGGAGCGCCAGTAGAGTTTAAAGGTGTTCGATACTTTGGTGGGTGAAGACATCAGCAATAGCCGTGTTGAAAGTATGTTGTGTCTCTAATTGTACCTCTGCAAATATTGTGGGAGTTATGCGAAGGTTAAGGTAAAGGTACTGAACTTAAGATCTATTGAATTTTCATTAGTTTTGTAGACTAGCATCTTCCGCACTCGTCATTGAGTGAAGTTGTTAGATCGAGTGGTTCTCAATATCCTTCATAGGTCCTTATTCCCCCATCGTCTTCACAACGTCTATATATGATAGCTTCAGCGAGAAAAAGGTAATTTACCCGTGCCCCTGTGCAGTGTTATGTAGTTGATAGAATACCAGAAGAGGCGGGTCTCGTACTCAATCCTCGGCCTGGGCCATGTGAACGTATCTTTAGAATTGATAGCTTTAAGTAGAGACGGCCATGGAACGTCCCAAGCTAGCTTTCAATGGCTTGTCTTCCCTGCATACCGAAGTCAGTCTCGATGCATAATTCCACAAGTAGTTAAGAGCTACTTGCCTTTGCTTGAGTGGCCTCTGCAAAATGCGGTCCAATTCGGCTTGGTATGAGTATATAAGCATGCTATGATAACGGTGACCAGCAAAGACAAACTAAGCGATGTTACCAGTTGTATTCGGTACAGAGTTCGTCGTGAGCTCAATTGGATAGTTGAAGGGAACGAGCAACCCTTAAATTACCAAATATTTATTTTAGATTGAGTCAGTATAAGCGACATGTATAAGGGTAGAAGATTGCCATAGGCCTAAACGGCTTGAGAGAATGGTGAAAGACGTTGGAAGGAGACACAGATTGACGAAAGAGACGGACAGCTTTTTTAAACAGCACTTGCTCGAGCTCACAATTCCACAGGCCATTCATCGGCGAGCATGGTGTGAATTACTTGCCCAAGAGATAAAATAATGTGCCAGTAGAACAATTGTATGTAATTATGCTGTACAGGGATCGTGTAAAGCAAATAGAGAGCGTCCCATGGCATATCCGAATCAGCGACAACAAATCCAGCTATGAGCTGCGGTCAAGGTACTGTTTGATTCCGAAAGCCGCTATGGTAGTTAGCATAGCCTCTCGTGCGTCTCAGCATGGGTTGCATCACTTACTCAGTAAAACCAAAGCATACCTTATTAGCCCACTCGTCTTACTCTCAGCCCCGAGGGTCAAGATGTAAGTAACAAGACTAAAGTTTACCTTACCCTCCCGGTCAAAGTTTGGTTTCTGCAGAGTCATTTTGCGGAACTTCTCGACCTTGCCTTTGAATGGCGGATACCTAACATTCAACAGACCTTCCATCCACCCAGGCGTAGTGGTGACACTCCGACGGTGAGTGAAGCAATCGAAGCTCGCTTTACCGCGGTAAGCACCTTGGCCAGAGTCACCCACACCGCCGAAAGCGAGGGTGGGGATTGAGCCATGGTAGAAACCATCGTTAACCGATGCACCACCAGAGCGAATCTCCCTTAAAGCACGATCTGTCTCCTTCTTTGTGCCGAAAGGGTACAAGCCAAGTGGGGTGCTGTGGACCTCGTTAGCGATCTTGATGGCCTCGTCGAGGTTGTTGACAGGTAAGATGGGCATCAATGGTCCGAAACTCTCGTCAATGAGCAAGCTGTCAGATGGACTATCGACTTGGATCACCGTGGGTGCAATATATCTTTCACTTTCGTCCATTTCTCCGCCAATTAAAATCCTTCCCTTGGTCTCGTCGACCATCTTCTTCAATCTTGCCCATTGCCTGCCACTGACGATACGGCCAAAATCTTCAGAGCTCTTCACACCATTGGGAAAGAACTCTTTCAATGCGCTCTTTAACTCTTCAATGAAACCCGGTAATACTTCTCTGTCAACCATGGTGTAGTTTTGGCTTATGCACACTTGTCCGGCATTCACTGTCTTCGCCCACAACAACCTCCTCGCCGCCAACCTCACGTCAGCATTTTTGGTCACAATAGCAGGATTGCGGCCTCCTAGTTCCAATGTCACTGGTGTTAGAGTCTCCGCAGCTTTCTTAGCAATGATCGTGCCTACGGCGGCATTGCCAGTGTAAAAGATCTTATCCCATTTCTGCTCCAATAGTTTTGTGGTTTCAGGTATTCCACCTTGAACGACAGAGTAACAGGTAGGATCCAAAGAGGTCTCTATGATGTGTTGAACGATAGCTGCAACGTTCGGAGCGACCTCGCTAGGCTTGACTACTGCAGTATTACCCGCCGCAATGGCGCCAATCAATGGACCGATTGTGAGCTGAACTGGAAAGTTGTAGGTACTAGAACAATGTAAGCACTATTCCTATCATGCAGGGCTATGGAACGAGCTTGACAAACCCAATGATAAGCACACATCCCAGTGGGTCCTTCCTGATTTTAGGGCGCAGGAGCTTGTTTGCCAGCGGCATATCGGCAGCACTCTCATCCTTTGCCCATTTGGCAAGATGGTCACAGCAGAAAATTGTGTCATTAGCACACCAGTCTACTTCTGTAACGACAGACTCGAATATTCCTTTCCCCAAGTCCCTTTTACAAGCCTCAAGAATAGCGGGTTCATTATCCCTCAGCCTGATAGAAGGAAGACGCGATTAGCTTAGAAAGGTTGTCGATGAGAATTTATATACTCACCCCCAATACAGCTTCCGTAGCTGCACAAGTCTGAAATTGATATCCTTGGTCTTCTGCGAGTGGAAAGTTGCGCGAACTTTGTCGACGGTGCTTGGTATAGACTCAACCGAGGCATACTTGAACTCTGGGATTGTAGAACTCATGATATAAGGAATTGAGATATTTTATATCAATGGTTTATAGAAGGAAATTGCCTTCTGGTTTTGCGCTTCGTTTTTGAGCGTGCGTAGACGATTGAAGAAGGGGACAGGCACTTCACTGAGTGTATGAACGAGTATTGCCTCGGTACAAAACGTTAACTTCCTAGGCACGCTATTAGCGTATGCAGAAAGCTATGGATTCCTTGGCATCGCAATTGTCGCGCCCCCCCCCCAAATTTACTATTGAATTCAGACATTCTTGACATTCTCAAACCTTCAACGCTCTATTGGAAAATCAATAGAAAAATCAAACCGGTAAATTTGAAGCTGTTCAAACCTTTCACAGTGCTGACATCCTTTTAGCTATGACAGGTCCACTGGCTTCGGCCCTTCGCTCGAAGATACTACGTCTCCTGCTTTTACATTGAATCCTTTCCGCCATCGTCGAAGAGGTTCACTGTCACCGTAACATCGTTTATACTATGCAAGAGAATCTCTTCATGTATGACTCTTCCGTTAGATCTCAGTTTCGTTCGAAGAGCGTCTTTCGAAAGATCTTTCCAGCAGCTGAAGACTTCCTAATTATCTATCTGGAGCAACAGTCATGAGCCATGCAGAAAGAGATGATGTGGTTTCTATGAGAAGAGTGAGGTATACATGTTCATCAATTCACGATATCGAGGATTCTGAAGAAGAGACACTGGAGCAATAAAAAGGAACAGCGTGTGAGCATCAGACAGAACGATGAGCTGCGATTAAACTGGGTTGCCGATCTGTTGCAGCTGACGGCTGAACAGCTTGTCTTCGTCGATGAGACTCTGTTCAACGAGACTACGAGGTGACGTCATCAAGCCTATGCACCAGTTGGTGAGCCAGCTCGCTATCAAGCCTCTAGAAAGAGAGAACATTCCTGAAGCGTTCTTCCGACGTATATGATCGATGACTATCTACTCTGTATCGGTATTCGTGAAGACTGATTCAACGACGAGGCTTTCTTTCGATGACTAGCAGATGAATTGCTACCTCTATGCAGTCTCTTTCCGGCTTCGAGGAGTGTGATCATCATGGATAACGCCAGCATACACTGTAACGCTCGTATCGAGGAACTCATTACCTCACACGGGTGTGAGATACGATATCTGCCTCCGTATTCGCCGGATTTCAACTCCATCGAGCTCAGTTTTAGTGTTTTGAAGGCCTGGGTCAGAAGGCACTTTCATGAAATATGGCCCAGCTTCGAGGGCTTCTTCGATGAGTTTCTGCACTATGCAGTAGCTAGAAGTCGCTGTGACCGGTTTCCAAGGCAGCATTTCAAGCATAGCGCCGGTGATTATATCTTTGAGGCGAATATTAGGACGTTGGAGCGCGAATTGAAGGCGGGTAATATAGATTTCGAAGGATATTAGCAGTGTACTAGATCTGAATAGCTTCATATTTACCTGTTTGATTGATTTTTCTAACGCGAAAACAGGCCTTGAAGGTTCGAAGATATCAAGAATGTCTGAATTCAATAGTAAATTTGGGGGGGGGGCGCGACAATTGCGATGCCAAGGAATCCATAGCTTTCTGCATACGCTAATACTAGTAGGTTCCTCCGAGTTCTTATCGATAAACCTTACGTTGTCTCCGTAGGGCTCGGAGCTACTACGATCGGGTCTCTCTCACAGAAGAGCTGTACAATGTTCTTTGAAATGAACCAATGGTTGACCGAATCATCACACCATAGCAGCTGTTCCCTGGGAACCATCGTCAGCGATCACCCAGCACTTCACCGAGTCTGAGAGCTGTAAGACTCCCACGTGCTCCATAGGGTTGAGGGGGCGCAGTCGAGTCCATCCCCATCAGACGAAAGCCCCCAGAGCTGTGCATGCTCCTCTAGTATCAACATAACACCCATAAAGATATCGAGCAGCTGTACATCTTTGTACCGCAGTAGTACACAACGATAATGAGACTCTGTGTCCCACCCATCTAATACTAACCCACCCCAATCTCTTCTAAACCCCCAAGACATAATTCAATATGTACCGCAAACCCTCCGGCCGCCTGTCCTTCTCCTTCAACCGCCTTATCACCAACGCCGTCCCCAACTTCGCCAACGATGGCGGCGCCTCAGACGCCGATCTCACCCCCAAACAGCAAGACAACCTGTTCCGATGGCAGCTTTACCAGCCAGATCCAAAGGTCCTTAACGAACAAAGCTTCTACCTGGCTGGCATTGTTGGTATGCTCCCAAACCGCGCACCGTCAATCATTTATCTCTAGTAATAAAGAGCTGAGCTCCTGATCAAAGAAAATCCATCCCAATCCCCCCGCATCCTCTCCTCCCTCAAAAAGCACTCCATTCTCATCCCCACATCCCCTTACATCCAAACCTCCCTCATCACAAAGCAGCTCCCGCATCAACTCCCCTTCCTCTCCATCCACCGCCAACGCGCCCTAATCGGCCTCTTGTTCTTCTGGGAAGAAGAGCTCGTACGGTGGCGCCTTCTCGAGGACGAGGAGGCTGATATTGTAAAACTAGTCAGTGACCTGGGGGAGGATGATGAGGGTTTGCAGGTAGCGCTGGGGGTGGTTAGGAAGAAGATGAGGGTGCCGCCGGCGGGGAGGGGAGAGGAGAGGGGGGAGTTGCCAGGGTATGGAGAGGGTGGGGGGAGTGTGGGGGTGCTGGGCGGTCCGGCGTTGCAGGAAAGACAGACGAGGCCGTCGGCGCGGGTGATGAGGAGGGAGCGGGCTGGGGAGAGGGCTGCTGAGAGGGCTGCTCTGAGAGAAGTAACAGCGGGTGCGGGCGAGGCGTAATCTTCGCTTTAGGGGCCTGAGGGTATAAGGATGGAGTAAACGGGTTCAGATAATATAAGAAACGCGAACGAGGAATAATGATTATGTATGTTGTCACGGGATTAAAGAAGCTAGGTTTAGGGGGAAATGTTGAAGACGCAAGGATTATGTTCATGAGGATAAAGGAGCCATTAAAGCAATTATATTCATATCCCATTCAACTCTGCATATGCAACATGACGCTCATCAATGATGCCACAAACATATCCCCATATCCACGCTATGCTGCCGACCTTTAGAAGTGCAAGTGCCAACAACGAGGAAAACAGAGCTTCACACGTAAGCCCCAAAAACACACAATACTCAAGTAAATCGAGATCGCTTGCCGCCTCCACTGAACCCATCTTTCCCATCTCCTAAACTGCCAATATCGAAGAAATCCCCAAATTGTATCCTCCTCTTGGATCCCGCACCTGAACCTATCGACCGTGTAGTAGTAGCTGATCTTGTGTTGTGCCTGCTCGTATGGTTTCCGTTTCGATGAGGGGTTCTGGAACCTCGTGGAACCACCTCAACTCGAACGGCTGGCGTGGATATCGTTCCTGGGGGTTGTGGCTGCACGTCTGACGGCGAAGGACTGGTATTTGCTGGATCGGTGGTTTGCATGTCGATATCCTGAGGATATGGGATGGATGAGCGGAATGAGAAGACCTCCGATTTCGGGGTAGCGCTGACTTGAGTTTGCGTAGGCTCTGATGTCGGTCGTGGAACAGCGGCTGTCCGTGCTGGTGAGGTCGACCGTGAAGGATGGCGTTCTTGTAATGTTTCTCGACTTTCCTTACGTCGAACCGCAGGAGAGCTGCTTCTAGCCCGCTTTTCTGTTTCCCCTCGCTCATCGTCGGTGTCGCTACCAGCAGGGGGCGGTAGACTGCCGTCTAAGCGTTCTGTAGCCCACTGCCGGACTCTCCAACCCTCGCCATCCCCTAAACCTAGGTCTTTCTTATCAAGGAAGGCGAGAACGTCATCGAGTGCATCTTGATATCCCGCTTGACGTGCTCGAGTTTGATCAGATGCGGCTGTCTTGTAGAGATTCGTCACAGATAGAGCTGCGGTCCTGAAGGCTTGGATGAGCTGTTCGGGCGGTTGGGCCGGTCGTTGCTTTGGCGACTTTGGTAAAGATTTGTTAAGACTTCTCATCGAATCCATAGTTTAACTTAAGCCTGCGATGATAATATTCTCGGTGCTTGTGTACCGTTCGGCTAGAGGGGGCGCGAGGTAGAAGGAGGTATGATCTTGTAATCAGGAAGATGCGGAGCGATGACCTTCTATAGAAAATGCGGAAGGTGTTCGGAGCGTAACGCCTGGAAGATGCTTGATCCAGAGTGTAAAGTATTCTGCCAAGAGAGTGACAAAGCAACTGTAACAGCACCTTCACAGATCAAATGATTGTGTTTGAGGCTTGATTGCTGACTTCTTTAGGAATGGAATAAGTCGTAACAAGATCGAGGTGGCCCCGCCGAAGTGGGCCCTAGCGCCGGAGCCGGCGCCTTATGTAATCGCGTCGGAGGGCTTTGGTGCTTGGTACCGTACTCTAATAGTTAATTACGCGAAACATTTCCACTACCTTAAACGCCCTAACCACTACATCACAGCCAGACAAGCTCCAATACGTTTACAACGTACAAGAAGTCCACCGAAGAAACAAAGCACCATCTCCTGTAGCTTCGACAATTTCTCCGAACTTAAACGCGCTGGTACACCAGAAATACAGTCTTGCTGTACAACCCAGCCAAGGGCCTTACTCCCCCAGGCTCTTAGAGGATGGCTCCCTCCAAAGTTGGCCGGCCCAAGTCTACCAGGACATCGTCAGACACGTCCATGACTGACGTAAACAATAACACCAACGGTCGAAAGTCCGCAAATCATGAGGAAGATATGGCGGTACTTTCCCCAGTTCCTTCCCCGTCCTACGTGTTTCTATATTAGACATAAGATCCAGTGATTGGCCAAGGCCTTGCTGACTATTATATTCATAGAACAATCAAGAAACGCCAGATTACTCCGTATGTGTTTATTTCCTGGCTTTGCAAAATTGCTTTTATCCCCAAATGCTTACATGCCTCCCAGGATTCCGATACAAACCCAAATACAACTGCTAGCAGTGTAGCGGGCGATACTATGCAACACGATGGTCGTAAGCGAAGGTCGGAAGCAACACAGCTACGGAAGAGCGTGTTCGGGAAGAAACATAACCGACTTGATGAATCAAAGGTGGGGCATCTTCTATTGAACGACCTGCTATTACAAGACTTATACTAATACATCCACCTCATCATAGGAAGACGATTCCATTCGACGATTTCGCTACCTTCTAGGACTTACGGATCTATTCCGCCACTTTATAGATGCCAGTCCAAACCCTCGCATCAAAGAGATCATGGCCGAAATCGACCGTCAGAACGATGAAGAGGCAGTTAAGGGCAAGAAAGGTCATGCGAGAAAAGGCGGTGCTGCAGCGGAGCGGCGAAGAAGGACAGAGCAAGAAGAGGATGCTGAGCTGCTCAAAGACGAGAAACGCGGGGGGCAAGCTGAAACCATCTTCCGCGAGTCTCCAGCCTTTATCAAAAATGGTGAGATGCGTGATTATCAGGTACAGGGCCTGAATTGGCTGGTATCGCTGCACGAAAACGGTATCTCAGGTATTTTAGCGGACGAGATGGGTCTAGGCAAGACACTGCAGACCATCGCATTCCTTGGCTACCTTCGACATATTTCCAACATCACAGGGCCCCATCTAATCGTTGTACCAAAGTCAACGCTGGATAACTGGAAGCGCGAGTTCACAATGTGGACACCGGAAGTAGATGTTTTGATACTTCAGGGTGCCAAAGACGACCGGCACCAGTTAATCAATGACCGACTGATCGATGAGAAATTCGATGTTTGTATAACGAGCTACGAGATGATTCTCCGAGAGAAGACCCATTTGAAACGATTCGCCTGGGAATATATTATCATTGATGAAGCTCACCGTATCAAGAACGAAGAATCCTCTCTAGCTCAAATCATTCGTCTCTTTACATCCCGAAATCGGTTGCTGATTACGGGCACACCTCTTCAGAACAACCTACACGAACTTTGGGCATTGCTGAACTTTTTACTGCCGGATGTTTTTGGCGATTCCGAAGCTTTCGACTCCTGGTTTTCGAGCCAGAGTGCGGATCAAGACACTGTCGTTCAGCAGTTGCACAGAGTACTTCGACCCTTCCTTCTACGGAGAGTGAAGAGCGACGTGGAGAAGAGTTTACTGCCAAAGAAAGAAGTAAACTTGTACATTGGTATGTCAGATATGCAAGTCAAATGGTATAAGAAGATCCTTGAAAAAGACATTGATGCTGTCAACGGTGCTGCTGGAAAGCGCGAGTCCAAAACTCGTTTGTTGAATATTGTCATGCAATTACGAAAATGTTGCAACCATCCTTATCTTTTCGAAGGGGCTGAGCCGGGTCCTCCATATACGACCGACGAGCACCTGATCTATAACGCGGGAAAGATGCTTATGCTCGACAAGATCTTGGTACGGATGAAGAGACAAGGCAGTAGAGTCCTCATCTTCTCTCAGATGAGCAGAGTACTTGATATTCTTGAGGATTACTGTGTGTTCCGAGAGCACAAGTACTGCAGAATTGACGGTTCAACTGCGCACGAAGACCGCATCGCTGCAATTGACGATTATAACAAGCCAGGCTCCGAGAAGTTCGTATTTCTTCTTACCACCCGAGCTGGTGGTCTGGGCATCAACCTTACGAGTGCCGACATCGTCATTCTTTTCGATAGCGACTGGAATCCCCAAGCAGATTTACAAGCGATGGATCGTGCACATCGAATAGGGCAGACTAAGCAGGTTGTGGTTTTTCGTTTCGTTACTGAGCAGGCAATCGAAGAAAAGGTCTTGGAACGAGCAGCGCAAAAGCTTCGGTTAGATCAGCTGGTGATTCAACAAGGGCGAGCACAGCAGGCTGCAAAAGCAGCTGCCTCGAAAGATGACCTGTTGAACATGATCCAACACGGCGCTGAGAAGGTGTTCAAGACCGATGGCGCAACAGGTGTGCTGGGCAGCAAGTCCGATCTCACGGACGACGACATCGACGCGATCTTAAAACATGGTGAAGAACGAACCGCAGCGCTCAATGCAAGATACGAAAAACTTGGTATTGATGACCTGCAAAAGTTCTCTTCAGAAAATGCCTACGAGTGGAATGGCGAAGATTTCACGAAAGCCGCGAAGAAAGAAATTGGTGTAGCTTGGATCAATCCGTCTAAGCGTGAGCGCAAGGAACAGTCGTATTCCATGGACAAATACTACAGACAAGCCTTATCTACAGGCGGAAGAACAGCGGACAACAAACCCAAAGCACCACGCGCGCCAAAGCAAGTCCAGGTACACGACTACCAATTCTTTCCCTCCAAGCTTCGCGACCTGCAAGACCGAGAAACTGCCTATTTCCGCAAGGAGATCGGCTACAAAGTCCCTCTGGGTGATCGAGAAGATATGGATGAGAGCGATAAAGAAGCCGAGCGCGCCCTTGAACAGCAGGAAATTGACGATGCCACCCCCTTAAGTGAAGCCGAACAAGAAGAGAAAGCTCGCATGTCGGACCAAGGATTTGCCTATTGGAACCGCCGTGATTTCCAGCAGTTCATCAACGGTTCTGCGAAGCACGGTCGCTATAACTACCGAGACATCGCCACAGAAGTAGATGGTAAGGATGAAAAAGAAGTAGCGGAATACGCGAAAGTGTTCTGGAAGCGCTTCACGGATATCCAAGACTATCCCAAGTATATATCTACTATCGAAGCTGGTGAAGAAAAATCAAGGAAGCTGGACCATCAGCGGAGAATGCTGAAGCGGAAAATGGAGATGTATCGCGTACCCTTGCAGCAGCTCAAACTCAATTACTCCGTCTCCACAACAAACAAAAAGGTCTACACCGAGGAAGAAGACCGTTTCTTACTCGTCATGCTCGACCGTCTTGGTGTTGACGGTGAGAACATCTATGAGCGCATCAGAGACGAGATCCGCGAGAGTCCATTATTTAGATTCGATTGGTTTTTCCTTAGTCGTACACCAGTGGAGATTGGGCGACGGTGCGCTACTCTACTGACAACGGTGGCGAGAGAGTTCGAGGCCGGCGATGGAAAGACCGTTAATGGGAACGGGGTTGGGAAGGGAAGGGCGAGGGAAGAGACAGAGGAAGAGGAAGAGGATTTGACGCCGGCGCGGAAGAAGGCGAAGAATGGTGTCAAGGTAGATCCTTTTCCTTGGTTGTGGCCAATTGGACGGCAGAGCTGACACGAAGGGCATAGAACAAGCAGCTCGATTCTGTGAAGAACGGAAGCAAGGCCACCACGACACAGACATCCAGGGCAGGGAGCGTGACTTCGAACGGCTCTGCAACCAAGCCTAAGGGAAAAGGGAAGAAGAAATGAGTGCCATGTTCTTGAACGCATTTTTCATTTTCACTAAGCGCGGATTGGCGCAGGCAGCTATGAGGCATGGGAGGGCTGGGGCGTTTACTGGCTTGGGCGTTGCTGGTAGATCTGAAGCTATCCATGATTTCTAGAGCTGCTGTTTGATGATTTGCAGGGGCAAGGAGGACTTGCTATGGTTTGCTAGATGTACAATAGCAGGGTAGAGGCCTGAGGGGTTGAGGATACGACACGCTATTGGGGATGGGCGACGATGGATAAGCGAACGATTTCAGAAGGACCTCTGACATCATGCTTCTGTGGCCATCGTGGGTAGCGATAGTCTTAACTGGTGAGGTGATGGCTATTCATGAGATCAAACATCAAGATTATTAGCCTTTGCTGTTATGATGTACAACATGATACAAGAAGTCGGTATATACACTTCAATCATAAGAGGATAAAATATGTTGTCGTGACCTCTTCCTCGATGCTTAGATAGAAACGGGGATGTGCTGGGAAAGTATGTAGAAGGGTTCTTTAGAAGTCGGATTGCTAATTCTAGTCATGATTCAAGTAGTAGATCGTACCTAGCTGCATAGATATCAAATACAAGCGAACCCGAACTGTGCATATCGCTGCAGCGATGATTCCAGCAGCCAGGTCGTTGGAACCCCATTTTAAGAGCCCAGTCCGAGCGCGTGCACCTCATCCAAAGCTCGAACACCTTGCTACGCTGAGCAGCTGACGGTATTTGGAAAGTGAAAAACGCAATAGAAGATAAGGGTCAGTGAATTAGACTGGGGAGAGGAATTGGGAGAAGAGCGTTCCAACCCAGAAGGATTTGGATTCTTTATCCTCCATAGCTCACGTTTCTATTTTTTAGGAGACTTGACTTTTTAAACCTAAGAATATTGTTCCCTCGACTCTTACCTTTTGCATCGTGGGAAGAATTCGTGTAAAAGAGATGCCAACAGGAATAGAAGGAAGAACCGAATGATTCTCTTATGACCATAGATTTCTTTATCGACCTGTTCGACTGACATTTAGAGAGCTTAGCAAGACCGTTGCAGTGGAAACATAAAGAGGTTTGTGTCAGGGGATGTGTTCATGCGTGCGTATCCGGGAAATTTCCTCGGCAATGTGTCAATAAGAGTTGGGAATGTTTTGTCTAGGTTGAAGTGGTTTGTAAAAACATCACGTCCAAGACGATTGGGTATGTTCTTTGGATAACTGGAACTAACCTCTTACCATTCGTCGCCCAGGTCATCATTTCGCTTTCCAAGAATAATCGTAATGTCCCGCCTCGAAGCCTTAGATTCCGAGTCGAATCAGGCATAGACTAAGCATTTGACTGACTGTTAATCAGGTCTCATATTTGGGGCGGCCTCACTAATCAGGATGTTGTGCCAAAAGTGTTCTTAACGGCGTTCTCCTGTTTCGTATTACGATTCTTTTTCTTAGCTTTGAGCACCTAGTTGAAAAGAAGATAGCATCCATCAACTTCCCTCGCCAAATTTGTACAGTCAAAGACGTTGTTTCGGGCGTCATAGGAGAATCGTGTTGCAAATTGAGCTGACGGTCATGAGGTTCATGCAATCGTTATCTTACGCTGTGAACACGCAATACTCAAGATTGCCAGCAATTTGCCTTCTAACACCTTGCTTCTACACCCTTCCGACTCACAGTCAAGTACTTTACACCCTTGTAGGGCTTGACTCCTTCTCCAAGTCCTCTGCTTTTGCGCGTATCCACAATGAGCCCATCTACTTTGATCCCACTGGCCAACCATCCCTTCACGCTGAAGCTCACAGAAGCGGAGGAAGGCATTAAAGGGATATTCCGTTGGACAACTCGTACGTCTCGCTGCTCCTGCTGCTCATTGGTCGAAGGCCGCTTGGTAGGCTCCAGTAGTGAACTCTGATACGTTTCTTCTTTGTCATCGTAATCTCCGCTTTTAGCGTCATGGTGGAAGCCATTCGTCACTCCATCCTCGTCGTTACGCAGGGGACCAACAACCGTACAACGAAGTGTGGCACTTCCTGCAACGGCCGCTTCTTTGGTTGGTATGCGCCATTCCATAGTGTTCTCAGCCGGAATAAAGAACGCCTCGCCTCGACTCGCATGTATGTCGTTGATATTTCTCACAGTCGCGGGAATAGGGATAGTAACAACTACATCTTGAATCACAGGCGCGGAAGAACCACCTCCAAATACTGGGGTAGACCTTCCAGAAGACCTTGAGCCAAGGGGAGGCCGCAAAGTAGTAGAAGATGAGGACCCTGAGAAAGTGCTAGATAGTATTAAGCGAGCTTCGAAGTCTGCTCCGGTGGGGCCTAGTGATTTTGAAATCTCGATAGAGACTGGAAGTTGTAAATTTGCATTTGACCAGGATTTGAGATCAGGATATGAAGGTAAGAGATTCACTTCATAACCAGCGAGAACAAACTTGCCATCTGGAGGTACAAAGCTCAGTTCTCCCGGCCGGTCTTTCCATCTCGCGAGTCGCACACACGGATGGAAGACAGGCAATTCAATGGCTTTTTCCAGGCCTAGCTTTCCGCCCGACGCAGAGAGGGTCAGAAGAAGGTCAGGTACACCAGATATCTTAGATGTAAATGCTATAGAGCCATTTGCAAAAGCTGCCAGCGGCCGACCAGAGGGTGCCAACGTCACCGATAACGTCTCTACTATATCAACATAGAGCTCATTACTCGTATGACGGACATTGGCGCGGCGCCAAGGGATAGCGGGACCATTGTTGGTAGGATTGAGACTCAGTTGTTGCTTCAGGCCACCGGACGGTAAAAGAGCTGGTGATGATCTTCCAAGGAGTCTCGACTTAGCCTCAAACTCGTGACTCTAGTAATCAAAGATCTATCATACCCAGGCAAACCTACACCACCTAGTAGTTTTCCCATCCATCCTGGTATGTCAACGTCATCTCTCAAGGCGTTTGGCTCGGTGTTGCACACGCTTCCAGCATCGCACATTTCACCCAAAAGCTGAGCGGCCACATCATAAGACCCTTCTATCTTGCTCGCCAACAAAGGTGCTCCAATGAATTCCTCCAGAACATCGATGATCCGGTGAAGAAATTCAAGGACGAACAAGGGTTCGGTATCCGTCGAGACAGGAGACAGAAAGAGGAGATTCGAGTGGACAAGAGAGAACAAAACGGTCGGTGGGTTAATGTTTGGTAGGTGTATCAGGGAGGCTCGTGGGACGGGGTGAGCAAGGTAGAGGGGCAGCACAACGCGGGCAGAGGCTGGTCGAGAACGGTAGACATGCTCAAGGATGCAATCACTGAATATTCATTGTCAGTATTTGAAGCTAATGATTGTCTATTAGTCGGAAGCCTACTCATGCTGGTCGTAGATGTAAAGTGCCTCGATGGCATTGCTCATCATGGTTCGAACATGATCTGTTGATAACAGGGTTCAGCAGGGAGATGTCGTTCTGCCACGCAGATAGCCAGTCGGAGTGCGGGAGCGCTAAGGCGGTCAAAGCTTTCCACGTTTCTTCTTCGGATCTCTAAAAGGTCACCCTTTCAACTTTTACTTGTGAACATGAGTACGAAGAGCCTTCTGCAGAAGTGATGCACTTCACTCATGGCTCAGGATCCGCAGAGAGCACCTAATGCCTCACTCATCAAACTTGAACGGCCAGAGAAGCTACAAACAGTGCTAGAGCAGGACAAGCAAGATGACTGCCTCTCTTGTAGGCTCATCGGTACGGCGAACTTCCGAACCTCTATTCTATAAATTCTTAACCGTTACGCTTAGGGGCATCTGCATTCATCGGTCTTGGAGGTTACAGCTATTTTTCTGGCAAATTTCAGCTGCAGCAACAGGAGGCCAAGATCTTGAAGAGCGGTACTAGGTTTGGCATGAGGTCACGGCATGCTGGTATCACGAGCATCTCTTTGGCACTTGTAGGGATGGGGTTATGGCGTTTGGTGAATTGAGAAATGGTCCTAAGAGTACGGCAGCACAACCAGCAAGGTTGACATGGAAGTCAGGAGGCACGAATGGAGCTTAGATGCAACAAATGAATAGGACATGGCCACATAGCCAGGATAGGTACGCAGTTCAAAGAGGAGAGGCTTAGGATGAGGGGATTGGTCCAGCAAAAAGTGCTCACGCTGGACGGAGGCTTCGAAAGGCCGAGACCATTACTACATTTCATGAACCTCCTCAAATCCGTTCTCCAGCAGTGCTATCAAGTCATCCAACCTGTCAATCCATAAGCCCGTGTATTCATGCTCTTTCAATGTTTGATTGACATCATTAGCGAGCAGAACAGTTGCTGTTCCGGCCTTGTAGCCCGCCGTCATGTCATCTACTGAATCTCCGACCTTTATGAAGCCTTGGCATTAGCAAGACAGGTCTCGTCAAATAACACTCTTATAGACCAGTCTTCGAATGGGGTGTTATTACGGGCTCACAGACCATAATCAGACTATCTGCTCCATCATTGAGATCCCATCGCTCAGCTATGTGCAAAATGCCCGCTGGATGTGGTTTTGGAGGCCGAAAATCCCGTGTGACAATTGGTGCAAAAGTTTTTCCTGGGAGGAAGTTTTGCAACAGGTGCATGACGGGGGCACTACGTATACACAAGCCATCAACAATTCCAGTCAATGAAACTCGTGCATAATTTGTATCTGAGGAATATCTTAAATGTACAAGACCGTACAAACTTGCAGGATTTTAAGTTTGACTCACTCAAAGTTCCTAGTACACAGCCCCATCCTCAGACCCCTAGACTCCAGATACTCTATTAGTGGCAACAGGCCTGGTTGTGCCTCCTGCTGAATCATAGCTCTGGCCTCAATGGCGCGGATACTAGCGAGAGCGGCGCTTTGCTCTTCAGGGGGAAGGGAGTAGACATGGTCAAGAATGTCGGTTGCTTTGGTGATTGATAGAGCGGCTCTACAGATGGAAAAAAGTATTAGAAAGGAGACTCAAAAGGTACGGGAGAGGGCGTAAGACCTCATCTCTCCGAACATGTACGTTTGAGGTTTGCTGAAGAAGCCATCAGCATCTTAATCTAGAGCTAGAATTTATAAAGAAGCACTGGTGAGTGAGATGATGTACAAAGTTCCAGAGCCGTAGACTAGATACCAGATTCCAGAAGCTTCACCCATTGAGCAACAAAAAAGACAGGCAAGATGATTGGAACCCTTTTCCCTTTCGTATAGAAAAATATAGTGGATATAGATTGGGGGTCAACATGGACTGCAGCGAAGTTGGACTGACGGAGCAAGACGATGCAAAATAAAGCTCGTACCACAGCGTTCCATCCACGTCAAACACAATGCCTTTGAGCTTCGGAGCATCAGAGTGCTTGCCCTTCTCCGGATGTAATGGGGCAAATAGCTTGGGAGGCCTAGCTCTTTGTGACATGTCTCTGACAGAAATCCTGAGATGCGGGTTTCTACCAATACGAGCAAGCCGCTGGCGGCATATGCTATGATTCATAAATCAATACCCAGTTTGGGGAGATTTGACGCTCACATACAAAGTACAAAGTACATGGATATCTACAAGGCTAGGGCTAGTGTTCCCGATCCTTAATCGGGCGAACTGTCAACACCATTCATATCCTCAACTTCTTCGCGTTTCCTTTGAATCTCCCTGGTGCCTGAACAAGAACGCGAGCCTCCTCTCTGATCGGTTTTGCCTTCAGCATTGCCTCAATTACACTAACTCCATCCGGCAGCTGGTCCAACTGCTCCCTCTGCCTTTCTCCCAAACGCTTCTGCTGCCTTTCAGCTTCAAGCTGCTGCATTCTCTCCGGTGTCAACTTCCACTCTTCCGGGAATACCATTTTCGGTTTGTATTTGTGATGTCTAAAATCGAGTGGTATGTCCTCGTACATATCTGTGCTGTCTTTCGCCTCCGCCATCAACGTATCTACCAAATCACCAAGGTAGCGCTTGTTTTGAGCTTGTGTCTCGAACGTTTCACTGCTCATTTTTACGACGTCGGTTTCGGGGTTGTAGCGCACGCCAACGAGCTTTATGAGCTTAATGCGCTGCGCTTCTGTCAAGCCTGGGAGATCACGGGTGCAAAATTCGAGAACGATTTTGTTCGCTGCTGGATGGGTTTCGCCCATATAGGTTGTATAGCGGAAGCGGAGTGGCTGGTCTTTGGTTGGTGGTTTAAAGGGTTTAGCTAGTTCTAAGAGACGGAAGTCAGTTTTAATCGTTTAGGCCGGGAAGAGGATTGGTAGAAACATACTACTTAGCAGTGGCATTTCCCAAGCTGCAATTCTAGCATACTCTCTAAACTCTCTATGCTGTTCAAGTTGTCCATGAGCCAACGAGCTAATATCATCCCCATCGAACTCCTCATCCTCCCCAGTATCCTGCGGATCCACCTCCCCCATCGCGAACAAACCAGGCTTAATCTTTTCGGGCAAATCTAACGACTCCATGGATTTCGTTAGAGTTTGTAAATTGTACGCTGCTTGAGAAGTTTGGGCGTTTAGATCCGACACAACTTCAGGAGATGTCATGTGCTCATCGAGTTTGTGGGCGACTTGTTCAAATTTGATTTTCTCTTCCGGCGATAGTGTTTCATAATAGGTACGGCCTTCATGGTCAAGACTTGAAAGGAAATCGAAGGGTTTTGTTTCAGCGGATGGTTCTGAATCGTCATTTTGGCGGTAGATTTTTTTGGTGTGGAGAGCTCTAGAGGGAACGATGAGTGGTAGGACTTTCTTGCGCGACGGTATTCGAGGAGTGTATCGAAGAGCGAGGTAACCCAATCTGCTGATTGACGCCGCCATTCAAGGATGCAATTGTTCCGGCTAATGAATGTTCATGCTGTTGTTGGGCAGATCTCTTGTACGTTGACCATATACGGCATATGTGCACTTCTTTAATTCCGCCGCAGGAACTCCCGCATCCTTCACAGCGCATACGTTATGGTCATGTCAGAAATACAGCAGCTACAACGTGCTCGGAAAGTTTGCTTCGTCACGATTGGAGCTACCGCGGCTTTTGATTCTTTGATTAAAGCAGCTCTAAGCCCACCCTTTCTGGGAGCACTACAAGCTTCCGGCTACACAGACTTAGTATTACAGCATGGGGAAGAGGGAAGAGCCATCTTAGAGGACTTTGATGCAACTGATTGGATTGATATTAAAGCAACATACGGGCTTACAATCAGCGGTTTTGACTTCAAGAAGCAAGGCCTGGGACAGGAAATGAGTGCTGCAAAAGGACAAAACGGCGGAGCAGAGGGCGTTGTTATCAGTCATGCTGGCTCAGGCACAATCCTCGCTGCTCTAAGAATCGCAGTCCCCATCGTCGTCGTACCCAACCCGGACCTCTTAGACAACCACCAAGTCGAGCTTGCAGAAGCACTAGCGGCTCAGGGGTATGTTGTTCATGGACGTTTGGAGTAAGTCCTTGCTACATCTCAAGCGGGTTTTCACACCATTAACCCTTTTTCAAGTGACCTACCAACAGCAATCCGCCAAGCAGAATATCTTCGAGACAAACAGCATGCCTGGCCCCCTGATAATAAAGAATCTGATCCCTCTGGTAGAGGGCTAGCAGGGGTGATGGATGACGAGATGGGCTTTGTCGACTAGGCTGATATCTGAGCAAAGAGCTCCAAGGACAATCATTCGAAGACTGTTGACAGGTGGAGGGTTTGGAACACGTCTGTCTGGTGAGGGACTCGCAATCTTCATTGATCCACGGGACTTGATCAAGTCTAGTCAAAGCCCCAGTGACGACCGTCCACCATCCATGCCGACTTTCATTCCAGACATCCACAGCTGCATCGAACGGGCAACCATCAGTCGGTGTCAAGCTTACCAAACCAAGCTTGCAAATAGCCTGTATTGATCGGACTTTGGGTCAAACACACGGTTATCGTGTGCTTCCAACCCTCAAGCACAATCACATCTCCCAAGAACCGGGGAAAAATTCTTAGAAAGAGAAGAAGCATGTTTCAGAAGCCGTTACCAACGTCTTTCGTAACTTTCAGCACATGCGTCGAATCCATACCACCTACCACAGCGAAGGCAACAACAAGATCCAGCGGAACAAGCCAGAGCTTGACCTTAGATTTTCGTCAACAAGCCAGAACCAAGCGATCATCGTACGCACTAGAACTATTCTAGGGAGGTTCTCGCATTGGAAAAGTATTTGGTTAATGATTTGGATATCCTAAGAGTGTAATAAACAGCCCATCCGTACGGAGAAGTGTTTATCTTGGAAACTACTGTTTTAATTCTTGGTAGCTCTCTGTATGGTCACCCACGCCTTGTCTAAATAGAAATGAAGAAAATAACAGACCTTGTTCTTCAGTAATGGCTTCTTAGAGACCAATATCTCCATTCTTCCTCTTCAGTAATTCGCTTCTCAACCCTCATGTTGCAATAGAAACAGAGAAAATAAAAAACCAAATCCACAAGTAAAAATCCCCCTCTCCACCCTCCCCATCTCAAGCCCTCCTCCCCATTTCAACCTTCCCGTCTATCTCCGCCCTCCTACCAACCACACTCCCATCCCCTTCTATACCCCAAAATCAACCAGCAAATCCTCCTCCTTCCCAAGCACCTTCGCCCCTGGCGTCCCTTTCCCCTTAACCCCTGCTTTCCCCTTAGGACTCTTGCTCTTCGGGTTCTTCCAGGTAGAAGGGTTCTTACCGGCCGTGCACTTTGCGTTGCCCTTGCCAGGTGGCGAGGGGGAGGTCTTTGCTTGGAAGGTGGCGGCGTTGATGGTGGGGTTGGGGTTACCGTTGCCGTTGCCGTTGCCGTTACCGTTGCCGTTGCTGTTTCCGTTTCCATCGGCATACCCGCTTACGCATTTCTTCCCCGAGGCTCCATTGCTACCAACCGCTTCTCGTTTAGCCTTCTCTGCGGCTAGTTTTTCCTTCGCCATCCAGTCATCGCTAACATGGCGCCTCGGCTTCTCTTCTTTTGGGTTCTGCACAAATGGCGATTCGCCGGGTGCGATGAAGAAGCGGCGGTGCATGGGGTTCGGGCTTGCGGGCTTGACGCATTTTGGCTTCTCGGTATTGACCGAGATGCTGGGGCCAGCGGATGCGGTGAAAGATTCAGCGGTGCTGGACTGTGCCGTGCTGTCTGATTTAGCCACGTAGGCTACAGACTCCGAATCCGAACCCTTGGTTGGCGACACGGACGGAGGCGATGGTGTGAGAGGCTTGATCCTATCAACCGGACGCGCTAGTTTTGGCGCTTCGTTGATTTCGAGACGAGCGAGATGTTGAGCGGTGGAGGGAATGTGAGGTTTCGAGGGTTCGGAGGTCAGGGGCAGGGGTTGCTGCATTTTGGCAGCAGCTAGATTAGCGATAGCGGAGGGAGTGTTTGGTGGCGCTATATACATATTGGCTGCGGTGGGGGCGGCGGCAGCAGTATTTGTGGGTGCCATGTATGTATTGGCAATACTAGTAGGCGAAGGCGTATACGTAGGATGTGACGAAGGCGAATATAGAGCAGGGAAAGGAGAGTGCTGCGCAGTAAGATTATTGGCATGGTAGCCTGGAGAGCAAGCAGCTGGGAGGTTTTTTTGCTGGCCAGTAAGGGGCAGGAAGCGCTGCTGTGGCTGATTATAGGTTTGGCCATGACCATGGCTATGCTGACCAAAGCCATTCGGTACCCCAGAGGGAGCTTTTCGAACCTGCTGGTTCAAAGATGCTTCTCGTTCAATCGGAGCTCTCCATGATTGCTCGATCGCAGCTGGTTTCTCCGGTTGCCAATTATATCCATACTGCTTTATATGCCAGTCTGGCCTCGTCCGGATACCAATGTCATTCAGCGTCTTCTGGTCCGGCATTTCGTGCTTGTAGAGGCAGCCTTGCTGCTGATAGTGACAGTCGCCAGTCTTGAGGTAGTAGGTGCAATAGATCTTCTTGCCGTATATACCGGAGGCAGCGGTGGCTTGGGTGCGAGGCGGTGAGGTGGCGGTGGGCGCAGGTGGGGATCGCTCTTGGCCCGGAGCAATATGCTGCTCGTTCGCAGCGACTACCGAGTCTATGACAGCCTTGTAATTCTTAGCACAAAAGATTCTTTCTTTGAGAAGTAAATGAAAAATATATACTTGAGTGTTGTTGACTGTTTGGACGCCTTGACGCCAGTTCTCGATATCATTTGGCCCTGAGATACCTATCTTTCCTGCAAGCATCTCACCGCCTGGTGTATGAAAGCGCCCCATAGGTGGGTGATTTGCAGCAGGACGTAGAGTGGCCTCAACACCAGTGGCTTTTGCGGATAGCTTCTCCAAAGAGTCGATAGGGGAGCTTCCCGTGAGCTGAACGGCGTAAAAATTGCCACTATGGTATCTCTCCCCAAGACATACCATATTAGCCGTCTCAGCCATAGCAATGGTCGCAGGAATGCCAACAATCTTAAGGAATTGAGGCAGCTCATCTGCTGCTATAAGCGGCGTCAAGATACCATTTCCGCGGGAGATGAAGTAAAGAGGACGAGGGGAGTCCGACATTGCGGCAGATCAGGCAGGGATTACTAAAAACAGGGAGATTTTTGCTGTCCAGTAGTTAGTTACCAGCTTCTGGTATGCTATACTTGTAAGACGTAATGTTGGAATGGTTGGTAGAATAAAAGTTGTATGATGTGTGTTGAAAATTGTTGGAGACCAAGCCTCAGTTGAAGTGATGATGTATGTCAATAGCTATTTGCTTTTCAGTGAATAACCGTAACACCAGTTCCTCTGTGGCTATGCTATAACAGAAGTCCGCAAGTATCGATTGTGAAATTTGGGACTTACCTAGCCTGGGCCTTTGAGACTTGGTTTGCTGTTGAAAGTTGGGCTTTGTAGGTTTGATGATAGCTTGACTAGATATATTTGTAGGAAACAACCGTAGTAAGGTAAATGTCCGAAACGGAAAGCTGCTGCTTTGAGGTTGTAAAAGAAGGAATTGGTTAGGTGTGTGAGAGATATAAGTACCCCCTTAATGAACAGAATTAAAGAATTCACTACGTACGGCACAAAGAATCCGGATTCACCATGAAAGATAATTCGGAAAAGTGACCAGACTGACAGAGTGAATGAGCCACAAAGTTTAACACATCCTTGGACATCTGCGTCACTCTGGATGTGGTAGGACTCACAGCCCAAGCAGTGGTCAAACATTATGCTGTTTGACACAAGACGACAATGAGTTTGAATGAGGAGACTTCAGAATTCGTCAGTAGAAGACGGTTGGCTTGAATTGTGGTGATGCAGGATCTGCAAGACGGCAATCTGCAGTTCCTGTAGGGCTTGCATTCTGCCCATCCCGGCAAGCGACCGTGACGACGACACGAGGCATCATGGCTTCCAGGTTCTCTGAGCTTCAAGCCTTATGTATATATTGCCCCTATATTCTGGAATAAACGATCCGTACAAGAGGAAATTCTGGAGTTCTTGAATGGCAAACTTTTGCATTATTAACCTGTCCCTCAACTGTCAGGATTTGTATATATTCGCTCCTTCTGCACGCAAAGCTGAAAGGACGTAGGGCATAACAACCGGGTATAGCTATCGGGGACGGGGTTATAAGAGCATGACGGCATCGGCTGCTCGAAGTAATGGGCAACACGATCACGACATTCTGCTCTTGCGCTTCCAAATGGCAGTCAGGAAGAAGTTCATAGCCAGCAATATGATATTCTCATATGCCCATCAAGATGTCAGTGTGTGTCAAGATCTTTAGATGGAAGTATCGGTAAGTGTGAGTCCCATAGACCGCATGACTTGTTGATGTTTCTAGTTGCTTTGCAATCTGCTTATTCCGTTGAGTGTGGCACTTTTTATATTTGTGCTTCCCCGTTCGTCAAGCCTTACTTTTTCAACGGGATGTCATCTAGCCAGGGTGTTTCCAATTACACCGTTCGCAATTCGATAGAGCCAACTGACTATGTCGCTATAACTTCCTTAGAGAGTTAAAATTTCTCGTGATTTTCTTCCGGTAGTAGCATCTCCATCTAGACTGTTGGTTTCCACATCATTGTTTGCTAGTTTATTGACACTTTAATCTCGGCGCGATTTCTCGTTGCTGCTGAGTACAGATCGATGATCCACTCCACAATGTGACTTGTCAGGTGCTCCTTTTAGTGTTCCCGTGTGGTGGTCTTTTCGACGACCAGTCGAGCCAAGCGGCCGTTAGGTAGAAAGAAAACCATTACCATCTCGAGACATGCTTTGACACCACACGATTAGCAGTCCCAGACTGTTTTATAGAAGATGATATATACCAATGTATTGCGATGGCGCATCATGCATGTCGCAAAGCTGTGTATCGCAGATGTGTATGTGCGAAAGATGCGAAGAATTCGAAAGTTTTAAGCTACCCAAGAGCGAACTAGAAAGAATTCATCAACTATTCAATATTTGCATGTATTCGTTTTGACTATTGATGAATGACATTTCTCAATTGAGAGATGAATGAGAGATGATCTCATATCTTGCATGATGTGCGCGAGTGTCTTGAGAAGAATTTTCAATCTGCGCGTGTGTTGAAAGATTTTAAGAAGATATCTTAAGCATACCACTTTATTAAAGATTGTTAATTTAGGATGCGATGTCAGCTTGCTCGTTCATCAGCAATGTAAAGAACATTGATACACCTAATTATACACTACTGATCGACTATGATATAGAGTATCTGACCATAGACAACGAAGACCTAGAACAGACGATTCTCACTGTGTGCGCCAACGTTCCCTTGGCTATTGCGGGAAGAAACATCTTGAGTGGTGATGTTGCTACTTAAATCGTTGACAACTGAATCATGATCATCTCTGCTTGAACTATCTCTGTCAAACGTAGCATCAACCAATATGCTGGTGCTGTCCTCAACAACTTTGTGCACAGGGTTAGTTGAATCACTGTCACGATGCGGTTCGAAGACGTTACGAGTGTTTCGTGCCGGCCTTCTCATGAATGCTTCACAGAGCAGCCCAGCAGCCACGCTAACGTTCAAACTATCCACGCCTCCCTGACCAGCTCGTTGACCTTCTATACCGATAACATAATCTGCCTTCTTCTGAATGTTCCAGCGGAGCCCCTCGCCTTCGCCGCCCAGGATTAAGATACAAGGATGATCTCTGGCAGGGCATCCTAGTGTCGAAGTGGAGAAGTAAGGTTTTCGGACAGGCGCACTTGCAGACAGGGTGCTTCCGGGAGCGACTGCGGCGTAGAATTTCCAGCCGTTGTCCTGGCACTCATCGATAAAATTACCAGGCTGGCTGATGGACATGAGGGGCAGACTTTCCGAAGCTCCTGCGGAAGCTTTCAGCGTGACAGGGGTGAAAGGGGCGCTGTTGCGGTTTGATATTGCAACCGCATCGATCCCAAGAAAATAAGCAGTACGCATGATCGCTCCAAGGTTTCCAGGATCGAGAATTCCATCCAGCAGCAACACGAATGGAAACCTGGAGAATCCGACCTGATATTTGACCTTGGGCTCTATTCCGTTAATTGCTTCTTCCTCACGTGATTGATGGTCCACAACAATGTGGAATGGCGCTTGCTGCTTCGATACCGGCTTAAAAGCCACAACTGGTAGTTTTGGCAATGGGGAAGCTTCGAGTATATAGCCGTTATGCGGCCTGCCCGCACTCATCTTGTCCATCAATCGTAACCAGTCTCCTTGAACTCTAGAGACCTCGACACCCCGAGAGAGCGCCAGTTTCCTGATGGTCATATCCTGTGCCGCATTCTCCCTGTTTTCCCCATCGTAAAGATACAATTTGTACATCTTTCTGCGGTCGGACTTCAGAGCAGCAGTGATGACAGATGTACCATACAGGAACTCTGATGCTGGCGTGGTGTACGGTATACTCAAGGGGGCCCTCACCTTCCACCCGGGCCGCTCTCTATCCTTGTTAGATTGGACTGGATCTATGCTAAAATCCCTGGGAGGTCCGCGCGCAGCGGCGTAAGACGGTCTGCTATCAGAAGAACGCAGAGAATCTCTTGCAAGGTCTTGATGTTCTTCGCGTTCTCCCCTATACGACCGATCCTCTCGTTCTGCTGACTGTGGGCGATAGCTTCTCGAAGCCGAATCCCCTGCGTTATAAAATGAACTTTTTCGTCCGCTAAATCTTGAGGAATCGTTTTGAACATCAGTAGCGCGGCTTTCTATATCATTTGGTACGTGGATGCCCAGCCGTGAAACGGGGTCGTCCGTATCAGCAGATCGCTGCGGTGCAAAAGAAGTCCGAGACCTCGGAGGCCCCACAGAAGCTCTATCATCTGTATTTCCACGATGCCTGGGGGGTTTGTAGTCAGGAGGTGGATTTTCATCATGACCATAGATGGAGGCACGCCGAGCTGCTCGATTAGGCAAGCCAGACGGACGATGGGCATTAGATGATGATCCGAGGGCTCCATACCGACTACCAAAGCGTGGTCGTTCTGCTTGATAGCCTACAGCACGTGTAGGATCTCCATAAGATGATCTATCTCGCCCGCTCTCATTTGTAGGTAGTGTAGAGTTTTTGTATGCGCCTCCCCTCTTGAACTGTTCGCTTGAGAACCGAGGCCGTGGGTTCTGCCTGAGCGGTGGTGCCGGTTCCTCTCTCCCTCCTCGCAAATATTTCTGCTGTCGTGGCGTCAACCTTCCTTCCCTACTGCTTTCCGACTCCCTCATATCATCAACATCCTGTTGCTGCTGATGATTGGGCCTACGAGGTCTAGCGCTAAGAAAGCCCTGCTCTCCCGACGGCGCCGTCTCCCTAGCCCCGTCATATCGAGATCGAGGACCATCTCTTCCCACAGCACGAGTTGACTTCCGGATACCTCTATGGATAGCTGAATTCGTGGAGACTGGCCGCAAAGCAAATCGAAGTCTCGTACTATGCAAGTGAGAGAGATAGTTGCCACAGAAGAATGCTTGGCCCGCAAGTCTGGGAGTTCTCAGCATCACATTCAGTACAGTTGTTGATACTTATGAAATCAGAGCGTTTGAAACTTCAACTTTCTGAATATGCAGGGGTTACGCGTTTAGCACTGACCGCTAGTGACACCCCTACAAGCTACGCGTCAACCTCTCTTTACCGCGTTTCGTAAGACATTCTGAGGTTGAGCTTGCCAAAGCACCATTACAGAGCCTAAAGTGCTTCTATCTACTCAAACACGGGCCGAATCTCGAGGTTGCTGAGAGTGCGTATTTATGTACAACATTTTAACTTGATTCCTATCTTGGTTACAAGGGCTGATTAAGAATTACTCTGTAGCGTTGAATATAGAACCAACGGGTCACCCCAAATTCTCAATTGCCCTGTGCGCGGTAGATGCTCAATACTTAACTCCAGTCCAGTGAAGTTAGCTTCACACATTAGATGTTCTTTCCGGCTACCAAGACATTTCACGATAAAAATATTGAATCCGGCATAGCATGGCACGGAAAGCAAGTTAACCAAGGCAAGCGGCGCCAATGCAAGAGCCAGAATTTGAGATAGACGTTATGAATATGCCAACAGCTTCAAAGACAAGTGCTACCCCTATTGGAGGAAATGGCGGGCAGGATGACACAAGTGATAAGGGGAATCTTGAAGCACCTTACTCTCCATTGTTCGTGTCTGAGGGGAGTCCCGTGGCGCCTATCACAGTTACAGAAGAAACTGCCATCAACGAACGCGGTGGAAATGCCGGGATAGCCATCAGTGTACCTCCTGTTGAACGACGATGGGAGTATCAATCCTACAACGAAGCTCCTGTCGTGAAAGTTCTAGAGGAATATGATGACGGGGAAGACCTTCAGTATCTTGTGAAGCTACAGGATGGCTGTAAGCTAAAAGTGAGTGAAGTGCTTCCTGGACACAACCCTATGTCAAAGCCTGAATTAATCTTACCTTATCCAATTTTACTCTTTCACCTTACCTCATAGTATCATTCTGGCAAATGCACGTAACCTTAACAATTGACTAAGTACAGCATCCTATCTAGGTGACATACAACAGCCTCGTCAAGCTTCGGAATGGTGCTTGCTCTTTAGAGCGGTTTAATAACCCTTCACGCAACGGATCAAATGGGTCGGGTTCAGTCAACTTTTCAATCATGTCCACGGGTAACGAGCTCAGACGGTCAAAAAGACTGGTCGACCTCATCAAGATGGACTCCTCATCTGATGACGAACTGGCCGCCACAAAACCCTCAATCGGTCGTAGAAGAGGTTTGTTGAGTGCCCCCAAGCGCGGCCGTCTGCACAAGTCGAGCTCACTTTCGTCTCGGTCACGTACAACTTCCCAAGAGTCAAGTAGTGATACCTCAGGAGCACCCCAGCATCGGCGGCCAGCTGGACGGTCTCGGGGCACCCGAGCGACACGTCAAGCCGGCAATAAGAGCATAAACTACAGGGAGGCTGCTCCCATCGACGAGTCCGACATTGAGGAAAGTGATGACAGTCGATCGTATCTTGGTAAACGCAAACGAGCTTTATCTCGAAACGCGGGCTCACGGAAGACTCGGATTTTAATTCGGAGACCTCAAAAGCACGATGTACCACGTGTTGAAGGCATACGACGGTCTGAAAGGTCAAAGAAAGCACCATTGGACATGCGAGAGCTGGGCGAGGACGACATCCCGGACAACATCTCCATCACAGAATTTCCCAAGGCTGTTGGCGCCAGAGAAATCTACAAGGGAATCCCTAAGGACAACGAATTCCGCCTTCGGCACAACCAATCATGCGACGCCTGTGAGAAATTTGGGGACCATATGGAGAAGGGTGACCTGGTATTTTGTCAAGGCTGTACACTATCGTATCATCAAAAGTGCCTCGGGCCGAGAAATGGCAGAGATCATCTTGTGACCAAAGTAGGCGACAGCGACTTCGTTCTTCAATGCAGGCGTTGTATTGAAGCGGTAAAGAGAAAGGATCCCATGGCCCCTAACCAAGGTGCGTGTTCGATGTGCGCAGAGATTGGCAACTCCACGCAGCCTTTCCGCGACCGCAAGAGTACTATACAAGAACAGAAAGATAGGGAGGACAATGATGGCGAGGACCCTACTACCAAAGTGTCTCCTCAGTTGATCAATAACGCCCACAATCTTCTCTTTCGCTGTATCGTCTGCTATCGTGCCTTCCATATGCACCACCTGCCACCGAAAGAGAACGATGCTCCTCTGGAAGGTGCAGACGACGAGCAGCTGGCGAGTGAACGTTTCCGTGAGTATTGTGAGTACTGGTCATGTCACGAGTGCATAATGGCGCCTGCAACAGTAGAAGCCTTGATTGCTTGGCGGCCTATCAACGAAGAAACCTATGTGCCTGGCACCACCACGGAGCTGAACGGGGAAAACTCAAAGGAATATTTGATCAAGTGGAAGCAGATTTCATACTTCAGGTCTACGTGGATGCCAGGTCCCTGGGTCTGGGGAGTTACATCTAGCTCAATGAGGAAGGCCTTTACCAGGCGTGGCAATCAGAACAATCTGCCAAAAATGAGAACCGAAGACGCCATACCCGAGGAGTATTTACGTGTCGATATTGTTTTCGATGTCAAGTATACAAACCTCGTCAAGGTGCAGGCTGAGAAAGTCGACCTAGCTCGCATTCGGGAGGTCAAGCAGGCCTTGATGAAGTTCAAAGGCCTTGGGTATGAAGATGTGGTATGGGAAGAGCCACCAGATCCAGAAGACACCGATCGATGGGGTGACTTTAAGTCGGCCTACGAAGACTGGGTCCGTGGAAAATATATCCATCTGCCCATACAACAAAGTTTGAATGCACACCTGAAGAAGACCAGAACCCAAAACTTTGAGCAGAAGATTATGATGAAGCAGCAGCCTGAGGCTTTGACAGGCGGCAAGCTCATGGAATATCAACTTGATGGCTTGAATTGGCTCTACTATCAATGGCACAAGCGCCAAAATGCTCTTCTCGCTGACGAAATGGGGCTTGGTAAAACAATTCAGGTCATTGCGTTCCTCGTTTCTCTCAAACATTTACACGGTTGCTGGCCCTTTCTCATCGTTGTTCCAAATTCAACCTGCCCGAATTGGAGGCGCGAGATCAAACAATGGGCGCCTTCGTTGCGAGTCGTGATGTACTATGGGTCTTCGGAAGCACGCAAGTTGGCTCTGAAACATGAGCTCTTTCCAGGAGGCGCCAAGGACCTGAGATGTCACGTTGTCGTTACTTCCTACGATGCAGCCCAGGATGACGAGTTCCGGAAGGTCTTTCGTGGTATATCCTGGGCCGGGCTTGTGGTTGATGAAGGTCAGAGGCTTAAGAATGACAAGAACATACTCTATGGGGCACTCAGCGCACTTCAAGCTCCGTTCATAGTACTGCTGACTGGAACACCATTACAAAACAACCCGCGAGAACTCTTCAATCTTCTACAATTCCTTGACAATTCGATTAACGCGCAAGCTATGGAAGACGAGTATACAACACTGACGAAGGACAACGTGTCAAAGCTTCACGATCTTCTGCGACCATTCTTCTTGCGTCGAACCAAAGCTCAAGTACTTACATTTCTACCTCCCATGGCACAAATTATCGTCCCAGTAACAATGACTGTTATTCAAAAGAAGCTGTACAAGTCGATACTTGCAAAAAGCCCAGAGCTGATTAAGTCAATATTCGGAGGTAGTCAGAGGGCGCTCAAAGCAAACGAGCGCGCCAGTCTTAACAACATTCTTATGCAGCTTCGAAAATGCCTTTGTCACCCTTTCGTGTACAGTAGAGCAATCGAAGAGAGAAGCTCAAATGCTGCAGTCTCTCATCGTAACCTTGTGGAAGCGTCATCAAAGCTACAGCTACTTGAGATCATGCTACCAAAACTTCAAGAACGTGGCCATCGTGTTCTCATCTTCAGTCAGTTCTTGGACATGCTCGATATGATCGAAGATTTCCTTGATGGACTTGGGCTATATTACCAGCGTCTCGATGGGAACGTGAGTTCTCTACAGAAGCAAAAGCGTATCGACGAGTTCAACGCACCGGAGTCGAACCTTTTCGCTTTCCTGTTATCTACTCGTGCAGGTGGCGTTGGAATCAATCTTGCCACTGCTGATACTGTAATTATCTTGGATCCAGATTTCAATCCGCATCAAGACATTCAGGCTTTGTCTCGCGCTCATCGGATTGGCCAGAAGAAGAAGGTGCTTGTATTTCGACTAACCACGCGTGCCACGGTAGAAGAGAAGATCATGCAGATCGGAAAGAAGAAGATGGCTCTCGACCATGTTTTAATCGAACAGATGGACGCGGAAGATGATGCTGGCATGGATCTCGAGTCTATCCTACGTCATGGTACTGCAGCCTTGTTTAAGGACGACGATACTCAGAACATTCGGTACGACTCTACATCGGTCGACAAACTTCTGGATAGAAGTCAGATCGAGGATACTCAGACAGGTCAAGACAATTCTGCGGAATCGCAATTCAGTTTTGCGCGTGTGTGGGCCAACGACAAGGGCCTGATGGAGGATTCGCTAGAGACTGTTTTAGAAAACGACGGATCAATACCTGATCTTTCTGTTTGGGAAAAGATTCTCATTGAACGTGAGCACGAAGTGGCAGTAGAGGCTGCTGCAAAAATGGAAGCGCTGGGTAGAGGGAAGCGTGCACGCCAAGTGGGTTTGATCCTGTCATGCAAGCGGGACGTTCTAACGCTCTATAGACTGTCGATTACACAAAGCAGACGTTACGCGGTCTTCCTAACGACTCCCCTCAGAAGAATGGCTCACGCCGATATGCATCTGACAGCGACACAGACTTTCAAGCACGCGGCGGCGAGAGCGATGGCGATGACAGTGGCGCAGAAGCGATCGAGGAACAGGTTGATGTAGAAGAGTTACATCCCTCTCACTCACAGCGTCCTTCGCGTGGCGTTCTTGGGTCAGAGGATTCTCCTTCAAATGGCAAAGGTACGAAGTGTCGGCGTAAACTCGTCGTTCACTTACCCCCTTGATCAATCCAGTTGACTAAGTTTTATCTTGACAGTGCCAGGATTCAAACGTGCGCAAGTCCAGGTGGAACAACCCAGTGGACTTGACGGAAGTGCGTCCCCTCCAGGGAATACTATGCCTGCCGATGGATACAGTCTTCACAGATTCATTCAAGAGCCCTGCGTGGCATGCAGCAAGGTTCATGCAAAGGGATTTTGCCCGCTCAAGCTTGCTGGGAACGAGCATTGCGCACTATGTGGCTTAGCGCATTTCGCATCCCGATACCAGAGAATCTGCCCACATCTAAGTTCAGTAACGCAATGCCGAGTGCTCCTGGAAACAATAAAGCAAAGTAACGAGCCGCACGAACTCAAAGACCGAGCGAAGAGATACATTGTGGGAATCATAGGGGATCTGAACAACAGAAAGAAGAAGAAGGCGGCACAAGCGCTTCAGGTCCAGCAGCAGCAAGAGCAAGCGCTTCAACCATATGATCAGGCCTCGGCCTCGAAGGGAGAGAATGATTACAGCACCCCACATCAGCGGATGAACAGCGCTAGCCCAGAGAAGGAGAACAAGGTCGGTGGGGTTGGTAGTACGTCGCTCGCGTCTAGGAGTAAACCTAGGCGTCAAGCGGGAAATAAAGAAGCGATTACGGGCGAGGGTTGAGGAATCCCGAAACGCAAGTCTTGGGCATTGAAGGGCGTCGTCGGTTGAGCTAGATTTTACCGTTGAGATTGGAGATATCTGATTTAATTCTCTTGCACCTCGAAAATGTAGCACTGCAATCCCAATTATTCGTGAAATAACCGGTCTTTTAACTTGATTTTGACAACATTAAATATAGCCCCCCACATCAATCACCAACCACCAACCAAACTACCCAACAACGACCTTCCTCATCACACTACCTACGTCTAACCACAACCCTCGTTCCACCACCCTCTGCTAGCATGCTTCCCAAGAAGTTAACAGAAATGCAGTCCTGCTCAGAAAAGGAGGAAGATGTGGCCATAGCCACCAACAGCCCACACAGATGTCACTTCTCAAGTCCCATATGCTACTCCAAGAAACATCACACACTAACCAACTACCCCCCCTTAGGGAAAAGAAACCGGATCATTACTACGCACGCCCATTCAACCCCAGCATACACCGCTTATCTTCGAGAAGGCATTGTGAGCGGGAACCATGAGCACGAGAGTAAATCCGCCCTTCTGATATGTTCGAAACCGCGTCCTTCTCAACGGAAAGAAAAGATCTTGAGGGCTTGGCAGGCAACCCCCCCTCCCAGCAACTCGTGCCAAAGGCGCTGGGTTTTATGTTGGTGTGTTCTTGGTTACTATAGGGGGACTGGTGGAGTTGGGTTCGTTGGGGAGGACGGTTGTAAGGGGTATTTGGGAAGAGGGTGTGATATTTGGATGGGGAGGGTGTTGGGTGCGAGAATGGGGAGGATCAATGAGAGCGGGGTGGAGTGAATGTCCTGGGGGTAGAAGGCGGAAAAGGTGTGGAAGGGTGGGGAAAGGGGAACTGCTCATGGTGTCTAGATGTGATCATTATGATCTTTGGAGCCGGTGAGTTATGAGCGAAGATTCCAGCCTCTACTATAACATGTGAATCTGTTCTGAAGGAGAGGTTGAGAGGTGGTGGAGCAGAGGGGATGGTGGTAGGGGGTTGATTCGGAGGGAGGTGGGTATGAAGATTTTGCATCGGGTTGGGAATAGATCTTTGTAGGTCAAGGGGAGAATGGAAGACAGGTAGCACTGCACATGATGATATCGCGCGACGGGGAATCAATGAAGTAGTTGTTGAAGATTGCATTCAAGCAGTCTACTGGTCTGTGGCGGAGCGTGGAGAAGCGAGTGGAACGAAGAAAAGAAATCATTGAGGATGAGCTTGTGATGCTGCTCACCAAAGTCCGTACAAACAACAGATGGCAGGAGCTCTTCACGCTCGGCACTGTCTACTTCCGTCTGAGCTATCACTCCGATGCTTCACACAAGTTTTCAGCTATTCGCAACGAAGACTAAAGGTTCAGAATAGGAGAGACTCTAAGAACTTATTTCTTTAGATGGTCGCACCAGGACCAGCCACCTTATGAAATGTCATTCCTTGAAGGAATTCCTCCCAGTGATGGTAGATTTTGCTCAAATGGCCGACAACTAAGCACATTTTCCTCTAATGGCGTTAGCTGCTTGCGGTGACTCATTGCATTTCATGCCTGATGAAGTCTATAGTTTCTTGGTTGTAGAAACCCTGTAATTAGCACGCTTGAGAACTAAATCTTGGCCACTAAACCTATTTAGTCGGGATATCACGAAGTTCGCACCCCCGTTCGACTGGTAGCGTGAGCAATTATTCTAATACATCTATTACGAGGTGGATAGCCACGCTCCTTCTGAAATGTAGATAAAGATCAATGAGAATAGAACACATATTCCTGATTATGGGATCCAACAGTATAAGATAACGACGTCTCTCTGACCACAAGCTTCAAAGCGTGTTAGAATTAACTTGCCCATCGCTCTGCATCACTATAATCCATATTGCACCTTTACAACAACGGGCAACCACATCGAGCTTTGACGGGCAAGTTTTCTGCTTACAGAGTTCCTGAAGCAGATTGACCGTCGCAATGGAGCATGATTCCAAAGAGCTCTATGACCTCCCAAAGGACAAAGCAGACATGATGAGGATGGAGGAAGACCCACATATCATAGAGTCTTCTGACGAGGACAGATCGGAGTCTGACCCAGTTTGCTATCTCCCGGGACAGGAGACTTTCATGGATGAGTCGGACGAAAATATATCAGACGAGACATCGGATGATTCAGAGCCAGAGCTAGACGTTCGGGACATGTTTTTGGTTACGCCTAAGCGAAAGGCGCAGCTCCGACGGCTGCAGGCAATCAAAGTCGAGTTTATGTACTACGAGCAATTGCCTCCCGACGTCATTATCCAGGTGATGCGCCATACCAAGCCGGACGATCTCCGAAGCTTAATCAAAAGCGACCCGGTAGCAGCATATGTATGGAGCAGAAACAAACAGGCCATTCTAAGAGGGATACAGGAGGAGCAATTTTCCGATTTCACCGGGTTATTCGACAAGGTTGGAAGTGTGGGGTCAGAAAAACCCTCGGAGCTTGACCGAAATCTCCTCAATGCAGAACAATCGCTTAGAAACCTAGAACTAGCTAAGGGCCAAGGCGTACAGAAAATAAATGAGCGGATAGAAAAGTATGGGAAAGAAAGCGTGTGGAAACAGATTGCCCTTCTCGAATTGTTGAACGAGCATCTAGATGATGAGGTACATGCCATGTACGGGACATTCGCCATTCCTGCGTCAATGGCCAAGAACGAACGGCAAGGACTGCTTACTTTGTGGCAAATGAGATGGGAGGCCAGCGCACTTTTCCGAGAGGGAGTCCCGCAACAGATGCCCATAAGCAATGTTGTGAGAAAGCTACTCCGAATTTTCCAAGGTCAGCCCGCCAATATCAGGTCTGTGACTACCAAGATTATATCCTTTGTAATCGACAGAATTGCAAGGAGCGTCGATTTCGAAACACTTGCAATGGAATGGATACCAATGTATACCCAAGTTGTCACCCATCATCCTCTCCAGAGTGATGATCTGGATCAATGGATCGATGGAACGATTGTCGCCTTCATCGTCAAGTTTCTGCTGGAATTCGGGGTGGCAGAAAGCCTCCGCTTGGACGATGCCTCGCACCCAGAACGCATCATTAGCTCTTCCAATCTGTTGCTGAACGATTTTGATTATACGCTGGCAGCGAGGATGTATCAAGACCTGCAAGGCACCACGGATGATGGCCTTGAAATTGTGCAACTAGGATTGGGAGTTGCTCAAGGCATGGGGTTGGAAATCCCCTGGGCTAACCTTTCGTGAAGGTTTCTAGACTGAGCTTTGCTTCGTTGAGTAAGTGACGTTAGTGAGAGTAGGGTTATCAGTGATTTTTAGAACAAAGGCAATAGCTAGAGTATAGGCCTTTCGCCATGAGCTCTCGCCAGGAGCTCATCATATCTTTCTTTCGTTGAAACTAAGCTTCGATGAGTGCAGAAGTGTTGGTATGCAATGCGTTCCCAGAATGTCGGTCAAGGTGCATATGTGCATACTATTGTGAGAGAGTTGGAAAAAGGATTTGAAATCGTGAAGAAGGTTTCTCAAAGTCAAGTCAACGGTTAAAAGTAAGATGGTGAGAGATCTGAAAAGGTTGAAAAGGTTGAATGGTACGGTACTCTAATGTAAGGTAAAGTAAGTATTTTACGGTGGCGTGATTACGGCCCGAGGGCCGCAACCTGAGCCGGTCCCAAGAGTTCACGCCCACGGCGCCTTGCCAGGCTGGATTATACCCCTGTCATCTGCACATGATTGGCCTTCTGCAATCCCCACCTGGATGTGATGGACAACCGCTCGTCGTCAGCCCACGGTATCAGTGCTTACTGCTAGAACCAGATCTCAGCCCTTACATTTCACATACAAAGGGGCGGACACCTCAAAACCCTTGCCGCGCCTCCTCAGAGACTGGATAAAATCCATTGAACCGGAAGACAAATTTCGCTTGTCCTTTGTGTGACAATTTGCGCGGGTAAGAACCCTTCTGGTTGTTGGTTTGCTCCGGCCTTCTGGAGAGTCTTACGTCGCCCATCTTCCAAACCTCCATATCGAACTGGCACAACATGGCAGATCTCCAGGGCCGTAAAGTCTTCAAGGTGTTCAATCAAGACTTCATCGTTGACGAGCGTTACAATGTCACAAAAGAGCTAGGCCAGGGGGCTTATGGGATCGTTTGGTGAGTTCCTTGCTTTGTTACGGGAAGGCTCGCTCGCATTCTAGGCTACTGGACAACCGTCATGAGTTGAGAGCACCGGCTAATCTGTGCATTTGCAGTGCGGCTACGAATAACCAGACTGGCGAAGGGGTTGCGATTAAGAAGGTCACCAATGTCTTTAGTAAGAAGATCTTAGCCAAGAGGGCCCTGCGGGAGATCAAGCTCCTGCAGCACTTCCGAGGTCACCGCAACGTATGCACCATTCTTTCATTGCCACGGCGACAGGCCGGGCGATACAGGTCTACACCTTGCTGATGACTGTGATAGATCACGTGCCTTTACGACATGGATATTCCGAGACCAGATAACTTTAACGAGACGTATTTATATGAAGGTGCGGCGAGCTCCAGGTTGGGTGAAATGTCATAATGCTAATTCGAGCTAGAGCTTATGGAATGCGACCTGGCAGCCATAATTAGGTCTGGCCAGCCTCTTACTGACGCACACTTTCAATCCTTCATCTACCAAATTTTGTGTGGGCTCAAATACATACACTCTGCCAATGTCTTGCATCGGGATCTCAAACCAGGAAATCTCTTGGTTAACGCCGACTGTGAGCTTAAAATATGTGATTTCGGCCTAGCACGAGGATTCTCAATGGATCCCGAGGAGAACGCGGGATACATGACCGAGTATGTCGCAACCAGATGGTACCGTGCGCCAGAGATTATGTTGAGCTTTCAAAGTTATACTAAAGCAAGTGAGTGGCCCTTGGTGCCTAGCTCAGCATATAAGCTCACATTTTTAGTTGATGTGTGGTCTATTGGTTGCATTCTCGCCGAGTTACTTGGCGGAAGACCATTCTTCAAAGGTCGTGACTATGTCGACCAGCTCAATCAAATTCTTCACTACCTTGGAACGCCAAACGAGGAGACTCTGTCACGCATAGGGTCCCCTCGAGCCCAAGAATACGTGCGGAACCTACAATTTATGCCGAAAGTCCCGTTCCAGAAGCTCTTCTCCAACGCGAACCCGGATGCTCTTGATCTCCTGGACAAAATGCTTGCATTCGATCCATCCTCCCGAATCTCTGTCGAGCAGGCGCTCGAACACAATTATCTGCACATCTGGCATGATGCATCCGACGAACCTGATTGCCCCACGACGTTCGATTTCCACTTCGAAGTGGTCGAAGATGTTCCTAAAATGAGGGAGATGATCCTTGCCGAGGTGCGACGCTTCAGACAACATGTCCGTGTGCAACAACCACAGGCGCACATGGGTAGCCAACCAGGCCAGAGTCAAGGCAACGTACCAATACCTGATAACGCCGCCCAGTGGTCCCATGAGGACCCAAGACCTCAAGAGGCTGCTCCACCACAGCATTTCCAGAATATGGGTTTGGAACAGGAACTGCAGGGGGGTTTGGACGCAATGCCCTAGGCTACGTGCAGGTACCTTAGGCAGTCCACTGAGGAGTCATGAGACGCAAGGATGCGCTGGAAACACGCAATTCTCCTCTTTACTCGGAACATTAAACTCTATCTCGATAAGTACGGTATTTCAGCACTATAAGCATCTTGACATTTCATCGTAAATAGATCGACTCCCAACAGTGGTGATGGTGAAAGTGATATGCTCATGATGTGATGCTGAAGACCTGGCACATGTGATTGGTGGATCAAGACTTATCGATGATTCGATAAGCGGATCATGGAGGGGTAGAGTAGCTTAAACTGAAGTGACCTTTGCCTGCGCTGTGCTGCCTTCTGAGCCCAGGCTCTGGACCCATCACTTCCATCTTCACCTCCTACCTATCTGACTGTCTACAAACATCAACAGTTTCTCGTTGGCGAATGTACTTGTCCAATACCGTCGTTGCAGCCTATGGTCTGTAGATATTAGAAGCCCGTCTTCTACCCTCTTTTCCTGTCATTCGCCAAATAGACTGTCGGTCCTGTCATATCGCTTGGCTGACCGAGTCAAATCGAGGCTGAGAGTTGCCCACCTGATCACTCAACATCATTCCCTATCACTCGACAAGCAAAGCACCGCGACGTTCAACAACAGCCATTTCTCTTCTGAACACCCTAGAGGTAATAATGGATCCTGCGGGTGTCGAAGGTAAGCTCAGTCAATTTCGGGCACATAGGTTGCACGGGATAAAAAGTCACGATCTAGAATCGTCCCATGGTGCCTCAGCCCGAGAATGCAAAAGCTTTTACTAACGATCTCACGCATAGCTGTGGTTACATTGACTCCTGTTGGAGCCCCTTATGAATTCGAGAGGGTCTTCTCCCTTAACCTTGACACGAAACAAGTCGACACAGGCAGAGCTTCGCGTAACGCAGCGAAAGGTTTGACTGCAGCAGAAGATAATGCTTGGTTTGACAGCCCTATCATGTCCAGACGACATGCGAAGTTCAGCCTACCATCTCTCTGGGGTAACGTGAGTATACGGAGTGGATAGCCCCAATTTAAAGCCTCTATTCTAACATCTGTTGAAGGGCATATACCTTCAAGATTACGGGTCTACCCATGGGACGTTCATTGGGACTCGCCGTCTCCAACCTAAGGTGGAATACACAATCAACAACGGAGAGGTCATTACATTTGGGGTTAAGATTACGACTGGACCAGGTGAGTGACAGCGTCCATATCTGAGAAATCGAGCGTTCATTACTTCGACCTTGTTTAGCACCACTGACACCTCCACCTAGTCAGCTATCCTGCTCGGGAATTCCGTGTCAAACTCTTATGGCAGCCCTGGAGGTGAGTTAGCCAATCTTCTGGGCCTAAAATGAAGTCCCTCGGCGTGAAACAAACTAAAGATTAATTTTCAGTTCTTCCTCACAACTGCGATTCTTGAGCCCATTCAAGCAAGACAGCCGTGGGTTCCATGTCCCCGAGGAAGAGGCTGATTCTGCTTCGGATCAGTCAAGGGAGGCTTCCTTGCAAATCATCGATTCACATCCTCGTCCATATTCTGTACCGTCTTCAGATGACGATTCGGACTCAGACGATGATGGGGAAATAATCGAGGGTTCCGCCGTCACCACTCCCGAACACGTAGCCGAGAAACAACAGGGCTCGTCCGATCTTGGATCGGATTCTTCCGACGATGGCGAATCGATCGATTACTCAAGGCAGTGTGCCAAGGTCTCTGATCCAACAATTCAAAAAGAGGAGACACTTGGAACATCTCAGTCCAATCCCATAGATCTTGAAGGCCCTTCAAAGCACGTGGCTAATTTCCTTGAGATCGACAGCGACGATGAGGGTCCGGAGATTCTACCCATCAGCCAGTCATACCTACAAGCTGTTGGGAATGTTTCTGCTACTGGATCATTCGCGGACCCGACACCAAATTATCGCACAACCATAGATTCATCCATGTCCACTAAGAATTATGATGAGCTACCTCCTCTCACCAATGGAGTTGCTAACAATGACGTGAAAGGACAAGACATGACTGGAACTGGGATCAGCTACCCTCGGTTAAGGTCACCAAAATACATTTCTCAAGGGTCGATTGAAGACACGACAGACGACTTTGACAGTAATGATGAAGATGATTATGAAAACGACGATGACTTCCTTATGGAGCGCCACAATTATCCAGAACAGATGCTCACTAACGGGGCGTTCCAGCGCAGTGGTCTTCTAAGTTTCGCTGCCCCGAAGCTTCGCGCTACGTTCAACGTCACTTCTGATGAGAACATCGCACCTCCCCCCGGTGTCAGCTATTGTGGCGACGCCAATGGCAGCCAAGAAATTGCCCAGAGTTGCCTGGCACCGTCGCAGCGGCCTCCCAGTCCATCTGACGCAGCACTCGCTAAGAAAGCAGACACTTCCGACTCAAGGCCAAAATGGTCATCTAGCAATGACCAATCCAATGTCTCAACTGTACCAGCTGTGGAAAACACTAGAAAACAGCAAGACACTCCACAACCGAAACTTTTCCAAGAACGGCTGAATAACTCCATGTCCGCAGAACCTGCCTGGCAGTATACGTTTGATGATCCCGAGTCGGAGTTGATAGGGTACGAAGATGGACCCTTTGCTTCCAAGTCTAAAGTTAATCTTTCTCCGCTATGCCTACCGCATCTCTCGCAGCAGCCGTGGCGCCCATGTACAGTGCCAAGTCCAGTGCAGCCTCAGGGCCATTCTGTTGGTGGCTCCCAATCGTTCAAAATGCCAGCTGTTGGCGGATCGAAGCTTAGATCTAGCACGACTATGCCCGAGATTACCAATGATTTATCAGATGGACTCCCTGGGGATTGTGGAGATCTGAAGGCCCTGCATAAAATCAACCAAGTGCAATCGTCTAAAGTTAACATCTCCGACCTCGTAAACTCCTATGCTGATATTGCACGAAACTTAAAGAGAAAGGCAGATGATATAAGCACAGACAGCGAGATTCAGGAGGCTGTTTCAACTCAATCGCAAGCTTCGCTTTTGGATGATACGAAGATTCAAGACGTTAGGCTTGCTGACGCACAGGCTCGAGATGTTCCAGATCTCGAAGTGTCCTTCTCTCAAGAGTCGTTCGTCACGTCAATCCCCGACGTAGGCCTTCCTTCGGCTATCACTCAAACTTCGGATTTTGATCAACCAACCCGGAAGAAGATGAGGACTTCTGGACCTAGTATAGGTGGCTTTGGAAAGTTCGCTTCTGGTATTTGTGTAGGTGTGGCCGGGGCCTTGGCTGCATTCCTTGCCACGATCCCCTTGAGTGTGCGTGAAGAGGCTTTACGCGAGTTTCAGAATGCTGCTTAGCCCTCTGAGGCCTGGCATCCGGCCGGTCTGTGAATCATCTTCCCTTGATATCTTTTTCATGAATCTATGTGTTTGGAGTCGGACGGGAACGAGGAATATGGCGCTAAAGGTTGGGCTTCCTTCTCTCAATATTTCCACAATGTCAATCGGAAGCACATCGGCGACTGGCGCACGAGCGTGCAGCATAGGAACTAGGGTACGGACAACAGGTGCTTCTTTCATTGATCGTTATGGCTGTTCCCTGAGCAAGACCGCGTTCAAACTACCACGGTCGCTATCCTTTGGCTTTTCCATCAATCCATATATGGTTAGAAATGGATGATCGTTACTGGCAGATTGATTTAACTCTCCTTGTACCCCAACTCAACGACAATCAGGGGCCGTCTAGACCCATACAGATCTTTCGCGTCGCTAACGCTCATCAGTACTAAAAGACATTGATTAATCGATGAAAATATGATATTGTACTCCATCAAAGGCAGATTCACGGAGGGTTAGCCAAAGACATCAAGAAGAAACGAGGCTGACACTGGCTGCGGAATACAGGGGATCCTCAATGTTTGCCTATAAGCTCTGTAACCTGCACATCGACATGCTGTAACCCAAACAACCAGTACTCTTCGAGTCACTCCCTATGCACCGTTGTGTAATGGTATCGGGACAGGGCCTTGCGTTATCTCGAAGCAACCACACGCATGCGTACCCGGTGACTCGAAAACACCAACGTCTCTGAAGTAGTTGACTAGGCCAACTACGGGCACCCTATCCCTGAAAGAACACTGAGCGAGCATATAATCTCCTTCTTCTCGTCAATCCTTCATCCTCTCCTAGCGCAGCACCGCCCATGCAAGCAGCCGGTTGTTTCTAGACCATGAGAATGCATTCTGGAACAGAATCATCTTAGTTGGACAGTGTTAGCTAGTTGTACAAGTGCGTCGGCGTTACTCCGAGCTTAGCGTATTGTTCTATTTCTATGTACTCCCTTCAAGTCCTTTCGTCCTGTCCCTCCATGTACGCCGGTTGGACCCTGCCATCTCGCCCAATGGTGTTAGTATGTTAAACCCCTATGGTGCACCAGCACTTCTCAAAGTGTTCAAAGCATAAGCGGTCTTCGGAAGTGCGGGAATACCGGTTATACTTCAAACACTTTTGTGAAGTACTGGTGGTGCGTTGTATGACGGTCACCTCCTTTCCATGCACTACATGTCCGATGCTGTACTCAGCTGACACCAATAGATATTGAAGACTTGTGCCCCACTCTCGTTCAAGTACGGAGTCCCAATACCATTGTTCATTGCTGTCCTCAAATGCAGACATCGGCATCTGAATCAGATAAGTTTGTTCGTCTTATCGACGCATCAGAATTGATTGACACGCCTATCTGGGCTCTAAGCAGACCGTTCGTCGTAAACACGCGGATGGTGCATGTTCTGACAGACCCCAAACTCCCTTTATGTCGCCACAGCGATGATGAAGTGCTGCGATAAGGAAAGACTGTATCATTCTCTGAAGGAACCTTCATCCCAGCACATGTTGGCCTTCAAGCCCTTCGCCTTATCATTAGGCTGTGCCGATCCACGTGTTGTCTGGCCCTGACATCAAACCGCTATGGCTTTCAGGTATTTGTGTTTCACCGAATCTTCGTTACACAAAATCCAAATTGGAGTAGCATCATGTCAGGGCTGACGCTTACAATGCAGGCAGCATGAAATTCACAGATCCCATGAAAATCTCCGTTGAGGGTCTGTCAGCTTTCAGACCATGCCATCGTCGATGTCAAGACGTAACTCACACGGCAATACTCGGGAGGTCTTCCTATAGGGTATGGAGATTGCAACGACTTGAGATGCGAAAACCACCTAAAACTCGCTCGTCGGCCGTACGGCTTGTGTCTTGAAAAACAAGTTGCTTGGGGTTCACTTCAAATCACAGAAACGGGTCATGCTCGAACGCTCTATAACTATTCTTAAGCATTCTGTTCATCAGAAACATCGAACGAGTCAAGCTTGATCAACCCAAACAGGACCTGCACGTCAAACCCTTTCGCCCTCATTAAAGCATTTCATACCTCAACAATGGCCATTCCATCTGCTCCTCCAACTCTCGACCCTAACCACCAGCACTGTGTTGGCGGTCGAACCATCATCGCCTGCACTACCTGCGCCGGAAACCCTGTCCGGTAGGTACCGCAACATCCCCTGGCTTACTAGCTAGCAAATGTTCGTCCTCATTCTTACATCTTATAGCGGCGCTCCGTGCCAAACTTGCAGTGGTAAAGGCGTCAACCTCTTCTGGTGTGCTCACTGCAACACCGGATCTGCTCAGGCCGGGCAAGCTCTCCAAGGCTCGGCGCCAGCAACTTCTGATAAACCTGCTTACTTGCGGCGACCGAGTCATGGTGGCAGTGGTGGCGTTGGCGGTCTGGGATTGGGAGCAAGGTAGTTTCTACGGGTGATGATTTTCAAGATCGGTGCGCTGGCGGATCGATGACGGTTTGACGGTTGAAGATTGAAGATTGATGTCACAAGTTTGGCGTTACTTGCGGTGTATTTCACGGCTACCCATGAACTTCCCGACAGCTACCAATCTCGAAACCTTACGGCCTTTGCCATTCGCGAGCCTTGTCATCTACTTGTCGTTCTTTCCTTGTTACACAGCGACATGACGCGCCAGATTCCGTATTCTCGACAACTCTTCCTTTCATCCATCTCCTGCAGTCATGCCAGAACACAGCCACATGCTCTCGTACTACAGACATATCAAAATCCGGTTTCTCGGTAGCTCATTTCATCACCATTGCTCCGGTAACTCCTACATCATCACCGAGCAGCGCCCAAGCATAGCGGTATGTACCCGCTACAACACGAGTTTCACGAAATCACGAGGCCATGGCGTTACATAGGTACTACAACGAGCAGTGCCTCGGCATCAAGCGGCGTTATCAGATGTTGTATTCCAGCCACTTCAACACGCGAGTTTCACAGCGCACGGGAGCTAGGGCAGTTCTGAAACAGGATCCGAAAATAGCAACACCCACGTGACACCCTAAAGCAACCAAATATCATCTCATTCTCGCAACATCGACGACCGCTGTGACTGTAACTCGGCAGAAGTTCATGGGCAGATACCATCTCCAAAGTACGGCCTCTCGTACGCTTTGGAATTATGGGGTCATTATACTCGGAAAGGTCCTCCGTTATGGTTGCTATGATGATGTGAAGAGCCGAGCTACATGATTTATTCATTTATTCGAGCCGCAGCCGTTTCAGCGAATCACCTATGTCTATTCCTTCCAATATCCAAATCTCAAATGCTCTTCTATTTTCCTCCTTCCCGTCTCCGCCTCCGCGCACCCCAAGCAAACGCTGTCGTGATTAACCTCTGACGCCATTTCTCCGACTCGAACAGCCGCAACATCCGTCCGCACTCACCACCTCATCCCGCCCTTCTACTTGCCCTCACCTCCTTCCCATCTCACTCGCCCTAACCCCCGCTCCCTTATCCCCCCCCCCCCCCCAGCTCATAAAGAAAAATCCCCGTCCCCCTCCACCTCCTGATTCCCACCCCCTTATCCCTCCTCATCCCCATCTCCTACGCATTCCCGTCCCCTCCCGCTTCTTCCACTCCACCGCATTTCATATCCATCAGCACAATCTGCACCATCCGCTCTACATCTAGTAGAGACAATCCAAAGTGTGTTGGGACTTTGAATCAGGGTTGATGAGTGCTGGACGGGGGTTGGGATTTCTGCAAGAGAAGGGGTTGCAAGGTCGAGTGAGCGCGGGGAAGCTGCGTGTAGGAGAGGGGGGGGGTGGTTTGGTCGATCAACCTCGGTTTTCCCCCTTGAGAATAGAGCGAGAAAACGAGGGGTGTGGAGTGGAGACTAGCGAGTGAAACCCTGGCTGACAAAACATACCTTAAAGCATAAAACACACTACACATGAAAATCCCCTCACATCCTGTATCCCCCTGTTCTACATACCATCCTCCCCACCATCAACTTTTCATGTCCAGTACCCAACAAATCAATAACGGACAAAATAATTCGGCAAACGTGTTCACCCATCCCAACTGCTTCGATGGCAATATCACCAGCAGAGTACCTTATGTACGTTAGTCACGCTGCCCGCCCCCCTCCTCAGCCGGCCCCGTTCTTTGGCGCTGCTGTACGATGCCAGAATTCGAGCCGTGGATCTTAGAAAAAAGATTAGTGAGGAATATGTGTGTTTAAGCAGGGAATGTGCCTGTTCCATTAGTGGAGGAGGGGAGCGCTGTATGTATATTGGAATTGTTACGATTGTTTCATATTGGGGTTTCCTCATCGATGTATAGTACAGTACAAGTACGGTACACGCCGTACCCCTCCCCTAAATGTAAAAGCCCCCCAACCTTCTTCCTTACCTGTAACGTAACATCCTCCCTCAGGTTTACCACAGGTTTACCAAAGGTTTACCAAAGGTTTTTTACATGTCTTCAAACCCCACAAGGAAACCCACGCTAAACTTTTAAAAACCAAAAGCATCTGAAATCTCCGTCACCTCAGCCTCTCAAACCCAAAAAACAGAAAACGCAAAATATTGTTTCGTCAGTGCAATTTCTCCTGTATCACGTGTACATTACCCTCCTCATACGTCCTCATCTATGAATACAGCTCAAGCAGCTATGGTTCTGCCGGCGGCGGTTTCCCGAGCGGCTTCATCTGCGACGTCGTGCCCTGACCTCGCTGGTCTTGACGTCCCTCCTCGGTCAGCTCGTTGGTGGGCGGCTGGTTGCAGTAGGGAGGAGGGATGAGGATTGTTGGATTGGGGCGTAGGAATGGTGGTGGGGAGAGGGAGGGGGGTTGTGGGGAAGGGAGGGGGGGGGGCTAGGAGATTTACTTTTTAGCGGGAAAGGGGGTTGTGTGGCTGTGAGGGGGTTGTACGGTTATTAAGTCTCTATATTATAAGGTGGATATACGAAAAACGTTGAGAACGGTAATTGGTGGAGGAATTGCTTAGGCTTTGATATCGAAGACTTTACTACAATCAGAGCATCATGCTCTTCCGTTTCAGGAAAAGGGAATCGAAATCTTCGTTACAACTGGAGTCGTGCACCACGCTCCACCGGAGCACGTGTAACACTTCTCGCCTCAGGATGCTTTTACAGACGCGCTCTTCTCTTGTTCTTCGTTCGCGACTAAAACGGCTTTGAATATTGCAAGATTCTCCTCGTTGTACAGCAGAAATTTCCCAACGGACTACTCGATGCCGGGTATATTTAAGGTGAATATTTCAATAGCAGGTTTTCTTTTGTGGCGATCAGCAAACTCTAGCATCTTTGTCTGGACTGACATCGATGTAGCCAGGCTCTTTTGGATACGTATCCCCTTGAGCATGAGAGCCTCAGCTGGGATATTTGATTCTCCTTGGCCTAGCGTTAGTGGGTAGATCGTGGCCCCAGGGGCGAGGACTGGCATATAGAATGGCCAATACGGCCACAAGCCTGCTGTGACGATGGGGTGATCCACCGATTCGAAAACCTTGGAATTTCTCAAACCTTCGGTAGCATAGTGTTCATGAGCCGCCAACTCCATCGTGAACTCCCTCATTCTTCTTGGTTTGACTGAGCACTACAATTTCACACCGTGTCTTTGCGGTGAATTGAATTTCTAGTTGACCCAGTCCACCAACACCGACAGTTCCTACGCGATCTGAGGGTTTTACGTTGTAGTTTGTGAGTATATTGAAGATTGTAGTGCCACTGCAAAGTATGGCCGCAGCGTATTTGTTCTCAATCCAAGACGAGATTTTCAAGTGGTATGCTTCACGCCAGACTGTGTAAGAGGCCAAGGAGCCTATGCGGTTTCCGTACGATACTCGCGCAGGACATGCGTCATTGCGGCCGTCAGGACATTCTTGACAGATGCCGCAGGTGGCATCGATATAGCTGATACCAACGATGTCATCTCTGATGGAAACTTGTTAGTAGATGCTTACGATTGAACCGGATTCCACTTCTTCAATATTATGACATCAGAGCTGACTTTCTAGACTGTCCCCACTCCAGCATGGCTGAAATCTTAGAGTGGGTTTTGGTAATAAGCTGGATAGACCGCTGTGGGTGAATTTCACAAGCTTCTCGTCTCCCTTTAGACCGTCTCGAAGAACAGTTCTTCGCAGAACGGCGTCGAGCGGCCTGTTTCTGATGACTTTGTAGACGCTAATCTGATTCCGTCCGTTTGGGAAGCCAATTCAAGGAAAAGTACCAGAAACCGAGTTTAGCAGTGGTATAAGAGATTTGACTTTACGATATATCAGAAGTGGTTGAGACACTTTGATGAGCAACCTGGGGGTTTTGCAGCTGTTCAGGCGTTTCGGCGCTTTTTTGCCGAAGTGAATCAGAGTAGCTAGCCTAGTGGAACCGTGAGAAATGGCACAGCTAGCATCCCATACTGTACGTAGTTTTTATGTGTACAGTAACGTACAGAGCGACTTGACCAAAAGCACTGTCCTAAGAGGTCTTTCCTGGAACATGTGAAACCTATGGTACAGTCCTAAATGTCTTCGGGGTAGGTGGCCGTTTCTCTCAACCCTCAAAGTAGTCCGCCGGCTACCATCCAAAATACTTTTCTATCTTGCCACCTAGATGTGCCTTTAGAGTTCCCCATATATTTTGCACGATTTCTCGTCCTTCCAAGGCAATTCCAAGCTCCTGACTGGTATACCAGCTAGCTCTGTCCATGTTCCCACTTCCAAGCACCACAACTTCCCCATCCGCAATCGTACATTTGATGTGGCATTTTGCTTCACGTCCACTAACGAAGTATGCAATTCTCAGTCGACCTACTCGACCTCTTCCTTCCTCGGTCCTTGCCGCAGAGCCAGTGCTGGTAGCCACGTCCAGCTTACGATAGTCTCTTACAAAATGCCATACGCACAATTCCGTAATGGTTCCAGCTGTGATAAGTTGCTCGAGTACCATCATGCGGCGATTTGTAAAGATAAGAGTATCAACCCCCCGGTTGAGAGCTGCGAGGATAGCTGCAATGACAGGTGGAGAGGTCAGATTCGGGGTTAGGAAGATCAAGGACTGTGTTGCATTTGAGATGAGATGGAGTATAAGGGTATTTAGGGGAGTCGGCGGCGGTAGCGGTATGGATAGAAAAGGGCGAAAAGATGGCCAGCGGTGGTGCGGGGAGGGAAGCAGTATACTTGAATGGGCTGATGACGATGTTGAGTTGCAATCCGCGGTGATCGGTAGAACAGGAAGGTCGTTACGACCCCACGTGTAACGCCAGAATTGTAGAAGAGACGAGACAATAGGGCCAGTCAAAGGGAGACAGCATTCTAGCCAACTCTCCCAGCTAAGGTTGCAGCTCGGTAGAAGGGCGAGGCGCCGATCAATAAAGATAAATTTGGGGTGTAATACGCTGAAGGGCCGGACAAAAATACTCTTGATTTGTAGATCCAGGCCCTGAAGCTCCTCGGGGGAGGGTAGACCGAGTTTTGAGACCCACTGTGTCGGTGGGTAGATGTAGCCGGCAGGAGATGAGGTATGGAATAGCTTTTGGAAGAGAGAGCGAGAAGAGAAGCACAAACGAACTCGGAGCTTGGGGGTACCGAAGGGACTAGAAGCATGCCTGTTGGAAAGAATTTTAAGAGTGGAAGAGAGGTTTGTGAGTGACGGCGAATGGGCCCAAAAGCAGGTCACTAAGATAACTTCATGCTGGGCGGATTCTATGGTGGGTAGGACGGCAGTATTGTAGATATCCAGGCCACTACCTACGACAAAATCACCCGTGACAGACGTTGTTGTCAAGCTTGATGGGTTCTTGGCCCAGTAATGGCCCTCGTTTTCGCTGATGCCTCTCCGGGTTTGAAGGCCGCTCATCCAGGTGGAAAGCAAGCCATATGGAACGGAAGGTTGCCTTCCATTGGGGTGGAAGGATTCCAGATTTGCGAGTTTACCCAGGATATTTCATGTAGCGGAGAACGGACTACCCCTTATATGAACACTGAACGCTGATGCAAAGAAAGATTCAGCCTGAAGTCACCATTGAAGGGTTCGGGTTATTGGGCTCCGCTGCGCAGAAAATACAAACCACTGTTAGCCTCCTTAATAATTAGTAGCTTGACACTCCTATATTACCCCACCTACCTACATAGCCTAGATAGCATCCTACCACAATACTACCACCCATACTATTAAGCTAAAACTGGGGGCTGAACTCGGATCTGCGCATACAGGCCAGTTGACCAGACTATTGTCAAGAGTAGAGTTCTAGAACTAGAGCCGTGCTCGCATCTTGCTCGCCTTGCTTCCTGATCGTGTTCGCACTCGTCTATTACTTTCAATCGTACGACTGACTGACTCGTCAGCATCATTGTAGACTCGCCTTCGAAAACTCTGTCGATTCATCAGCATCATTGCAGCATCATTGTAGATCTCTCGTCATCAATCTCTGTTGATTCATCAGCATCGTTGCAGATCTTTCAGCATCATTAACACTTGATACTATATGAGACTTTCAAGAACAACATATCTATTACGAAAGAAACGCAGAATCTGATCTCAACAAACTCTTTTCAACAGAAATTTATCACACTATCTCGTCTCTACTTGCACTTCTTTACAATCTCTTCTCTTTTCATACTTTTCTACAATCTTTCATCTCACTCTTGACTCAGAGAACAAGTCGACAAGTCGATCTCGCTATTAGCATTGAAGTCTAAGATCATGAAATCTTGCTTGAGCGACATATGAAAGATGAGAAGCAAAAGAAAGAGCGAAAGTCATCAACATCATTGAGTTCAGAATTCAAAAAAGATTTGAAAAATAACATCAAAGAATACAAATCATCAACAGCAGTACTGTTGTCTCTGTCAAGATCAAGTTATCTGAAAGAAACAAAAGCTTTCATTCATAGAAATAAATTGATTGTTATCAAGAAAATAAGAGCTAGATCAGAAAAGAATCAGATGAGTGAATTCAAAGAGTTAAATCTATCTGCACAGTCGTGACATACAAGATCGATCACTGTATTCTTCAAATGAGCAGCAGACTATCTTCAATATGACTTTTTTTTTACAACATAGATTGAAAGTAAAATCTGATCAACGATTGAGAGCAGAATGATCTCTGAATAGAACGCATTCTTCATTTTGAGTAGTAGATGATTTCATAAATATCTTTCATTATACTCTTCTTGACTTTCATTTGAAAGACTTTGAGATAGAAGAACTGTCACAGTTCGAGAGTGAGTCTGAGCAAATCAACTCAATTCTTGCAACTTTGAAAATATCGTTCTCATTCTTCACAATGACGAATGTGAAAATGTTTAAGTTCGCAAAGAGCAAAGAAAAAGATTTGAATATTTTTATTGTCTGAGTCAAGTTTGCATTTCTATCATACAAAGAACAATTTGACACGCTGAAGACACAGTCAGCAGCAAAGACTCTCTTCGTCAAATCAAACTGTATAAAGAAAGCAAAACTTTATATCAGTGAATTTGTTATGAGTTTGCATAGAGCGAATCATATGAGTGTATTCTAACTAGAAGTTCAAAGCTAAAGAAGAAAAAAGATGAAACACGTCAAGAGTCTTATACTCACGAAGACGCGCTAGATCACTAGCGTGTCAACATCAGCTTTATACTAGTCTATGATAGTTTAACACGATCTATGTTAAACTAACTCAGAATAATGAGACACGCTTGCAACATTACTTCTTTTCTTTATCTAGCAATGTTCTCATTGCTGCAGTTCAATTGATCTTTCTTTCAATTTCTATCTTGACTTATTTGAATATCATTCATGAAAGTCATTTACAATCTTCTGATACTTCTTGAACTCATTTTCATTGACGTTGTATCAATGTAGATTGACGTCGTATTCTTTTCAATTGACACAATATTGTAGTCATCATCTGTAGTGTCTGAAGTTCAGAATGTTCTTCACTTTTCATTCATCTTCGTTATTCATCATTATAGAATCAGACAACTCATTTCGTTGTTCTTTCAGAGAGTTCTTTGAATTCAGTTGCAGCAGATTCAAAGCGAACTTTGAATAAATCTTCATTGTCAATGACAATTTCAGTCGATATGCATGTTTGATCTCGATCAGAATCTTGAAAGATTCTAGCATCTTATCATTTAGTTTCTTTGATGATCTTGCGATCATAATGTTTCTAGAATCTAGAAACATCATGTCATCTATCTTGTAAATCATTTTCTTTCAATGCTTGTCAATCTGTTTCTTCATTGTGACTCTGACTCTTGTTAATGCTTGCTTGATCAATGCTAGTGATTATTTCATGTGTTTGAATATATTCTTCGCTTTGCTCGCTTCAATTCTAGCTTGAGTGATCTTATATTCAGTTGAATTCGAATCGAAGCTCATACGAGAGTGACAATTTTTATTCAGAAAGAACGCTGACTGTTCAATTGACGACGAAATAGCATTGTTATCGACGAATTCAGTCATAAATAATCAGATGAATCAATCATCTTGCATATACAAGCAATAGCTTCGTAAATATCATTTCACATTCTGATTCGCTCTTTCTGTTTGATCATTGATTTGCGAATGATAGTCTGTGAATAGTTTCATCTTGATGTTGAGTCTCAGACATAAAGACTTTCAGACAATCAATATGAATTGTGAATCACGATCGAACATTATTGATCTTGATAGTTCATGAATTCTGAAGACTCATATCAACAGTAGCTTGACTGTTTGTTCTGCAAAGATTTCTTCGTCATCTGATCAACACAATATATAATGTCGTTTCTTAGACAATCGATTTATGACTGTCAGAATCGCGTTGTTTTCATCACTTTCTGATAGATCGATAATGAAGTCTAATGATATGTTCTGTCATTGCTGCTTAAGTATAAGCAATGACTTCAGCAGTTCATTGATTTGATCTCTCGATGCTTTTAATCTACGACAAATGTAACAGTTTTGAATGTAATGCTTGATCATTGTTCTCATCTTCGATCAGCAATATGATCATCTCAGCAAGTTCAACGTTTGATTCATGTCAGAGTGTTCACTGATCAAAAGATCATGTGCTTCTCTTATCAATCAAATAATCATTGACTGAGAAACTCATAATCTATCATCTTTTCAGAGTACTTCATCAAGTACTTTGCAATTGTCTAGATTAATATCTTGACAAGTTCTTCTGTTCTGTTTCATGATTATTTGAATATCAAAACACAGTTGATTCATTTGATTTTCAACTATAATTTGATTCTGAATAGAAATTATCTCTTTGATTGAATCTTCATTAGCATTCGATTCTTGTTTTAATCTGAGTCAAATCTGAATCAAATTTGAGTCAGATTTTGATCAGCTTTTATTGACTGCAGTTTAAATTTATCTTCTGACAATAGCATCTGATGCTGATATAGCTTTCAATCATCGTTTGCTTCAACTGACTTAATGTCTGACATTCTGATCAGCGCATCGACTTTCAGATTCTGTTTTTTCGACTGATATATGATCTTGAAGTTATATTCAGATAACTTCTCAGCTTATTTAGCTTGTTGTCTGATTAGTTCTTTGATGATCATGAAGTACTTTAAATTCAGATGATCAATGAAGATCTTGATTGAAATATTTGTACATTTCAATTCAAGACATCAATGTTTCAAACAGCGAATAATGATCAGCAGTTCTTTGTCATAGATCTCGTAGTTGCATTCTGCGAAAATCATGTTCTTGTTATAAAAGATCACTGAATGTAAAATGTCTTCATTATCATATTGAGACAATACTTCGTCATTCACATAGTTCAAGAAGTTCATTTTCAGAATAGCTTCTCTGATTGAATTGAAATGCTTCAGAACGAAAGCTGTTATCATCTGTTACTTTAATTCTTCAAAGATCATCTGACAGATTTCTATTCATTCAAAAAAATAATCTTTTCAAATCAGCTTTATCATAAATTGAGTGATCTTTAAGAAGTTCTTTATGAATCATCGATAAAAATTGCAGAAGTCAATGAAGATCTGCACATGAGTCAACGATCGAGACACTTCTCAGCTTCGAATCACATCTACTGTTCGAGAATTCATTCGTAGATCATTGATGAATATCAGTAGTTCAAGAAACGAGATTTTCTGAATCTTGAATTCGCACTTGTCAATATCTATTTGCAGATCAGCTTCATAAAGCTTGTTTAGCACTTCTTTCACATGAGTTCTATGTTCTTTCAAGATTTTACTATAAATGAGAATATCATTCAAGTATGTCTGACAAAACTTGTGCAGACAGTCAAACAATACATTGTTGATATAGTGCTGAAAGAACGCAAGTTCATTAATCAATTCAAAAAGCATTACTCTATACTTGTAAACATCGAAGAAAGTAACAAAAGTAATTAAATTCTCACTTTCTGAACTCATGCGCAGTTTATTGAACGTGATGATAATGTTGAGTTGAGTCAGATACTTACTGTCTTAAATTCGAGCTAGTACTTCGTTTATCAAGAATATTGAGTAACGATTTATTTTGATCAGAACATTCAGTTTTTAATAGTTCATGCAAAAGCAAAGACTATCATCTTTCTTTTCAACAAATAGTATTGATGAAGCGAAAGAAGCTTTACTGAGTGTGATGAACTTCTTCTTCAAATTCTCTTCTAAATACTTTTTGATCTTCTGCAACTTGTAACTCAACATGAAATACAATCAACTTCTAAAAAGTTAACTCTCATCTTCTAATTCAATCTTATGATCGTATGATCAATGCAAAAGCAACTGCGTTGTCTTTTCTTTATCAAAAACATTCAGAAAGTCGTGATAAACTATTGAAAGCTTCTTCTTCAGTTCATTTAATGACATGACAGAGATCATTTCATTCAGTTTCGTGAAATCTTCAACTGAGCTAAGCACTTTGTTGATTTCACTAATGATCAAGAAGAAGATCTTGATCTTCTTATTCTTGACTAAAGTTCAATACACAGCGACTTTGATCATGATAATATTGATGAACTTCTTTTTCTCAATTGATTGAAAGAAACGAAGTTGATTAAGATCAACTTGAGTGCTTTGCTTTTGTATGAGTACAGATTCAATGAATCAAACAGATTCAATGAACTGATTCACTAGTTTCTGATTTGTGAATCGCTTCAAGATGATTATTGATGTAATCATTAAGTTCAAGTTCTTTCATTTCATTTTGCAGATTTCACTTGATTCAGATCTGTGAAATGTTGATTGACTACTCATTTTTGAAACAACAGATTTTAATGTTTGAATCTTCAACAATGATATTAATCAATCGTTTGCAGAATTTATCAAAATTTGATTTCTTTTCAATTAAAGATTTTCAATGATTATCTTGTGCTGATTTAAACAAGTTATCAATAAAGACATCATTTTATTCTTATGTTCTTGTATCATGATCAATGTATACAAAGCATGTGTAATCAACTTTCAATCAGAAATTTCATCATATGATTGAATCGACTTTGATTTTGACTGCGATATTGACTGAATATCAAAGTGTTCACATAACTCTGACATCAAAGATTCATCAATGAAAGTTATGTTAATGACTTCAGTATCTATCAGAGCGAGAAATCTGAATATCTTTTCTAAACTACTCAAGATGACATCAACAATGAACGACTTGAAATCAAATGAATCATCAGACATGCTGATGAAACAGAATATGAGTATATCGCTCTCAATCACTACTTTGATGAAGACAAATTGTTTTTCAAACTTGCAGCGATCTCATGCACTTGAATCATCTTAAGACAGTCATATGTTCTATGTTCTGACTTCTTGCATTTGAAGCAAAGTTCTTTCTTAAACAACTCTTTCTGAATAAAGTCAAGCTTCGATCTTTTGAGTTTCTTTCACGAAGAGACTGATGACGTAAGTTGAGTAGTCGATGTGCTGATGACAGAGCGAGCAGCTTGAGTAGCTGATGCTTTGACGATTGATCAAGCATTCAATTCAGTCAATTTAACATCGACTTGCATGCAAATGTTGATAAACTCGTTCAAGTTCGTGATTCATTCATTGAGCGTTACTTGCTGAAGATCTGAGCTGATCTTATGCTGAAGATCATCTAGTAAAGTCTCATTATTGTATTCTAGTTCTGCACTAAATCTCTGAAATTTCATTCAAAATTTATGAAAGAAGATCTTGTTCTGATACAGCTTCAAGTACTAACGTTGAGTCGTGTGATGATGATTGAAATCATCGTACATTTTATTAATCATTGATAGTACTTCTTCAACTTCTAGAAATGAGTTCAAGAAGATATTTTGCATGCAAGATGCAATATGTTTAATCATAACTTCACTGACTCAACTTTTGATGTATGCAATCTTCAACTCTTTAATAGAAAAATGATTCTTGTTTATCTTCAGCTTGTTTTGCATTCAAAACAGTCAATTGTCTACATTCTGCGTCGAATCTTCAAATAAAAATGAGTTGAGTAACTTGATTGACTTCAAGAATTGATCTTCAGAAGTCAAAGTGCTTTGTTGACTTGATGCAGCTTCTAGATGATGTATAATCATGTTCTTGTTTCTATTCTCATTCTGCAGACGCGTCTGCATAATCTTCAATGTGATGTTTATCCCATTGACATCTTTTAACATCTGAATCATGTCATTGTGAATCTTGATTTCGAAGTCATGCTGATGAAGCATGTACTTGATAAAGATGATGATGTCATCTGTTTCGTTAGCTGTTATTCAAGCATTCAACTCTTCATTGATGCTGATCTTGATCATTTCGTAGACAAAAAACAATGCATTCATGTTCTCTTCTTCTGTGTTCAACATTGCATTCATGTCTTTTTTTTCTTCTGATGCTGCTTGATTCTGTGATAGAAGTGATTCTCTTCTAACATTTTGAAAGTCGTAACTGTTATGATTCTAGTCTTCGTCTATTCTGCGTCTAGTCTTCGCTCAGTCTTCGTCTAGTCTTCGTCTAGTCTTCGTCTGACATCAACTCTATCGAGTCTAGCACAAAGCTAGAGCACACTCATATAACAGTGAGTTCTTTTCTGTAAATACTTTTCTTTCTTAGTATTTATCTATTAGTTATATTACATTCATATGACTCGCTTTATGTCAACTTCTAACATTAAATAAATACTTGTTAGGGGCCAGCATAGAGCGAGTCATATGGGTGTAATGTAACGAGTATATAAATGCTAAGGAAGGAAAGTATCTAGAAGGGAAGAGCCGGCTATCTATATGACTCAGGAGAACATAAGCTA